>ERZ808242.384-NODE-384-length-32809-cov-20.485254_pt1 | contig 32809 bp, 27 predicted proteins | sample MGYA00521244_ERZ808242 | MGnify/ENA primary metagenome ERZ808242 (study PRJEB31516, sample SAMN03275573) | gut metagenome | biome: mammalia-associated habitat; material: feces | host: Papio cynocephalus | place: Kenya | collected 2012-07-27 ... | reverse complement strand
AATAATGCATTCTTGCAATGCATAAATGTGTTAATGTTTGATGCGGTTGCCCTGATAAACTATTGCATTATTAATTATAAAATGAATTATCACAATGAGAAAAAACTATCTTCTATTACTATTGCTAATGTGTGCAATAATGTGCCATGCGCAGTTGATGGAGCAGAAAATAACTCTCCATCGTGGTGTTTCCCTCATTCAAGACGATTGTGGCTACACTCGAATATGTAAGAGTTAGCCAATACATAAAGGTGTTTCCCTCATTCAAGACGATTGTGGCTACACTATCAAATACAGATTAGGCGAATATCACATCACAAAAGATACTGTCAATGCCGAAGATGGAGACTATATTTTCTCGTCAATTGAATTCTATGATGATTACTATGATCGTTTGGACGAGTATGGTTTTCCCTCGTTGCCTTTCTTTGGAGTCAATCTCAGGGTTTCTTCTCCCGATGTCAATGTAAACATAAGCATTGCCGACATCCAAACCTTTGAAATACAGTTGGAACGTGATTTTATTCCTGCACAGATGTATGGTCCAACATTGTCTCATTTGGATTATGATGATGGTTATTACAACCACGATAATCATACGTGGTATTGGAACGAATATGATTGGGATTTGTATGCAATGCCTCGCAACTATGGTCTAAATTTCACCATCTATCCATTCCATTATGAGCCATCTACAAGAACGTTGACGATTGTCAAGTCTGCAACCTACCGAATCGACATAGAGGGATGCGGATTGGAGAAATTGCTTGATGATGACAATGTTATAGGCAGAACCGTTTTTGACAACTATATAGGGAGCGCAGTAGATTTATCCACAGAATCGGCAGTCAAGCAATTAGTTGACGAGGCGGTCTATCTAATCATAGCCAACGACAAATTGAAAGGGGATGAACTTGATAAGTTTATCAATCATAAAATTAGCAAAGGATATCAAGTAGATGTCAGATATTGTTCAAATGACACTCCTGCAGATATTATTCAATTTTTGGAAGAATACTACAAAAACAGACCAGATTTATTGTACGTATTGTTGGTGGGTACACCCGACTTGATTCCATTCTCTGCAGGTGTTAAAGATGACCGCACAGACCCTCCTACGGATTTAGAGTATGTTCTATTGCCTAGTCTTAACAAGAAACCAAGCAAGTTTAACTATGCATATTTCCTGGGCAGATGGCCGGTGGAATCAACTAAGGAACTAAAAAACATTGTGGATAAGACAATAAAGAACGAAAATACATTAGCCAATTATTCTCCTTCGCGTGTATCCATATTTTCCGGTGCCGGTGATCATAAAAACTACACCTATAACAATACCCGCTACATAGCAAATCTCATCAATGGCATAAATGGAATTTATCCATATCTTTATGACGGGAGAAAGGTTTCTGAAACAACGGCACAGACTGATATGAAAGATGAATTGTCAGGGCAGCATGATGCCTGTCCATGGATATTCACTTATTTCGGACATGGAGGAAAGCGATTGATAGGGGAGCCTTACAAGTTTTATTATGATGACATAGCAAATGTAAGCAATAGCAGTTTGGACTATCAACCGTTTGGGTTTGCTTACACTTGTTTGTTAGGAGATATTTTCTATAATAATAATTTCACACGCCATTGGATATATAACGAAAATGGAGGTGTTACAATGTTGTCATCGACAACTATTTCTTATGATCCCCCAAATCGTTATTTTTCCAGAAACACTTTCACCCAATTAAAGAACAGAATCAACCGTTCTATGGGATTGTTTGTGTATGGCGGTATGCAAAAGTTTTATACCAAATGCAAAACAGAACCCCGTTGGAGAACGGTAAGACGCTATAATCTATATGGAGACCCCAGCCTATATTTGTGGGGTATCAACTGGACTACGGGACGCCCGAAACAAGTAGCAAAGGACAGGAAAGAAGAGGCTTCAGAAATATCAATAATAAAAGACGATAAGGTCATCTATATTAATCAAGATGGTTGTAGAGTTCAATTGTTCACTGTCAATGGCATCTGTATTTTTGATGAGTGTACTAGTACTATTCAGACCAATGATATCGCCTCCGGACTGTATATAATCAAAATAACAACCAACGGAATGTCACATTCCGATAAAATTTATATTCAATAATTATGAAAGATATTGTAAAAATCGGAGCAGCCTGCATTGCGCTACTTTTATGCTCTTGCGATGGAGACAAAAACAATCCCGATAAGACTGTTCCATACATCAAGTATGGTTGGGATAATTTCCCCTTTGAACGAGTTGACTGCTACTTTCCTGAAGAGGGTACAGAGTTAAGATATATTTCTGACAAAGGTAACACATTCACACTAACCGTAGAAGAAATAAGTCGAGAGTATGAGCCACGTCCGGAAAGGGATCCTGTAGAAGAAGCATTCGGAGGATTTACAACTGCCTCGGAAATTTACTTTATTAGAGCAAAGTTGACAAATAATGCCAATGAGGATATTGTAACTCCTCGTTCGTTTGATATGTATATTGGGGATTCTAGAAAATATTTATCCATAGGATTAACTACTACCCAAGATTTATATATTGGGTTCACTGCAGAAAATAAGTCTTCAAAAGCGGATGCCATATTCCAGTATTTAGGTGATACAATTTCCTTAAAAGCCTATTATAGGGATAGATTTCATAGTGAAACCGTGGTTCCCAATGCCGCCAAGATAGTGAAAGGCAAGGGTATTGTAATGTATAAAACGATAGTCACCGACACGACAGAGGAGCGGGGAGGACTGTTTATGGGAATGGGCGAGACATGGACATTATTTGAATAACAGATAACTCTGATTCATATTGCAAGAGATTATGAAGAATCTTATAGCAGGTGATGGATGTTGTAGGCGAACAGATTGGATTGAAAGCGGCTGTCTGACAAATGCAGGCAGCCGCTTTCGTTATGTAATAGTATGTTTATGCTTGAGTTAGCATACGCTTACTTGTACTTTTTTTTTACAAAAGGGAGTCGAGGAGGGGAATAAGGTCGGATTTGCGGCAGGCACCGACATGGCGGTTGACGAGTTCGCCGTTCTTAAAGAACAGCATTGTAGGGATATTCATTACCCCGTATTCCTCACAGGTATCGGGGTTGTCGTCCACATTGAGTTTGCCGACCACGACACGACCTTCATACTCGTTGCTCAACTCTTCTATGATGGGCAACATCATCTTGCAAGGACCGCACCATGGTGCCCACAAGTCCACGACGAGGGGTTTGCCCTCAGCCAACAGCGTCTTGATGTTGGCATCTGTAATTTCGATAGCCATAATAGTTATTTATTTTGTAGTTGTTTGATAGTTATGCGTTTTTGCTGCGGGTGTGCGAGCAGCACATCGGTGAGCGGATCCTCGAGATAGGTCTGTATAGCCCGTTTGACAGGACGTGCCCCGTTCTGCGGGTCATAGGCTTTCTCTGCCAACTGTGTGGTTGCCTCCGGGGTCAGCACCAGTTGATGCCCCGTCTTGCGCAAACGCTCTTGGAGCAATGCCACCTCGATATTGACAATACGTGCGAGTGCATCGCGCGTGAGAGGTTGGAACGTGATGACATTGTCAATACGGTTGAGAAACTCGGGCGGGAAAGTCTTCTGCAACGCCTTGAGCAGCATCTGATTGCTCGTCTTGGTATCCATATCCGACACTCCGAACCCGATACCCGCCCCGAACTCCTTAAGTTGGCGCGTGCCGACATTGGAGGTTAGGATGATAATCGTATTGCGGAAATCCACCACGTGTCCCTGCCGGTCGGTAAGCCGTCCCTCGTCCATCACCTGCAAGAGGATATTGAAGATGTCAGGGTGGGCTTTCTCTATCTCGTCGAACAGCACAATCGAATAGGGTTTGCGGCGTACGGCTTCGGTAAGTTTGCCGCCGTCCTCGTGTGCCACATATCCCGGAGGTGCGCCCACCAAGAGCGAGACGGTATGTTTCTCCATATATTCCGACATATCGAAACGGATCACCGCATCGCGGCTGCCGAACATTTCCTCGGCAAGGCACTGCGCGAGGTAGGTTTTGCCCACGCCCGTAGGACCGAGGAAGAAGAACGTACCTATAGGGCGGCGTGGGTCGCGCAAGCCGAGACGCGATCGGCGAATGGCACGCACGATGGTATCGACGGCTTCGTCCTGACCGATGACCCGCTTGCGCAGAGTCTCGTCCATAGTACGCAGCCGCTCCGTTTCCGCTTTCTGCACACGCTGTACAGGTACGCCCGACATCATCGAAACCACGGAAGCGATATCGTCCACGGTGATGGTGTAAGGCTCTTGCGGTTCGTCGCCTACCGCTTTGGCACGTGCGTGCGCCCTTGCGCCCGCCTCGTCCATCACATCGATGGCCTTGTCGGGAAAAGCGCGATCGGTAAGGTAGCGTTCCGCCAGACTGACTGCCGCCTGCAAGGTTTCTTCGGGATAGACCACGTAATGATACTCTGCGTAATGCTCGCTCAGACGATTGAGGATAGAGAGGGTCTCTTCGGGGGTAGTAGGACGGACAACCACTTTCTGGAAACGGCGTTCCAAGGCTCCGTCTTTCTCTATGGAGGTGCGGTACTCGTTGGTGGTGGTAGCACCGATGCACTGCACCTCGCCCCGCGCCAAAGCAGGTTTGAGGATATTGGCTGCATCCAGCGAACCCTGTGCGTTACCCGCCCCGATGATGGTATGTATCTCGTCGATAAAGAGGATTACTTCAGGATGGCGTTGCAACTCCTGCAGCACCGCTTTCATACGTTCCTCGAACTGACCGCGGTAGGTGGTACCCGCCACCATAGACGCCACATCGAGGGTAATGATACGTTTGCCCGCAAGAGCCCCCGCCTCGTTGCCGACGATACGCAAAGCGAGTCCCTCTACGATAGCCGACTTTCCGACACCCGGTTCGCCGATGAGGATAGGGTTGTTCTTCTTGCGTCGGGAGAGGATCTGTACGACGCGCTCTATCTCCACCTCGCGCCCGACGACGGGGTCGAGTTTGCCCGCCTGCGCCTGTTTGGTGAGGTCGTGTCCGTACTTGTCGAGTGCGGTAGTAGCACCGACCTTGCCCACATTGGGTTGCGGGCGACGGGGCTTGCCGTCTTCAACATCACTCCCCTGCCCCATTCCTGCAGCGGGGGACTGAGTGGTGGTGTGCGGCTGGGCATAGAGTTCGACTATCCGGTCGTAGGTGATTCCCCACACATTTGCCAGATAGAGTGCGGCACGGTTGATACGGTGGCGCAGGATAGCAAGCAGCAAGTGGGCACTGCCGACAGCATCTGCCTGATACTCACGGCTGATACCCTCGGCAATACGTATGATACTCTCTACCTGCGTACTGCGGGTGATCGGTTCAATAGTGTTGCGCTGCTCCTGCTGCAAAGCGGTATCGAGGTTTCCTTTGGCTTCTTCGGCAGACAAGCCCGCTTTGCGGAGCAAGTCATACGCCTGCCCTTCCGCCAAACGCAGGATACCCAGAACGAGGTGTTCGGGCAGTATCTGCGTGTTCTGCAAACGCTCCGCTTCATCACGGGCGTAAATCAAGATTTTATTTAATCGTACTGTTAAAGGCATAGTTGTTTGTAAAGGTTTGTAGGCAGTGCCGTTGGTGGTTGCACGTTAATGGGCAGAGCCGTTTATGGTTATACGTTATTTTTATTGTTATTTATAAAAATGCCATGCGAGCCCGGCGCGGAATATGTCGGGGTTCATCGGGTAGCCGGGCATAGCAAAGTAGTTCGGGGTTGATTTCATAAAGAGGTGGTTGAAATGGGTATAATGGGCGAAGAAACGCAGGTGCAACGACCGTACGTAGAAATTGGCATACACATTGAGTATCGGGTAATTGCCTACCTTGGTGGTGTTCTGCACGCAGAACTGCGCCGTAGCGGGATTGAGGATAGGGGCATAATAGGAAGTAAAATAGCGCATATCCACTCCGATCTGTGCGTCCATAGCACGAAACCATGTACCGTGGTAGTAGAGGTTGTGGTAGAGCGTAAAAGACGGCAAAGGCATTGCCGCATCGCTCGACAACTGATAGACCACATGGTTCTCGAGGTTCACCCACGGCGTGGTAAGGTCGCACTGCACATCCGCCGACAGCACTTGTATGTTGCCCTCGTGCTGCACGGGGTTGCCCGTTTGGTCGAAATAGATATAGCGTGTCAGGTTCTCGAAGCCGACATTGACTTTGGGTTTCACCCACGTGGTGGGGTATGCAATCTCGCCGCCGACATAAAAACGATAGGTCTTTTGGAAATCGTTGTTCCAGCGGAAATGGTTGGACGAGAAATGCTGCAGGTAGTAAGACGGGGTTTCGTTCCTGACAAAGGCGCGGGCACGGATATACATCGTATCTTTACCGATACGGAAATCGCCGTCCACGTGTCCGTTGACCCGGAACTCGCCGAGTTTGTAGCCCAAGACACAGACATCACCGTCGAAACCATAATGCACCCATTTGCCGCGGTTTTTGTATAATGCACCGCCGACAAAGGTGTTGTTTGTCCATTGGTAGCCCCAGAGTGTGTCGGGGGCGAGATGGGCAGCAGTGTTCACCCATGGACCTGCAAATGGCTCATAGTCGCCTATGAGGTTGCTTGCCTCCTCGCTGACGGGATGGAGAAAACGCTGGCACTCGTTGACAGCATAGACCGTGGCACCGAACTTAAGCAGGCGGTTGAATTCCTCCTCGAAAGTTACACTCAGGGTGTTGCGGATAGTAAGTACATCGGTGGAGTCGTTGGTGGTATTGGGGTTACGATAATAGGTCGGATAAAAGCCCTGTTGTGCGGTACGCTCCACGTATCGGCGGTTGCTGTTGGTGGTCTCGAAGGTGTGTGCAAAGGTAGTAACCGGCACATAGTTGATTTTGAGCGTATCGCGCCGCTCACGCCTGCCCTCTTCGTTGATTACCTCGATGGTATCGTGGTAGGGACGCTCGACGGTAATGCTGTAGTAATGGTTGAGGAAACCGGCGAGGTAGCGGTAGCCCGACATAGCATTGAGGTTGACGGGTAAGTCCTCCGGTTGCAACGCCCCGTCGAGGTCGCCGGGGTTGGTGAGTCCGCCGTTGTCGAAATTGCTCCAGTTGGCAAACGTGAATGCCGCCTGCAGCGAATAGTGGTTGCCGTTGTAGGAACCGAAGACATTGCCATTGAACAGTTTACCCGCCTGGTTGGAATAATGCCCCACGCTATTGAGGTAGTTGAGTTGCGTACCGAGGTTGATACGCTTGTTGAGGTTGCCCGTAAAGAGGAAGTAGATCTCGTTTTCCTCGTGCATAGTAGTAAAGCCTTTGTTGTAGGCAATGCTCGAATAGGGGGTGGTGGTGTTGAAGAAACGCACGTCCTGCGGCGTATATATATAAGGCTGGTAAGCCGCAGCGAAGATGTCATCGATCTTGTAGAGACGGTCGAAATAGATACGCGACTGAATAGGCGACACGAGGCAGTTGCCGTTGTATGCCGAGGAGATGGAATAGTCGTTCTGCACGCCGCGCATCGGGTAGTTGAGGTATGCCGTATCGGCGAACTGCACGGTGTCGGCGATAGCCGCAGGCGACGGCAACTGCCAAGTACGGATAACCGTCTTGACAGCCTTCTCTTTGGCGGCGAAGCCCATGGCAGTTGCCAACAAAAAGCAGACTAATATGATAAACTTATTTCTCAATTCACAATGCACAATGCATAATGCACAATTTTTCCAATCTTAACAAACGTACATTTTTACGGACGGCACAAAGGGTGCGTATCATAAGCGCATCCTATGCTCATCCTCCTCACTTTTATCCAAAGGAGAACTACGAGTTCTCCTTTGGATAAATCTTAATAATCGTACACTTTTTACGTGTCGTTTATTTGGTCAGTTTTGCTTTTTTCTTTTTCAGTTCCTCTTTGAGTTGCTGAATTTCTTTCTCCTGACTATTGATCGTCTTGAGCAAGCCGTTCAGTTCCTCATTGCCGATAGTGGTCGGGTACTGCTCCTCCACCGACTGCAGGAAATCGGACAGGACGTTCATATAGTTGATAAACGCATCGTATGCCGATTCGTAGTAGGTCGCTCCCTGGTCGATGTGGTTCATATAGTGGAAATTATTCACATCTTGCAGGCGCAGCCAGTTGGTCTTCAAGCCCTTGTCCTGACAGAGGTGTACACGCTCCGCCACCGCATAGAGTTTGCTCAACGCTTCCTGCTGGAGGTCATTGCCGTTGTACATACTGAGGTCTTTTGCCTCGCCTGCCCACGTAAGCGGGTATGGCGCAGAGATGACATCGATAGCCGTCATCTTCTTGGCTGCCTCGGTAGGTGTACAGAAGCCCATTCCGCGCTCTATGACATAGTAGGGCAACGCCTTGAGGAACTCAAAGATACCCGTCCCCGCCTGCTGGCGAATACCGAATGTATCGGCACCGACCCATATATTGATGAGGTCTTCGCCCTCGGGCAGCGATTGCAGTTGGTTCGCATATTTCTCCGCATCTATCGGGTAATTGCCCCAATTGGGGTCGGAGAAATGAAAACTCATCTCGTCGCTCAAGCCCGCATTGCGCACGAGCATCTTCATCTTTGGCGCACCCGCCGAGGTGTAGAGATAGTTAGACGACTTCCAACTCATCACGTGCTTTGCCCCCTCGGTGAGCATCACCTTGTAGCCCAACTTGTACAAATTATATGCCATTTCATCGGAATAGAGCAATTCGGTGTTCCAGATGGCAGAAGGAGTTACCCCAAGCACATCGTTGAAGACAGCACGCTGCTTGTCCAACTGCTCTTGGAACTCGTCCGTATTGTACACCGCCGCGAGGGAATAGGAGAACGGAGTGGCAAGGAACTCAACGCATTTACTATCAGCCAGTTCCTTGAGCACATCGATGATTTCGGGGGTGTACTGCTCAAACATCTCGAGCATCACACCGGAGATGGAGAGCGCACAATGGAAACGTCCTTTGGAGAGTTGGATCATTTCGCGCAGGGTCTGACAAAGTGGCAGATAGGAGTTCTGTACGAGCCACGTAACGTTGTCCTCGGTCTGCATGTCATCGTAATAATAATGGTCATGACCGATGTCAAAGAAACGGTAACGCTTCAGACGATACGGAGTATGCATCTGAAAGCAAAAGCATATATTTTTCATAATCTGTAAGTTATGTTAGTTATTCTGTTATTTTTACGTAATTCCAAGATTAAAACTCCTTTGCCGCAAGCGGCAAGAAATCTAAGTAAAGTCTGACAAAGTAGCCATAAATTGCCATAAATCTTATTCGCCTACGGCGGGGCATTATATAGTACAAAGGCGCCGCGTTTTTTAGGCAAATATAGTCAAAATTATTCAAATAGGCATTATCGGATTGATTGTTAAACGGACGGACTGCGTCTGTATTATCATTTATTAGTCGTAAACATATTTACTTTTCGGCGCGTATGGGCAGATATAGTCGCAAACCAATTTTGTCTATAGCCATACTATCGCCCTTGTATTGAAATTGCCAATGTCTAATCATATTCAGTACACTTTCTATATCTTCTTCAGACAAATTCTTCTCCGCCACTATATGTCAGTTGGATAGTATGAATAAAATCTAATATATTTTTCATTTCTTCCTGTGTAAGTTGCAGACTTTTATCATTCCACGACAACTCAAAGCCATACTCAAGAATTTTCATATCAGCCAAAGAGACTATAAAAAGTACTTCAAATTCAATAGGATTTCCATTCCGGTGGGCATTATCAAAACTATTTTGCGAAAGAATTGACTGCATAATTGTTTGTATTCCTCCTGCTTCCAAGATCGCATTACGAGTTTCCTGCGAAATGTTCATATACTGAATAATTGAGTACGCATAATTATCCGTCCATGGAAAGTAAAGAGAATCTAATTGTTTGCGTAATAGGTTTGCATTATTCTGATAATCTTTCGTTTGCCATACAATACGAAATTTATCTTCTTTGTGAACAAGAGTATCACTGCCATTATAACAAAAAACATCATTGGAAATGTACTCATTTCTATCGAACTGTTGTTTACTCTTTGATTGTAAAGATTGTGTCGTCCCACAAGCCAATAACACCAAAGCGCACATACTTATTACTCCGATGCGATAGTAGTTGTTTTTTCTCTCACTACCATTTAATTGTCTGCTCATATATGCGAGATTTAGTTCTTGGTTTTACAATAATTTCCATTTCTGTGCAATTTTCAGCCATATTCCATAAGTTTAATAAGGAACTCGGCAACAAATCATAGTCCACAGGAGAGCCATACATATCATTACCGGACTCACTATAGGCGGCATAATACTGTTGGAATTCATCTACTGCTGCAAACCAACTTGCTATTTCATCTGTGATCAATGTTACATTGCTATGATTATTTTTATTCTTTTCTGCAAACTGTTCACACCATTGTATCAATAATGGAGGTACACCTTCTATCTCTTGCTCGCCTAATAATGTATATATTGAACTTAAATACCCCATAGCCTTTTAATGTAATGCCGTCTTATAACTTTGCTCTACGCCAAAGCCCTTGTAATATAAATAGCCTATATAATAATTAGCCTTTGTGTTTCCGTTTTTCAGTCCGCGTCTATACCATTTGTATGCCTTTGCAAAGTCTTGCGCCACAGAATCACCACACTGATACATTACCCCGATATTGACCATGGATTTTGCATCTCCTAATTTGGCTGCCTTGTAGTAAGCGATGTACGCCTTTCGGAAATTCTGTTTTACTCCGACACCTCTGCTATACATTGTCCCAATGGTACGCAAAGCCGGGGCATAATCCTCCTTTGCCAAGTCGAACAATATCGTTTTAGCTTTGTCAATATCCATTTCGGTATTTATACCACGCAGATATTTCATAGCCTCAGTATATTCCTGTTTTTGCCGATTACCTGTGCCGCTACTATAGGATCGGCGATATTATAGAGAGCCGAATCTGCAATCAAACACAACAAACTGCATAGTATATATTTTCCGTATTTCATAAAGTGTTTGATTTAATTTTTTATTTGCTTTTATCTTATGACATTTACAGCGTGTGGTTGATGACGGCATCGTAGATGCGGCGGACTTTGAGACCGGCATCGTACCAGCGGATATTGTTGACCTCGCGCTTGCCTTCTTCGTGGAGCGATTTGTACATTGCGGGGTATTTGACGATAGCATAGATGGCGTCCGCCATAGCATCGATGTCCCAGTAGTCGGTTTTGATAGCGTGGTTCAAGATTTCCGCACAGCCGGACTGCTTGGATATGATAGTAGGGCAACCGACCTGCATCGCCTCGAGGGGCGAGATACCGAACGGTTCGCTCACGCTGGGCATAATATAGACATCGGAGTCCGCCAGCAGTTCCTGCACCTGCCGCCCGCGCATAAAACCGGGGAAATGGAACTTGTCGGCGATACCGCGTTTGGCTACAAGGTCGATCATCTCATTCATCTTGTCGCCGCTGCCCGCCATCACGAAACGCACGCCGTCGGTTTTCTCCAACACCCGTGCGGCAGCCTCAACAAAGTACTCGGGACCTTTCTGCATTGTGATACGTCCGAGGAAGGTAACGAGTTTGTCCTTGCGGGGGTGCTTGACGAACTCCTCGGGGTGTGCCAACGGTTCGACGGCATTATGCACAGTGGAGACCTTCTGCGGATTGATACCGTATTTGTCGATAACGGTCTGGCGGGTCAGGTTGCTCACGCATATAATATGGTCTGCCTCGTCCATTCCGCGTTTCTCGATAGCATAAACGGTGGGGTTGACGTTGCCGCGGCTACGGTCGAAATCGGTGGCATGGACGTGTATAACCAACGGTTTGCCCGAGATATGCTTGGCAAAGACGCCTGCGGGGTAAGTCAGCCAGTCGTGGGAGTGAATGATGTCGAAATCGAGACTATTGGCGAGCACCGACGCCACCGCCTCGTAGTTGCCGATCTCCTCGATAAGGTTATCGGGGTAGCGACCGGAGAACGCCACACAACCGAGGTCGTCGGTACCGATACGGCGAAAGTCGTATTTGATGCCGTCTCGGAAATGGAAATACTCCTCGGGGGACATTCTGCCCTCCATACGTTGGCGCACATAGTCGTAACTATTCTCTTTCCACACAATGGGTATGCTGTTTGCGCCGATGATGCGCAAGAACGATTGGTCCTCGTCGCCCCACGGTTTGGGGATAACGAAAGTGATGTGCATATCAGGCTGCTGCGCCATACCGCGTGTCAGTCCGTAACTGGCGGTACCTAATCCTCCTAAGATATGAGGCGGGAACTCCCACCCGAACATTAGTGCATTCATATCTGTTACAGTTGTGTTGTTTGCGTTTCTTCGGTGTTGTCTGTATAGCGTTTCATCGTGTCAATAACGGAGATTACTGCAGCCACACTAGGGGCGAAACTCATACCGCCGTGTCCTTTGTAGGGCGGATTTCCGTCGTAGAGTTCGTTGAGTGTACCGATACAGAGTTCGCTCATCTCGCGATCGTAGCCAACGAGCAGGCGTTCCATAAAACTGAGTCCGCTATGCTTATAGACCGCCATATATGCGCGTGCATAGGCGGCGACGGTAGCCGGTCGGACGGGTCCGTTGTGGAAGTTGCGGTCGCGCTCCAACTGTCCACCGACATAGAATGGTCGGTAGTTGCCGCTTTTGGGTGACAGGGTACGCAGTCCGCGGGGTGTAAGCAGTTCTTTGGTGCAAATATCGACCACTGCTTTCATCTGCTTGTGGTCTAACGGTGAATAGGGCAGTCCTGCGCTCCAGATTTGGTTGGGGCGCACCTCTTTGTTGTGGTAGTCGCCCACCACATAGTCGTCCAGATAGAGTCCGTTCCAGAACGTGCGGATAAACGAGTCGCGCACGATTTCCGCCTGGTATTCCGTCAGGTCAGCCATTGCTTCTTTTCCCATCTCGCTCAGCATTTCTTCGGTAAATTTGAGTGCGTTGTACCATAGTGCGTTGATTTCCACCACGTAGCCCGTACGCGGTGTAATCGGGCGTCCATTTTCCATTGCATCCATCCAAGTGGCGGGTCGCTCCGTTCCGTCCACCCAGATCAGCCCGTTTTGGTGGACGATAGCCCGCGGGTGGTTCTGACGACGGTAATACTCAATTATCTCGCGGCAGAGTTCACCGTATTTCTCTGCTGCTTCGTGGAGGGTATATTTGTGGGCGTATTTCTGGCACGCACGTATGAACCACAACAGGGCATCCGGGTCATCCATGCCCGTCATTCTGACCTTGTCGTAATCACCCGCCATAAAGGCACGTACCTCTCCGACGGCTGTTTGGTCGATGATAGCGTCCCAGTACTCGGGGCGGTCGATGTCGAGGGTACAGCTCGGAGTAGCAAAGAATGTTGCGCGTGCCTGTGCGTGGTACCATGGGTATCCCGCCAGCAGGTAGCACTTGTCTCCTTCCCGTTTGTAGAATTGTGCGGCGGAGTTTTTCAGGCAGGCGAACATATCGGTGCGTGCGATACGGCGCTTGAGTTCCTTTGCCCAGACGGTCTTGAGTTTGGCGGTATCGGTCTCTGTGATACCCGCAGCAAAGATGACGCTCTCGCCTTTGCGCATCGGCAGTTCGAACCAGCCGGGTACGAGCAGGTCCTCTTTGTATTCGTAGCCGCGTTCTTGCTCCTTGGGGTATTCGATACCTTTGTACCATACGGGGTTATGGTGGTATTCCACCGCCTTGGAGAACTGCATGTACAGGTGCGGGAACTCGGGATACATTTGGTTGCAGCGTCCGTTTTCGCACTCGTCCATATTGGTGTTGGCACGCGGGTTCTCGTGCGTCAGTTCGTTCACGGAGCGGAATGCCAAGAATGGGCGGAAGCGCAGTATGGTAGGCGAGCCTGATTCGAGAAGGGTGTAGCGTATCAGGACACGCGGTTCGAAACTAACAAGCATACGTTCCTTGGTCAAGATAACACCGCCCACGCGGTAGGTGGTCTTGGAGATGACCTCACAGTCAAACTCACGGATATACTTATGTCCGTTGGGGGAATAGATGTTTTCGCCGTACTTGTGCAAACCGAGGTTGAACTCTGCGCCGTGCTGGATAACGGTCTCGTCCAGCGAACTGAGCAGCACATAGTTGTCCTCGCCCAGTTCCGGCAGAGGGAGTACCAACTGCCCGTGATACTTACGGGTGTTGCAATCAACGAGCGTGGTGGAGTTGTATGCTCCCGCGCGATTGGTGCGTATCATCTCTTTGGGGAGCGACCGCTCCAAGTTGATCAGCAGTGTCTTGTCAAAATTAAGGTAACTCATATCGCTTGTATGTACGTTGATAGGATTATATCAGTTGAATTTGCCGTTGTATCGGTCGTTGGCGTCGTTGACGAACTGGCGGATTTGCTGTTCCTGGGACTTATGGCAGATGAGCAGCACATTGCCCTGCTCTGCGACGATCATGTCGTCCAGTCCCTGTATGACGGCTAATTTGCCGTTTTCGAGAGTAACGATATTGCGGCGGCTGTCGTAGTAACTTGCGTTGCAGTGGAGTGTAACATTGCCGTTATCGTCCTTGTCGCTCAGTTCGTAGAGCGAGCCCCATGTACCGAGGTCCGACCAGCCGAAGTCGGACGGCAGGACGAAGACATTCTGCGCTTTCTCCATTATGCCGTAGTCGATACTGATATTGGGGCAAGTAGGGAAGATACGCTGGATAAAATCGTCCTCGCGGTCGGTACCCATATAGAGGTGTCCCTCGCGGAACTTCTCCACAATCTCGGGGAGGAAACTATGGAACGCCGAGTAGATAGTGCGCAGGTTCCAAAGGAAGATACCGGAGTTCCACAAGAACTCGCCGCTCTCCATAAAGACCTTTGCCAGTTCGAGGTTGGGTTTCTCGGTAAAAGTCTTCACTTTGCAGACGCCCTCGGCATTGTGCTGCACATTCTGCATCTGGATATAGCCGTAGCCGGTTTCGGGTCGTGTGGGTTTCATACCGAGTGTGAGGATGGCGTCGTTGTGTTGCACGAAAGCGAGTCCTTTCTCTATAGTCTGCCGGAAGGCTTGCTCTTGGAGGATAAGGTGGTCGCTCGGGGCAACGACGATGTTGGCATCATAGATAGGGCTGCTGATGTCGGGTACCTCGCCTTGCGCGATGCGCCCCTCGGCAATGGCACGCTGAAGCAGAATGCCTTTGATATGCGCCGTGGCATAAGCGATACAGGGGGCTGTATTGCGGCGTGCCGGTTCGCAGAGCACCTGGGAGGGCTGCAAGTCGGGTATCTGCTCCAAGACAAGTTGTTTGTACTGTACGTTGGTAACTATGAGTATGTTTTCCGCCGGTACGACGGGGCGGAAGCGGTCGACGGTCATTTGTAGGAGGCTGCGTCCCGTACCGAAGAAATCAAGGAACTGTTTGGGTTGTGCGTTTCTGCTGAAAGGCCAGAAGCGGCTTCCTATGCCGCCTGCCATGATTACGCAATAGTTGTTATTTTTCATCATTTTGTTTGGAGTTTTGGGTTGTGTGTTTTTGGTATTTAGCCGCGCGGTGCGGTGTGTTTCAAAGTCCGTGCAAAGTTACAAATAAAATCTCAAATACGCAAGCGGGGCGGCAAAAGTATTTTTGCAGCGGGAAAACAGCGGGAAGGTGTCGGGCGGGTGTACAAGACACAGGCGGATCGGGTATTGGATTGTGTCTAATATCTTAACAACCGTGTACTTTTTGCGGTTCGTAGTTCCTTCGTAGTTCCTTCGTAGTTGGTTCGTAGTTCCTTCGTAGGTAGTGGTTGTTGATCAACGGAAAGCAGATATTAACAAACGGGATGTTTCTTCGAGGGCGGGTTATGGAGGCGGGAGAATTATGCAAGATGCGTGTACAAACAGAGGAAATATGATAAAAATACACGATTTTCGGTAATTTTTGCCGCCAAGTGTTGCACAATCAAAAGAAATTCCGTACTTTTGCAAGCGATACGGTTGTATGCGTTGTACAATCGGGTCTTACAGGAAAACATTTATATAAACACCAAATTATTATGAGAAAGTATTTATCTCTGATTGTAGCAGCGGCGATGGCGGTTGCCGTGAGTGCCGCTCCTTTGACACCTGTTGTTGTCAAAGCGTCTGACGCTGTTTCCGCGCAGGAGCAGCCCGTTGTTAAGCACAGCCTTATGGGGCGGTCGAAAAAAGACGTTGCACAGCGTGCGGCTATGCTCCCCATGAAGAAAAGCATTGAGAAGACAAAGATTGCCCGCAGTGCGGTGTCTGCGGACGAGCGAGTGCAATATGCCGCCACGCAACGTATTGCCCGTGCCACGAAAGCCGACACGGTGAACATTGTCGGCAAATGGGTTGCCACAAAAAAGTATTATGAGGAAACGGGGGACTGGTTTGTGGCTTTTCTAAGTGATGATGAAAATTATGCAGTGGTATTGGACTATATCTCCCGGTCGTTTACCGGCAGTTTTACCACAACGGACTTTGATTTGCAATACACGTATATCGCCGACTACACAGCCAAGCAAGAGATCGTACTCGACTCTATAGCGGCAACCATCACGGAGACTGCTGATTTCACCGACATCAAGGCTATCGCGCGCTCGGAAGACGGTGTGATTTACAATATCCATATGCACCACGACGTGATACACCCCAAAGATACGGTGAACATAGTGTTCACGCAAGATCAGGTAACCCTGGACACCGAGTCGGACAACTATTTCCAGTTCGAAGGCATTGACGGACAGAAATCGGTTTCGCTGATTATTGCCTACAACGAGGGGGCTATAGCGGGTGAATATACGATGATTGATTTCTTCCCCGTAGGAGGATTTTACTCCGGTTTCTCCTATACCGACGAGGAAAACGATATATGGGTGGACTATCTTGACGAGGCGAAAGCGACCATTACCCTTACTGACCGCGTATATCATATCAACGCCTCTATGATAGGCAACGACAGCCTGTTCTACAATGTGGAGATGACGTATGCGCTGCCTGTCCCCACCGACACGGTTGACGTGGTTATCAACAACCTCGAATCGGTGGATCTGACCGGTTATCTCGGTGCATTCTGGCTGGAGGGCAGCAATGCGGACTACGTGGTCAACCTCACTATCGGTGCGGATGCTATGGTCAGCGGTACGTACGAGGTGGAAACCACCAAACTCATCAACACAAGCAAGACCCCTGCGGACACCATCGGCGTAACGGAAGCCACGGCTGACGTAACGGTTGACGCCGACGGCAACGTAACGGCACAAGCGGAAGCATTCGGCAGCAACAACATATTGTACCGCATCAGTATGGCATTCGTGGTTCCCGAACCGACCGACACCGTTTCTATCTCGTTTGACCACGCAGCCGAGTTGGTTCATTATGCAAGTTACGGCGAATACGGAATGGAGAACCGAGACGACAAACACATCGCTGCCGCCTATGTCTATGCCGACAAACCGGAAGGCACTTTCGAGGGTAATGCTTTCGACCGCTACTACTCGGGCGTAGGGTTTATCAACGGCACAGACACCACCATCGTGCATGCACTGGCCGGCAAGGTAACGCTCACCCAGAAAGCAGACACCACGCTGATGTATGCCGAGATGGTCGGCGAGGACTCTATCCTGTACAAGGTATCGATGTTCTACGCTCTGCCCAAAGCAAAAGACACGGTAAGCATTGTGGTACCCGCAGCAGAGACGACCAACCTCCTGTCTAACGGACTATACCAAGTACACGGCTACACCGCAGACAGCGTTTATTATATCTCCGTTACACCGCAATCTTCGCAGGTGGCAGGCACCTTTGAGGTCAGTGATCTGAACGCGAAATACTCCGCTATCCAGTATATGGACAACAACAAGGTGGTAACGGTTTCGTTCTTGGGCGGCTCCGTAACGGCGACTATGACTGCTGACAGCATCATCACGATGCAAGGTGCTTTGCTCGGCTCGGATACCATCCTGTACAACGTGAAACTCACGGGCAAACTTGTCCCGGAGGATACCGGTATGGACTATGACTCCAAAGAAGGGGAAGTGAATATCACCTACACAGGAGACCAGATCAAGTTCACTGACAAGGTGACGGAAAAAGGTCAATTGTATGTAACGCTGACCGCAGGAACGGATTACACCTCTCTCCTTTTCTTTGTCGATGCCGTTGACCCCGCTATCACCATTCCGGCAGGCACTTACACCATCGACGACTCGTACGAAACAGGTACACTACTGGCAAATCCGGGTGTGCAAAACGGAAGCATCTATCCTTCTTTCTATGGTCAATTGACTTCCGAGGGTATCGGGGATCCGATATTCTTCCTCATCTCCGGCACGGTGAAAGTGGAGAACAAAGGCGGCAAATTGTACTTCGAAATCAACGCAAAGAACTCGTATGACCGTCCTATCCACATTATCTATACCGCCTCTTCTACAGGCATAGAAAACAGTACGGTTGCTGCTCCCGCAGTACGCAAAGTGATAGAGGACGGACAACTGTTCATCCTGCGCGGCGAGGAGAGATTCAATGTATTGGGTGCTAAAATACAATAAGCACACTTAATACCCTGACTGAAAAAGAGGCTGTCTAACAAGTTAAAAAGGATACCTGTTCTTCAGAAAAAGATTGCTCTTGACGACGCGAGCCACGTCGTCTCCCACAAAAAAAAGAGGCTGCCTGTACAATCAGGCAGTCTCCTTTTTATACTCCTATGTCTTTATGCTAACCGTATCGGGTGATACGTTATCTGATATGCGATGTTTAGGTTGGCACCAAGGGTCTCCTATGCCTCGTCGAAATGGACTTGCGACATTGAAACTCGTTATACGATTTTTAGGTCGCCGTCATTTCTCCTCTCTGTCTTAGGAGTTCTACTCAAGCCACGGAGGATGCGCTTTCGCTATGGCACTCAGGGCGCGTGGGGCGTATAACGACGCGGGACGCGTCGTCTCCATACAGAGTATAGGCATACGGTTTGGGGCAAACCGACCGCGGGCGAGGCGCCCGCGTCCCCGGGGATGGGTTGCAGGGAACACGCCTGATATGCGATGTTTACGATACTGTTGGTATCCTGTTTCTGACCGTATGCGCCTGTCCAGACAGGGTGCATAAAAGACAAAAATGCACGTTTATAAACAAATTATGCTACCAAATGTTGCATATTCAAAAAATTTGCTGTACATTTGCAATCGATTTCACTGTATTGATTGCATAATTATTGCATAAGCAGTGTCGGATTAGTTTTTTTAACAAACAAAAAAACAATACATTTATGAAAAAACTTTTCTCTCTTGTATGCGCAGCCGCTATGGTATTGAGCGCAAGTGCCGCCCCGCAGTTTGCCACACGGGTAGCAAAAAAGAACATGGGGGGGGGGTAAACAGAACATTACCCGCCGTTGAGTACACCGACTTTAACCACAGCCGCCTTGTAGCCGCTCCCGCAACGGGTATCAAGAAAGCCCCTGCCGCAGTAAGCAACGGCAAGATTGTGGCAGATTATGCGCAGGCGATGTTCCTTTCTACTTCGTTTACGGGCAGCAGTTACGCAATGTACGAGTTTGATTTCTTCAGCGGAGAAGATTTGGCCGCTTATGTGGCTGTCAAAGCCAACAGCGACAGCAGCAAATTGGTAGGCAACTATTCGCTGTTGAAAGGTAAAGTAGTGGTTGCAGCAGGCGATACAACAGATATTACTTCCGGGTCGATAGCCGTTACCTACGTAGCCCCGAACTATCACTTTGCGCTGAACGCGGTATGCGCCAATGGGCAGACCTACACTATGGATTTGGACTATGCCGCGGCTGATTTGTATGCCATCAACTATATGCTATATTACTACTACCAATCAGGGTATGGTTCTCTATTTGGAATCAGCAGTCTCCTAGACTGCCTTATCGAACTGAATGATGTCCCGTTTGTACCGACCGGCAAGACCATTGACATCGTTGTTCCCGGCGTAAGTATTCTGACCGACAACACCGCCGACACCGAGGATGCATGGTTCCAGATTACGGGTTCATCAACCGCCTACTATGCGTCGGTATGCGTTAATGCCAGTCACCTGCTCGGTACTTTCGGCAAAGCAGACATCGACTACACCTACACCGCCGTTACCTCTGACGGAGAGACCTATATCTACGCCAAAGAATACGACAGCAACACGGTAAATGTAAGTAAGTCGGCTGACACGACCATTGTGGATGCATCCGTAATGGGCAAAGACGGCAACATCTACCACATAGTAATGAAATACTACATCCCGACTCCGACCCAGACGATTGATGTAGCACTCAACGGCACGGTGGATGCTGAGACATACGCCGATTATGGTTTGACCGTATTTGAGGCTTCTGATAAAAATTATGCTATTTCGCTGCTACTTTACAGCAATGGTGCCGGTACATACACAATGGACGACATCTCTGGTATGAACAGCACCCAAGGCAGTTATCTGGGCGATATGCAAACACAATACATCATCGATATCGTAAGTGCAAACATTGTTTTGGCAGCAGACAACTCGTTCACGGCACAATTTATCAGCACGGACGCACGTCAGTTCAATATCACGTTCACGCCGCAGACAACCGCTCTGAGCAACACCAAAGCCGATGGTGCAAAGGCACAGAAAGTGCTGCGCAACGGACAACTCGTGATTATCAAGAACGGCGCGGAGTACAACGCCCTCGGTACGCAACTCCGATAACAGACATTTGGGATTTTGATTTGCAGGCTTCCGCATGGTTCGGGAGCCTGCTTTCTTTTGGCACACGATTTATAATTTGGTTATATCGAAAAAAAGTTGTACCTTTGCACGCTTAATGCGAGAAACAAAAAGAAGCATTACTACAATGAAATTTATAGGAATCATACCGGCACGCTACGCCTCCACCCGCTTCCCCGGCAAACCGCTGGCGGAGATATGCGGCAAGACGATGATACGCCGCGTGTATGAACAGGCATCGAAAGTATTGGACACCGTATTGGTGGCTACCGACGACGACCGCATATACGACCACGTTACCGCTTTCGGCGGCAAAGTGGTGATGACACGACCCGACCACAAATGCGGTACCGACCGTTGCCTGGAAGCATACCAACTGATTACCAACCCATTGTACAGGGAGCAAAACGACCGCGACACGGTGATAATCAACATACAGGGGGACGAGCCTTTTATCCAGCCCGAACAGATAGAGACCATAGAGGGGTGTTTTCTGGAGCCAAACGGCGATGCCAACGGCACGGAGATTGCCACATTGGTAAAACCGTTCACCACACAGGACACTTGGGCTGACCTCGAGAACCCGAACACGCCTAAGGTGGTTTTCTCGCAGCAGACGCACGAAGCAATGCTTTTCTCGCGCAGCGTGATACCCTACCTGCGCGGCGTGGACAAAGACGACTGGCTCGCACAAGGCAAACACTACAAACACATCGGTATGTATGCCTATCGGGCGGACATATTGGAGAAAATCACAAAGTTACCACAGTCGTCAGCCGAGTTGGCAGAAAGCCTGGAACAGTTGCGCTGGATAGAGAACGGGTTTCATATCCGCGTGGCGGTATGCGATACAGAGACCGTAGGCATAGACACCCCCGCCGACCTGGAAAGGGCGATTGAGTACCTGAAACAAAGGGAATATATCGTGTGACAGGACAAAGGACAAAGAACAAAGAATTATGGTATAACCTCAGTAAAAAGACAATTATGAACAACACACCTACTCCCCATATCGGGGCTAAATTCGGCGACTTTGCCGAAACCGTGATTATGGCAGGCGATCCGCTGCGTGCCAAACTGATGGCAGAGAGATTTTTGGAGAACGCCGTACAAGTGAACAATGTACGCGGAATGCTCGCATATACAGGTACCCACAAAGGCAAGCGCGTGAGCGTGATGGGACACGGGATGGGTATCCCGTCAATAGGCATTTACAGTTATGAGTTGTATAATTTCTATGGCGTAAAGACGATTATCCGTGTCGGTTCGGCGGGCAGTCTGCAAAAAGACCTGCACATCGGCGATCTGGCTATCGCTATGGGCGCATGCACCAACTCGAACTATGCTGCACAATACGAACTGCCCGGTACCTATGCCCCGATAGCCGATTTCGACCTATGCCGCCGTGCCGCCGAGGCTTGCGAGAAATTCGGCTACCACTACAAGGTGGGCAACGTGTTCTCGTCGGACACGTTCTACACGGAGAATGCGCACAACGACAAATGGATCAACATGGGTGTGATGTGCGTGGAAATGGAGGCTCCCGCACTCTATATGAATGCGGCTCGCAGCGGAAACAAAGCACTGGTTATCTGCACGATAAGCGACCACCTCATCACGGGGGAAGTAACTACCGCCGAGGAGCGACAGAACAACTTTACCCACATGATGGATGTGGCATTCTCGCTTGTATGAGCAGAAAGCCGCTGTTGATACTTTTCGCACTGCTGCCCTTGTGCCTCATCGCACAAGAGCAGCAGTCGGAATTTTCTGCCAAAGAGGAGAAAGGGGAGGAAAAAAACTCGCGCAACCGCCTTTTTACCGGTTTCTCGGGCGGAATGATGCTCCATTTGGGATATGTGTTCTCGCAGTCGCCGGACGAGTTGTTCCGCAATCCGTCGCTGATGACGGACAGCAACCTGCCCAAGAGCGGTGTAACGATGGGCATAGGCGGCGCATTGCGCATACACCTTATGGATCATATACACATCGGTTCGGAAGGGTTTGTCAGCACGATGCCGCTGATGAAAACCGGCAGTCAAATACGCACGGGGTACGGCGGTATCTTGTGCGATTATTACGGTCATTGGGGCAAGAAAGTGCGCCCGATAGTAGGAATAACCGTGGGAGGAGGCAGTACAAGCCGACTGTATGTACCGTATGACGAGGAGATAGTAACGGGCAAAGAGGACAAATATGGGCAGACCACGGAGTACAATGCCTCTTACACCAAAACACCGTTTTTTATGCTTGACCCGTATGTCGGGTTGGAGATTTCGCTCAACAACCACATCTCGATCCTCACACGCATCGATTGGGTGCTGCCTTTCGGGGCGAAAGACTCCAAACTGAGCAACCAAGACGTATCATGGCGCAACTATGTCGCCCCCGCAGGACCGAGACTATATATAGGGTTTATGTTCGGACACATACAGAGATAATTTGTAATTTGTAATTTGTAATTTGTAATTTGTAATTAATATACTAATAAATGGATAAAAATACTTGGATTGGCTTTCTATTGATAGCCTTGATTATCATCGGTTTCTCATGGATCAGTCGCCCGTCGAAAGAGGAACTGGCAGAGCGTCAGCGCATACACGACAGCATTGCGCTGGCACAACAAATGGAGCAGGAAGCACAGTTACTCTCCGACCAAATAATCGCCCAACTGCAAGCGGACTCGGTTCACCAAAGTGATTCAGTTAAAACCGAAAACTTGCAACAACAACTGCAAGCCACCTACGGTGCATTTGCCGTATCGGCACAAGGCGAGAACAAAGCCACCATACTCGAAAACGAGAAAATACGCCTCTATATAGACAGCAAAGGCGGACGTATCGCACGTGCGGAACTGAAAGAATACAAGGCGTATGGCGACAGCGTAAACCCGCTGTGCCTGTTCCGTGCCGACGAAGCAAAGCAGAGTTTTACCCTCATCACGGCAAACAACCGTATTCTGCAAACCGCCAACCTGTATTTCGAGCCTATCGAACCGGAGATAGGTACGCTCATTATGCGTCTGCATACCGACCACGAGGACTCCTATCTTGATTTCGTCTATACCATCTCAGAGGACGATTATATGGTGCGGATGGCTATCCTTGCGCACAATATGCAGTCGGTGCTGGCACTGAACGTAAACTCGCTTGAGATGCAATGGCGGCAACTTATCCCGCAACAGGAGCGCGGACGCAAGTTTGAGGAACGCTATGCGCAACTGCAATATATGCTGGTGGGCGGCGATATGGAGAAACTGTCCGAAAGCAAACATGACAGCAAGAAAGAAAATGCCAAAGTGCGCTGGATCGGCTACAAAGACCAGTTCTTCTCCACAGTGATGATTGCCGATGATGCATTCTCATCATCGGTATTCGAGTCCACTCCGCAAGACAAACACAGCCGCTACATCAAGGAATACAGCACCACAACGGGTGTTGCATTTGACGTAACGGGGCAGAAAGAGACGGCTTTCCGCTATTTCTTCGGTCCGAACCACTACAACACCCTCAAAGCCTACGACAAAGACGTGGACAAAGCCGACCGCCTGCACCTGCAGGAACTGGTGCCGCTGGGCTGGAAAGTGGTCAGTTGGATCGACAAGATTTTGGTCATTCCGATGTTCGACCTCTTCACCTCGTGGGGTTTGCATATCGGTTTGGTCATTCTGCTGATGACGCTGGTTATCAAAGTGATCATTCTGCCGTTTGTGTTCGCTTCCTATAAGTCGAGTGCCAAAATGCGCGTACTCAAACCGCAGTTGGACGAGATTAACGCCAAGTATCCGCCCGAGAAGATGCAAGAGCGTCAGCAGGCTACTATGGCACTCTATCAGCGGGCGGGCGTCAGTCCGATGTCGGGCTGTCTGCCAATGCTGTTCCAATTCCCGATTGTAATGGCAATGTTCTGGTTCTTCCCTACGGCTATTGAGTTGCGCGGCAAGTCATTCCTGTGGGCGGACGACCTCTCTACATACGACACAATCATCTCGTGGGGGACGAATATCCCGCTGCTTGGCGACCACCTGAGCCTGTTCTGTCTGTTGTTCACGATTACCAACTTTGTTTATACTTACATCACGATGCAGACGCAGTCCACCGACCCGAGTATGAAATTTATGAAGTGGATGATGTACCTGATGCCGCTGATGTTCTTCTTTGTATTCAACGACTACGCAGCCGGTCTGAGTTACTACTACCTGCTGTCGCTGTTCTTCACAATCCTGCAGACAATGATTTTCCGCTGGACTATCAACGACAAGAAACTGCTGGCGCAGATGGAGGCTAACGCCAAGAAGAAAGGCAACGGACAGAAGAAATCAGGATTTATGGAACGCTTGGAAAAGATGCAACGCGAGCAACAACGTATGGCACGCGAGAACGCCAAAGCACAAGCCAAAAGAATGCGATGAAACATCTGCTTATACTGGCAGCCCTGTGCTCATTGAGTATGGGGCTGTTTGCTGAAAATCCGACAACGGACAACGGTCGTATAGCGGAAAACGATATTCAGTTCGACAGTACTACCGTCAAACCACGCTACACATTCAGCGATTTCTTCGATGCATTGGATCTGCCTACGGTGTTGGGTGTCGGTATTACGCCCAACGGGATAGAGGGGGCGACTTTCAACTCCTCTATGCGTCTCGGCTGGCGGCACCACAAGAGTTACGGCACGTTTGCTTTTATCTCGTTTGACACCCACAGCAACACCTATGACTCACTGTGCGTTGCAGGTACCAATGTTCGCACGGGTGAGGTATGGTACTACGAGATAGGAATGGGAGTTGGCTATCGTATTCCGCTGGTAAAAGATATCCGCGCTTTCTACGAGAAACCGTGGTTCAACCATTGGGATTTCTTTGTATCAATTGAACCGGGAGTGTCTATTCCGTACGTCAAGACGGTTGAACCCTTAGACGGAACAGGCGAAGCATATCAACTGAAAGACCGGTTTTCTGCAGTTCCCACCCTGCGTTTTGCCGCCGGCGTGGAATGGTTCATTGTACATAATTTCGGTGTCTTTGCCGAAGCGGCATATATACAACACCTTACTCCGACTATTATAGAGCAGGCAGCCATCGACCATGGTCGTATCAAAGCCCCGTCGGGACCGATAGTCCTATCAATAGGTCTGTCGCTTTTCTTCAACTAAAGTACCTGCGAAATAAAAAACAGAGAGACTGCCGGAACATTCCGACAGTCTCTCTGTTTGTATAAAAAGTGCCGTACAGCAACTTACTCGAGAAAACTCCTAAAGAATAGGATTTGGAGTGTACCATCTCTCTGTAATCCGACCACCTCCACCGCTCTCCGACTTGCGTCGGGTCATCGCAGGCGAGTATCGGCACGCCATTGGTCAGGCATTTACCCCGGTTGATTTTATTTGTTGAGTTTTCCGGTCTCTGTGCTGTACGGCACCTATTTCAATGCGTAATGCACAATGCTTAATGCATATTTTTCTATTTTTTCTTGCTGCGTATCGTGGCGTGTAAGGTTTCAATCCCGCGTATGCCAACCCAAAGTAAGCACTATACGGTGCGTCTGTGTGCGCATATCGTAGGGTGTCGCCAACTGGTGCGCATAAAGATTGATACCCTGCAAGCCAAACTGGTATGCTGCTTGGGCTACAAAAACCTTGCCACGATAGCCCGCTCCCAAACTGATATATTGTGTGCGGCGTATATTTTGGAAATAGGTATCCGTACGCACGGCATCATAGGCATGTTCCACGATATCCTCCTGCTTGTGGAATGTCGATTCGTACACATAACCCGCATTGATAAACAAGTTATTGGTAGGCACTATCTCCAAGCCCGCACGCAGACTATGTACATCGTTCATATTCTTTTGGTGCTGATAGTCGTATTGGAACGATAGCAGACCATATCGTTTTATTTGGAAAGCCACGCTCACACTGCTGCGCAACGGCATACGGAAACCCTGCACTGGCGTAGAATTGGTAGGTGTACCGCTTGACCGCAGGGAATCGGTGGTGGCACTCAGCGTACCGCTATTGCCCACGGTAAGTGTGCTTGCCGTCGGTGTCTGGAACGAAGCCCCAAACCGCATACATTCCACCGGGCGATAGATAATACCTAACACACCGTTCACACCGATACCCGACATCGTCAGATCAGTCTGGTTCAGCAGGTCTCCGCCCTTGCTGAATTTCTCATAGTACTCTGCCGTCTGGCTATAGGAATACGAGAGCATACGCACCCCCGCACCGAGATAAACCCGGTTGGAGATATTCATTGCCCAATCCAAACCATACTGATTCACATACCCGTATTCACGAATACGAAGCGAGTTATCCACCGTTTCGCCATCTAACAGCACAGTTGTCCATTGGTCGCCTCCCGCCTCGGTCGGGTTGATCAGATATGTATCATATCCTTGACAACTGAGCCAACCCACGTTCTCATCATTCCAACGCCCCGCAGGCTGCAAAGCCGTCTCTTGCAAACCGTTGGTATTCATACATATCACATCTGCCAACGAAGTGGTTTGTCCCGTAGCCGTTGCCGCAAAAGAGCGGTTGAACGTGCGCAACCGCGAGTAGGAGAACATAAAATTATTATATATCACGCCACGTTCTTTGTACGGGTTGCCAAAGGTAAACACCCACGAGGCTTGCGGGGCGGCAAAATAGTTGGTATTTTTCAAATCCGCTCCCGCCTGGTGCGTCCAATCATATCGTTCGTCAAACGAAATCATCACCTCCATACGGCGATACAACCCCAATCCTGCAGGGTTATCCTTTACTGCCGACGGGTCGCCGCCAATAGCCGTCATCGCACCGCCCATACCCACATAACGCGCCGTCCCCGTAAGTTCTTGCTCACTGAGACGCTGCGTATCCTGTGCAGAAAGGGCAGTTGTACCTGCCGCACAAAGCAAAAGGACTATATAACGAATACGGTTCATACTTATTGACGTTTGATGACTGCTTTTATCACGGTAGCATTGTTCCGCGTTACGGAGTCTTCTATAAAAGTGATTTCCGTTTGGCGGTTGTCGGCAGACGTATCGGTATATTCTTCCTCCGTTTGATAGTCTTCGTCCTTATTATCCGACAACTGCTGCGTCCGTTGCTGGGTGTCCCAATAGTACACATCGTCCACATAGTCATCCGCACGGGCAGACAATGCCAACCCTGCAACCACCGCCGACAAAACCACTATGTACCAACACTGTTTCACTATCTTTCTATTATTCTATTGTTTAGATTCTTCGGAAACCGATAATCTGACGCACCTCCTCAATGGTCTTTTCGGCACGCTCCGAAGCACGCTCCGCACCCATTTTGATCACCTTAGAAAGGTATTCATTGTCATTCTGATAAGCCACAATCTTCTCGCGGATAGGCGCACAGAACGCATTGATATCGTGAGCCAACTGTTTCTTCATATCGCCGTAGCGGATAGTCATATTGCTGTATGCGTCGTTGAAATAGTCGTAGGTCTGCTTGTCCGACACCAGTTCCATCAGTGTAAACAGATTCTGTATCACCTCCGGTTTCTCCTGATTGGGCATCGTCGGTCCCGCATCGGTAACGGCTTTCATCACTTTCTTGCGGATTACTTCCTCACTATCACACAGATAGATGCAGTTTCCCTCCGACTTGCCCATCTTTCCGCTGCCGTCCAAACCGGGCACTTTCACCGCCTTGGCATTAAAATAGAACGATTCGGGTTCCTTGAAATACTCCACATTATATATACGGTTGAAACGGCGGGCAAACAAACGCGCCATTTCCATATTCTGCTCCTGATCTTTTCCTACAGGCACTTTGTCTGCCTTGTGCATCAATATATCAGCAGCCATCAGAGTCGGATAAGTCAACAAACCGGCATTCACATTGTCCGGCTGCTTGCGCGCCTTGTCCTTGAACGATGTAACACGCTCCAACTCACCGAGATAGGCGTTCATATTCAGGTAGAGATACAATTCCAAAACCTGCTTTACATCCGATTGCACGTAAATCGGTGCTATCTCCGGATTGATACCACAAGCCAGATATTCACAAAGAATCGTTTTAACCGAATTACGGATATTTTCGGGTTTGGGGTGAGTAGTGAGAGAGTGCCAATCCGCAATAAAGAACATACAGTCATACTCATTTTGCATTTCTACGAAACTCTTTACTGCACCAAAATAATTACCTAGATGCAGGTTTCCGGTAGGACGGATGCCACTAATCACTCTTTCCATTTTCTATTTTTCTATTATTCTATTATTCTATGCCAACCGGCAGGGTACGGTTGATACGCTGGTCAAGCGAAGTCAGTGTCTCGGTGTTTGCCACGCCGGGAATCTCCTGTATCTTCGAGTTGAGCAATTCCATCAGATGCTGGTCATCTTTTGCATACAATTTGATGAGCATCGAATAAGCCCCCAGCGTAAACTGCGACTCCACAATCTCCGGAATCTTTTCCAACTCGGTACTCACCGACTTGTACATAGATGCCTTCGTCAGCATTATGCCTACATATACGCACAACTGATAGCCTAACATCTTCGGATTTACCTGATAACCGGAGCCTACAATCACCCCGTTATCAAACATTTTCTGTACGCGCTGATGCACAGCCGCACGACTCACACCGCACATCTCTGCCACCTCTTTGAAAGGAATGCGTGCATTCTGTGTAATCACACTCAGGATCTTTCGATCCAAACCGTCTATTTTTTCCATAACTGTTTGATGTATTGCCTTTTTTATTCAAAAATCGTACCTGTTGTAACAAAAACACCGATTTTCTCTGCAAAATTACTGTTTTTTTTGCACACCCACAAGTTTTTTACTACTTTTGCATATCTGTTTATGGAAAAATGACACTCAACGACTACATAGAAGCCCATTCGTCAAAAGAAAATGACGCTTTGGCATTCATCACACACGACACCAATGTCAATGTTCTCAATTCCCACATGCTCTCAGGGCAGGTGCAAGGACGTTTGCTCGCGCTGCTGAGTAAGATGATCCGCCCAAAACGCATAATCGAGTTAGGTACGTTCACCGGTTATTCCGCCCTCTGCTTGGCGGAAGGGCTGTCCGATAGCGGCACACTGCTCACTCTCGAACACAACGACGAACTAGAAGATGCCATTCGCCGCAACTTGTCCCTTTCTCCACTCGGGAACAAAATCGAATTGCGCATCGGCGATGCCAAAGAGATACTCCCCACCCTGCAGGGCTTTTTCGACCTTGTTTTTATGGATGCCGACAAGCGCGAATACTGTACGTATTTGGATTTAGTTTATCCGCTTGTACCCGTAGGCGGTTGGATCATCGCCGACAACACCCTCTGGGACGGACATATCATCGATCCTGCCTACGACAAGGATAAGCAGACACTCGGACTGCGTGCTTTCAACGACCGTCTGGCGCAAGACCCTCATTTCGAGCAAGTCATTCTCCCGCTCCGCGACGGCTTGACCATCATCCACAAAATCCAATAGGTCTCTCTCCTTATATAATTATACCCGTTGGTTTCCGTTACAGCCGTATTCGGCTGCAAGCAGGACGATCACGTTTTCGCTCTATAGACAATAAAAAAACGGCTCCCCATTCCCATGGAAAGCCGTCAACAAACATTAAAATTTAAGTGAAAAACAAATCACTCCTCGTCTGCATTTGCTGCAGCATATTCTTTGAGGAGTTTATCCTGTACATCCGCCGGTACGAGTTCGTAGTCCTTGAACTTCATCGTAAACGTTGCCCTGCCGCCCGTGAGCGAACTGAGAGTCGTTGAATACGAGGTCAGTTCTTTCAGCGGCACTTCGGCATGCAGGCGGGTAAAATTCTTCTCCGTTTCCATACCCAGTACCATACCGCGGCGACCTGTGATGTCCGACATCACATCGCCTACCAAATCATTCGGTACCAGCACCTCCACCTCGTAAATCGGCTCCAGCACCTTCGGATTCGCATTGCGGAATGCTTCGGCAAACGCATGACGGCCTGCCAAGCGGAACGAAATTTCGTTGGAATCTACGGGGTGCATCTTGCCGTCATAGACAATCACGCGTACATCGCGGGCGTATGAACCCGTCAGCGGACCTTGCTCCATACGATCCATAATACCCTTTAGAATAGCGGGGATAAAGCGAGCCTCGATAGCACCGCCCACAATAGAGTTCACAAGCACAAGTTTGCCACCCCACTCCAATGGTATCTCCTGCGTATCCTTTACGTTGATGCGGTACTCCTGGTTGCCGAATTTATAAGTTTCTTTTACAGGCATACCCTCCTCGTATGGCTCTACTATCAGGTGTACCTCACCGAACTGTCCCGAGCCGCCAGACTGTTTCTTGTGGCGGTAGTCGGCGCGTGACGACCTCGTGATCGTCTCGCGATACGGTATCTTCGGCTCCTCGAATACCACCTGCATCTTCTCGTTGTTCTCCAAACGCCATTTCAGCGTACGCAGGTGGAACTCACCCTGACCCGAAACAATCATCTGTTTCAACTCTTTCGACTGCTCCACAATCCATGTCGGATCCTCCTCATGCATACGGGTCAGCAGAGCCGCCAGTTTCTCGTTGTCTGCCTCGTTCACAGGACGGATGGCACGGCGGAAACGAGGTTGCGGGTACTCTATCTTCGCATAGTGCAGGTCGCAGTCCTTCGCATTCAGTGTGTTGCCGGTGCGGGTGTCCTTCAGTTTTACGGTAGCCGCAATGTCGCCTGCCGCCACCTCGTCAACCGGTACACGGTTCGCACCCGCTACCATATAGAGTTGCGAGATACGTTCCTTGCCGCCGCGGTCCATATTCTGCAGGTCGTCGCCCGCCTTCACCGTGCCTTGCATCACACGGAAATAGTTCACCTCGCCGATATGCGGTTCCACCGAGGTCTTGAATACATACAGACTGGTCGGCTTCGTCGGGTCGGGACTGATACCCTCGCCTTCAAGTGTCGGATACTTGAAGTTCGCAGGCTCGGGAGCCATCGTAATCAGAAAATCCATCAGACGGCGGATACCCATATCTTTCAATGCACTGGTGCAGATAACAGGGTACATCGACCCGTCGGCATAGACCGAGCGCAAACCGCGCATAATCTCCTCGTCGGTCAGCCCCTCGCTCAGGAATTTGTCCAGCAGCGTCTCATCGGCCTCGGCTGCCTGCTCCTGCAGTTGCTGGCGCATCTCTGCCACGCGCTCCCGATGCTCTGCCGGTATCTCTTTCTCCTCCGGCGCACCGCCTTCGGGTCCCCAGACGAGCATCTTGCCTTTCAGCACATCTATCACCGCATTGAAACCCGCACCGGCGTTCACTGGATATTGTATCAGGGTGCACTTGTTACCGAAATTCTCTTTCAGTTGTGCAAACGTATGGTCAAAGTCAGCGTCAGGGTGGTCGCATTTGTTGATCACGAATGCCAACGGCTTCTTTGCCTTTTCCACCAGACGGAAATTGTTTTGGGTACCTACTTCGATACCATTGTTGGCGGTCAGCACGATCAGTGCCGAACCTACCATCTGCAAAGCTGCTACCGTACCACCGCAGAAATCATCCGAACCGGCGCAGTCGATAATGTTCAGTTTCTTACCTTGGAACTCGATGTTGCAAACCGTCGAGAAAACCGAGTATCCGTACTCTTTCTCTACGGGGAAATAGTCGCATACTGTTGATTTTGAATCAATCGTACCACGACGTTTAATCACACCACTCTCATAGAGCATCGCCTCCATCAGAGTGGTTTTACCCGATCCGCTACCGCCCAACATAGCGATATTCTTGATCTCGTTTGCTTGATAAACTTTAGCCATAATTGTGTTTTTTATTAGGTATTTATAGCAAGAACACCCTCGGCAACCGTCAGACAGGTTTCGCCGCCCCAAGACAGACAACTCATAACCGCAGCGGTATTCTCGTTTGCAAAGATACAACAAAAATACAACACCTGCAAACAAAAAATGCAAATCCTGCTGCACAGCATATTTTTCAATGCACAACACATAAAATAATGCACAATGCTCATTGTCCTTAAAGACCTTAAAGACCTTAAAGACCTTATGCTACCAAGAGTAGGTGATTAGTAGGTGATTAGTAGGTGATTAGTAGGTGATTAGTAGGTGATTAGTAGGTGATT
>ERZ808242.381-NODE-381-length-32961-cov-4.072783_pt1 | contig 32961 bp, 35 predicted proteins | sample MGYA00521244_ERZ808242 | MGnify/ENA primary metagenome ERZ808242 (study PRJEB31516, sample SAMN03275573) | gut metagenome | biome: mammalia-associated habitat; material: feces | host: Papio cynocephalus | place: Kenya | collected 2012-07-27 ... | reverse complement strand
ACCTGCTTCGCGCTTTCTCTCAATCTGTTCTGTACTCTCGCAGAGGAAGAAGAATCGTATTTAAGGCTGCCGATATTCTCGTAAGAAGCTTTACCGAGCGAGTTGCCCATACCGAAGTTACCGCCCGAATAGAACAAGCCGTCCGCATATTGGTTTGTTCCGTGAGCGTCCGTCGTAACCGCGCCCTTGAACTGCCATTCGTTACGAAGTACGCCGACAAGAAGCGCGCGCGTCGTTTCGGAGTTCTCCGCGCCTACGCCTTGATAGGTCGTCATGCAGCCGAGAGCTTCGCCTTCGACGAAAGCCATTCTGAACCCGCGCAGATAATTTTCGCGCAAGTTCTGTTCCGTTAAAAATCTGTGTTGATTGCCCGAGCCGTAAAGAGCAAAGTGCTTAATGAAGCAATATCTGCCCGTTGTGTTCAAGCCCTTAACGGCGTTCGATATTATTATGCCCGCAAGCACGCCGTCCTCGGACGGAGATTCGTGGTTACGCCCGAACCAAGCCGTTCTGTGCGTATCCATAGCCCAGCCCCACACGCCGTACACGCCGACGCTTATCATGTCTTTGCCGTAAGATTGACCGAATTCATACGCGAGATTCGGGTTGAACGTTGCCGCCACAACGGTCATTGTAGGATAACCCGTTCCGCGAGGAGCCGAAGTAAAGCCCTTTATCTGCGCGGGTCCGTCAAAGTCCGTAAGAGAAGGTTTGCCGACGGAATCTATCTTTTTAGAGCCGTAATAGCCGTTAAAAAGACTGATTACTTCGGTCATGGAAAGTTGGTCGAGCAAATCTTCCCACTCGGGCGCGTTGTAATCCGCGCCTAACTTTTTGCCGAGTTCGTTTATCTTATTGTCGCTCGTTACTTTCAAATTGTTCTTTGCGCCCCAAGTCGGCTTTTCGGTCGAAACTTTGTTGCCGAATTCGTCGGTCGTGGCGTTCGCCCAGTCCGTCCAAACCTTACCTACGCTTGCCGCGGGGTCGCGCTTAGAAGCGGGGTTAGCGTTTCTTCTTTCCTGCTTCCAATTTTCTTGTGCGGGGAAAGCGCATTTTCCGTCTTTACCGGCTCTCGAAAACCAACCGATTTCTACGGGATAAGTTCCGTCCTTTTCGCCCGCGTCTATGGGGCTTGCGTCAACCGCGTCCGCGCCGGTGAAAAGATTTTTAACCGTTTGATTCGTAACGGGGTCTTTGTCTACGTTTATCGTTTTCGATACTTTATATACGAACGTGCCGTTTTGCTCGGCGGAATTGTACTTAACGGTTTTCACGTTATGAGCGTCCGTCATGAGTTTCAGTTCGTAATTTCCCGCTTCCAATTCGTAGCCTTTGTGTCCGTTACCGTTCTTATCGTAACAGTCGTAGGACAAAAAGTCGTACGCGTCCACGGTAATAGATACGGGGACGGTTGCGCCCGGCTGAATTATCTCGGTTTTCGCAATCGAGCAAAGAGCTATAGAGGATTTCTCTATTCCGCCCGGAGTATACGGTTGCGTTACGTAAGCCTGAATTACTTCTCTGCCCGGGACCTTACCGTTGTTCGTAACGTTTATCGTTATGTCTATCTTTGTCGAATCGGTTATTTCGCTTTCGGGCGCGACGGAAATTTCCGCAATCTCCCACGAATACGTATTATAGCTTAAACCGTAGCCGAACGGGTATTGAACGACGGCTTCGTACCCCGTTTTGCCGGGTGCGTCCTTTTCGTTCTTATACTCTTTCCAGAACCCTTCCGCGTCCGCCGTTTCGTACCACTTATAGCCTACGTAAATGTTTTCTATATAGTCGGTATAGTTGCGACCGTAATCGAGGTAGCTTGCGCCGCCGTACACGTTTGCCGGGTTAGTCCATAAGTCGTAAGCGAAAGTATCCACGGCGTGACCGGAAGGAGATACTTCGCCGTATAAAACCTTAGGAAGACCGTTTACGCCGCGCGTGCCGGTAAAACCTATGTAAAGGCAGGAATCTATACCGGGAATGGTGTTTAAAAATCCGCATTCAAACTGATTGGAAACCGAAAGAAGAACTATAACCTTTTCGTAATTTGCCCCGACATATTTTAAAAGGTTTTCTTCCTCTGTCGAGATTTCGAGATAATGTCTCGTCGAATCGTCCATGTTTCCTTCGCCGCGCTTGGATTGCATCGTAGAACTCGCGTTCATGGCTTCGCCCGCCATACGACCTATAACGACTATCGCCACGTCGGAAAAGCTTTTGCTGTATTCCAAAAGGTCGTCCGAATAATAATTTTTATTGTTTATATCCGGCTCGACCAACGGCACAAAGTTGGATATGTGCGGGTTTCCGAATCCCGGCAAAGCGTTATCGGGTTCGTGATAACTTTCATACATTGTCTGTAAGCGAGCGTTATACGAAATACCGTAGTTTTTCAACGCTTTCAAAAGCCCTATGTTCGTCGAATAATCGCCCGTTTCCGGCGCGACGCCGCCCGAAGCGTTAGGACCGACCGAACCGTGAATCCAGTCGACCGACCTCCAACCGAACACGTTGACTTTTTTGTCCTTAGAATAGTCTAACGGAAGCGTGTCGTTCTCGTTTTTGAACATTACCGCGCCTTCTTCGACTATTCTCTCCGAAAGTTTTTGACCCGACGCGCTGCTTAACGCCAACGCCTCTTCGTCTACAATCGGTTGAGATAAGAAGGACGATATCTGTTCCTCCAACGGTTTTAAAATCACGTTAGTCACTATCACCGCAACGATTAAGACAATCGCGCAGAGGCAATGAATACCGAGTTTTAAAAATCTGTTCATTCCTTTCCTTTTCATGAAAAACCTCCTTGAGTTTTAAAACGTACCGGCAAAGCGAAGCGGCGGCAACGCCAAGCCGTATTTACTTTGGCGCGAAGCGGCGGAATATTTCCGCTTCGGCTTACATAAATTCTCACCAAAACACAAAAAAACAACGAAAAAGCCTTTCCCCGACGCTCAAAAAAAAGCGACGCAAATCCCTTGCGACACTTCTTTTTTTGAGCGTTTCGGCGAAAGACTTTTTCGTTCTCCGTCGTTTTTCACATTCAAAAAATTCCGCGTTTTACGCGGAATTTTGCACATTTTAAACGATGCCGTTTTTTACTCCAAGAAGTGCCCCCCCCCCGATTTTTTGAGTTATCGACATTTTTTATCGAAACCCTTGTTTTTCGGGAGGAGAGGACAAAATTCCGTTATTTTATTGTCAAGTTATCAACATTTCCGCCCGTTTTTCTCCGTGCGATGTTTTTAACTTTATTTATTTTACCACAGGTTATTCACTTTGTCAATACCCTTTTTAAAAATAATTTCAAGATTTTTTTTGAGCGTATCAAAACTCCGCTTTCCATCTCAAATTTTAAGAAAAAATTTTTTAGAAAAACATATCTCCGAATCTCGCCTTATCGTATGCAAACACTCCTCACCCCTTTTTTATATAATAATTTCCAAATCCTTAGCTTGCCGCAAGGCAAACCTCACTTGCGTAAGCAAACATCACTGCGGCACCGCCGCTACACCTCTCGCCGTCAGGCGAACATCACTGAAAAAGCCGCTTAGCAAAAAAAAGGCTAAGCGACTTTTTCAACAAAAAACGAGCCGCCGATAGGGGCGACCCGTGATTTTTTGTTTCTGAGTATAAATTACTCGGCAACAGCAGTTGCGCCGGCTTCTTTGAACTTAGCAACCATCTTTTCGGCTTCTTCTTTGGGAAGAGCTTCTTTAACGGTACCGAGCTTTTCGACGAGAGCCTTAGCTTCAACGAGACCGAGACCGGTGAGTTCGCGAACAACTTTGATAACGGCGATTTTGTTAGCGCCGATGTCCTTAAGAACAACGTTGAATTCAGTCTTTTCTTCTGCGGCGGGAGCAGCGGCGGCAGCAGCGGGAGCAGCGGCAACGGCTACGGGAGCAGCAGCGGAAACGCCGAATTCTTCTTCGAGTGCTTTAACGAGCTCATTGAGTTCGAGAACGGTCATGCCTTTAACTTCTTCTAAAAATTTTGCGATATCAGCCATTTTTATATTCCTCCGAATTTGATTTTATTTTTTAAAACTGATTTATGCTTGTGCCTTTTTTTCGCTAATAGCGTTAAGCGCAATAACGAGTTTGCGCGTAATACCGGAAAGCACGCCGGCAAAGTTGGTAATGGGTGCCTGCATAGAACCGAGCATCTTTGCGATGAGTTGTTCCTTGGAAGGCATCTCCGAGAGAGCTTTTACGCCCGCAACGTCAACATAAGAATTGTCAACGTACGCGCTCTTTACAGAAATTTTATCGTTGAGCTTTTTGCAAGCTTCTACGATGACTTTCGCCGCAGCGGTTTCGTCGCCCGAAAAAGCAACGGCGGTGGGGCCGTTAAGGTCTTCGTCGAAGCTCGTTACGCCGAGTTCGTTGAAAGCCTTTCTTACCATCGTGTTCTTGAGAACCTTGTATTCGCAACCGGCTTTTCTGAAAGCGTTACGAAGTTCGGTATCTTCGAGAACGGTAAGACCTTTATAGTCGACCAAAACTACGGACTTAGCGGAAGTAATCTTTTCTTTGATTGCTTCAACGACTTGTTTTTTGTTCTCTAAGTTAGCTGACAAGTTTTTTACCTCCTTCAATTAGTAAACCAAACGAAAACGCCCTTTTACCGAGTGAGCAAAAGGGCGCGAATAAACGCTTAAAAAGTTTGCTACCTCGGCAGGTACCGTAAAAAACGGGTTTTGGACCGGCTGTCTTCGGTTATTTGATTGTTTGCTACGCTATTTTATCAAAAAAAGCGAAGTTTGTCAACAGATTTTAAATAGTTTTATTTAAAACTTTTACGCCGGGGCCCATCGTGCTTGCAAGAGCAACGCTTCTGATATACTGACCCTTAGCGGCAGCCGGCTTAGCTTTGACGATAGCGTCAAACAAAGCGGTGTAGTTTTCGACGAGTTTTTCCTTGCCGAAAGACTTTTTGCCGATGGGGCAGTGAATGATAGCGGTCTTGTCGAGACGATATTCGACTTTACCTGCTTTAACGTCCTTAATAGCCTTTTCAACGTCCATAGTGACGGTGCCGGACTTCGGGTTAGGCATCAAGCCTTTAGGACCTAAAACCTTACCTATTCTACCAACGACGCCCATCATGTCCGGGGTCGTGATAACAACGTCGAAATCGAACCAGTTTTCTTTCTGGATTTTAGCAACCATTTCTTCCGCGCCTACGTAATCTGCGCCCGCAGCGGTAGCCTGGTCCGCCTTTTCGCCCTTAGCGATAACGAGAACTTTTACGCTCTTACCGGTACCGTTAGGAAGAACGATAACGCCGCGAACCTGTTGGTCCGCTTGTTTGGGGTCAACGCCCGTTTTAACGTGAAGTTCGATGGTTTCGTCGAACTTAGCCTTAGCGGTGTTTAAAACTATATCCATAGCCTCGCCGATTTCGTACTGTTTGGCGTGGTCGTAAGATTTTCTGCTGTCTACGTATTTTTTACCGTTTGTCATATTAAATCCTCCTCGTGGTCAAACAAGCCCAAGTTAGGCTCTCCCACGTTATATATTAGTCTTCGACGGTGACGCCCATACTGCGCGCAGTACCGGCAACCATGCTCATGCAAGCCTCCAAAGAAGCCGCGTTAGTGTCAACCATCTTCGTTTTGGCGATTTCTTCAACCTGAGCCTTGGTGAGCTTAGCTACCTTGGTCTTGTTGGGAACCGCGCTTCCGGACTCTATGCCGCAAGCCTTTTTGATAAGAACCGGCACGGGCGGAGTTTTAAGGATAAACGTGAACGATCTGTCTTGATAAATGGTAATAACTACAGGAATGATAAGACCTACTTCGGACTGGGTCTTAGCGTTGAATTCCTTAGTAAACCCGGGGATATTGATACCGTAAGGTCCTAAGGTGGAGCCTACGGGAGGTCCCGGAGTCGCTTTACCGGCGGGTAATTGAAGTTTTACTACAGCCGTAACTTTTTTTGCCATAACTTACCTCCATTGTCGTGGTATAACAAGACGCCCTCGAAAAAATTTGACGCCTCTCCCACATAATAAAAACCGACGAAAGTCGGATTTTACGCTTTTTCTTCTCCGTCGAGCTTAACAAGCTCCACAAAGTCCATTTCGATAGTCGTATCTCTGCCGAAAACCGAAACTTTTACTTTGGCTTTCTGCGTTTCCATGTTCAATTCCTCTATCTCGCCGATAAAAGAATCGAGCGCGCCCGATACGATTTTAACCATATCGCCTACCTTAAAGTCAACGTTCGTGACTTTGTTTTCAAGGCGCATTCTCTGCACCTCTTCGTCCGTAAGCGGCATGGGGCGACCCTGAGGACCGACGAAACCCGTCACGCCCCTCGTATTGGTTATAACGAACCAAAGGTCGTTCTTATATATCATTTTAAGAAAAACGTAGCAAGGGAACCGTTTTCTCATAACGATTTTCTGCTTGCCGTTCTTTTCTTCGATAGTCTGCTCCATCGGGATTTGAATTTCGAAAATGGTATCGTTAAGATTACTGTTTTCGATAAGCTTTTCAAGCCCCGCTTTTACGAGCGCTTCGTAGCCGGAACGCGTGTGAAGAACGTACCAGCGTGCATTTTCCGGATTACCCATCGTCTGCTCCTATCGTTACATTACCTTCGTCAAAATATCGACGAGCGCGCTCGACGACGAGCTACTATCCGACGCGGCGGGTACAATAAGCCTCAAAAGCGCGGAAAGACCCGTATCGAACAAGCTGATAACGACGAGGAAGAAAAGCACTACCGCGAGTACCATTCCCGTCTGCTTGACGACCTTGCCGAAAGAGGGCCACGTAACTTTTTTGAGTTCGGACCACATTCCGGAAAACTTATTCTTGAACCATCTGCCCATTCTTACGAATACGTTGGGCTTTTTGTCCTTTTTTTCGTTGACTTTATTATCCTTAGCCATTATATTGAATCCTCGCTTTTAAATTGCAAGATATCCCGCAGCCTTAAAAAGTTACTTCGTTTCTTTGTGTGCGGTGTGCTTCTTGCAGAACGGGCAGTATTTATTGAGTTCTATTCTGTCCGGAGTGTTCTTCTTGTTTTTGTAAACGTCGTAATTCCTCTGTTTGCATTCGGTGCAAGCAAGCGTGATTCTTGTTCTGACTCCCTTAGCCATGTTACATTCGCCTTCCTAAAAAATTAACACCCCGCCTAAGAGGTGCTTATTGATTGTACTATATATAAAAAAACTTGTCAAGCGTTTTTCGCAAATTTTTTATTCTTTTTAAAATTGTTGCGAAATTAAGGATTAAATTCGCCGCTATCAACCCCTCTCCGCTTTTAAACAAACCTTTATTTTTAAGTTAAGCCGACGACTTTCGCCGTCGGCTTTAATTTCGCATTATATATTTATGTAAGATTATTCTTCGTTGCCTTCTTCGACCTTGGCTTTCTGCTTAGGAGCCGCCGCGGCTTCTACGAGCGCGATTGCGTCTACTTCCACGAACTTCTTGTTTTCTTTGAGTTCGTAAAGTTCCGCGCACCGGTCGATAAGTATCTTAGCGTACTTAACCGCTCTGCCCGATTTTATGCGGAGAAGAACAGGCGTTGCGACGTAAGTCTTCTTATCGGAAACGTCCTTGCAGTGGAACTTCGGGTCGGTAGTCGCGATATCCATGTTGAGATAAAGCTTGAGCGTTTTGCCCGCGACCGAAAGCTTGATAAACTGCAATCTGCCTTTGTTAAAGGAGTCGAACTTTTTAGAAATTCTCGCCTTAATCTTTTTATAACGGAGCGCGTAGTTTTTGAGTTCGTCGTATCTGTCCTGAATGACTTCGTCCGCGACGAGCATCTTCTGCGCAAAGCTCTTGTTAACGTATTTAGGTTTAGCGGGCGCGGCGGAATCGATAACGGCTTCCGCGTCCGCCGCTTCGAACGCAACCGCCGCGTCTGCCGCGGCTATTTCCTCTTGAGCTTCTCCGCCCTCTTCGCCGATTTCTTGCTCCTCGGTAACTTCTTCTATGGCTTCCGCAACCTCTTCGACTTCTTCCGCCGTCGGTTCTTCTACCTGTTCTACGGGCGTTTCTTCGGCAAGAATGACTCTGCCTTCTTCGTCCACTTCCGTTTCTTCGATAGTTGCGAAATACTTCTTTTTAATGTTTTCGGTTTCCATGAGAATAAGCCCCCGCTGAAATTTTATCCGCGCTCTCCGCGCCGACACGTCTTTGTCTCGTATATCTTCGTATACGCTTACTATTATATATGATAAATTAAAATTTATCAAGCATTATTTCGAAATTTTTTGAGTAAATTTTCGTCAAAAGCCCCGTTTGCGCGTGTTTTCACTCAATTTTCATTTTTCTTGAACAAAAAATCGCCGTCTTAAAGCAAGTCGAACGCCCGAAAATGTCGTTAATCGCCTTATACGGCGAGTTGTATGCTTCGCACGAGATGTTGCGGCGTTGCCGCAGTGGTGTTTGCGTTGCAAGCGATGTTTGCCGATAGGCAAGTGGTGTTCGCCTTACAGCGAGTTGAGGATTTACTTATTTATTTTATAACTTTCGAAAAGAAAATTACTTTGTTGCGTCCTCGGGGACGGCGTTTTCGATGGCTTGCGCGCTAATCGACGGGCGCAAAACCGCGGGTTCGCCGTGGTCGTCGTCGTGGTTTTTAAATGTGAGCTTTAATAGTATCGGGCAAAGCACGGAAGAGATTATTATAAGGCAAATGGTAGCGACAAGCGGGTCTATGCCGAGAACTTCTCCGCCTTCGCCTCTGTAAATAAGCCCTTGCCCCGCCGCGTACACGGCAAGAGCAACTTCGCCGCGCGCAATCATTCCGCAACCTATCGAAAGGCTTTCGCCCCAAGTGTAACGGAAAGCTTTCGCCGCCGCCCCGCAGCCTAAAATTTTACCTATTATGCCCGCTGCGACAAAGCAGAGCGCAAACACAAGCCCCGCGGGAGTGAACGACGAAAAGTCCGCGCTGATACCGATATACGCAAAGAATATCGGCGTGAAAATCATATATCCGCTGACTATTATCTTTTTATCTACGAACGACGTATCGTCGAGTCCGCTGAGCATAAGCCCCGCCATATACGCGCCCGTTATCGCCGCGATATCGAAAAATTCTTCGGCGCAGTAAGCGTATATAAAACACATTGCAAGCGCGAAAATGCTCGTTCTCCTCTTGTGCGGATAGTGCTTTACAAGCATTTTAAAAAGCATTCTCATAATAACGCCCACGCCTATCGTGAAAGCGAAAAACCCGACCGCCTTTAAAAGCGTTATTCCTATGTTTCCGCCGCCGTTTATGCCCGTTATAATGCTTAAAGCGATTATGCCTATAACGTCGTCTATTATCGCCGCGCTTAAAATAGTGGTGCCGGCTTTCGTATTAAGTTTTCCGAGTTCGCGAAGCGTTTCGACGGTTATGCCCACGCTCGTAGCCGCAAGTATGCACCCCGCAAACAACGCGTTCATGAGTTTTTGCGCGTTTGCCGCCGCCTCTAATCCACCCATAAAGAGCAATGCGACGAAAGTACCCAAAGCGATAGGAACAATCACGCCGAGGCACGCCACGACCGTTGCCGCCGCCCCGCTGCGTTTTAAATCCTTAAAGTCGGTTTCCAACCCGCTCGAAAACAAAATAAACACGACGCCTATCTGCGAGAGCGAATGAAGAACGTCATCTTCCGCCGCCGTCGGATTGATAAGCCCCTTGAACGGCATATTAAACCGAGAAAATATAGCCGGACCTATAAGTATACCTGCAATAATCATGCCCACTACTTGCGGAAGTCCGAGTTTTCTCGTAAACATTCCGAGGGCTTTTGTAGCGATTAAAATTATCGCGCAATACAAAAGAATATTCATTACGTTAAAATTTTCCATTCGTTAAAACTCCTTTTCGCGCGGCGGCAGCCTTTTTCGCAAAGCTCAAACCCCTCCCGCGCCCGTATATTAACATGCTTTTCTAAAATCTTTGTGTATTATATCACCTTTGATTGTAACTTGCAAGCAAAAAAATCCCGCCGAGCAAAAAGACGACGGGAAAGGTTTGTAAATAAAATTTGAAGCTTTCATTGAAAACTCCTTTCGATTTTGTTTTATTATATTTTCTTACGACGAAAAGAAGTCGCGCATTTCTCATGCAGCAGCAGCGTTTCGGCGTTTTAGATTCATTTTTTATATTCGAGTTTTATTCTTAATCTTTATAATCAGTCATTATGTTCGTCGCTATCTTTTTTTGTTTCCAGCGCGGGCTTGTCGCTTGCATTAAGCGGCGAGATTACTTTCCCGCCTATTTCTTCTTCAAATCGTTTACGGGTATCTCCCGCAAATTTGCCGCCGCGTTTTGCTACGGAACGATTTTCCGCAAACGTTTCCGGTTGTTCTTTCTTTGAAAGCGTTGTTGTCGTAACTTCTGCAAGCATATTCAAAACGAGTTCGATATCCGTCATATTATCGCGCAGATTTTCTTTTTTCAGTCCTTTGAGTTCTTTATACTCTTTAACCGTCATACCACTCCACGCTTTCGTCATCTCATCTGTCAAAATGGCATATTCTACGCCTTCTTTTACCCCGCGTTCTTTCCATTCGTCGGTAAGTTTTTTGCGCATTTCTATCGTTTGAAGTCGCTGATTTATCCACCCTTCCGTATAACCTTTAGCACGGTAAAAATCCGCGCCGCGAAGTATCGCCTTTTCAGGGTCTGCTATTTCGTCAAGTCTTTCGCTCCCAACTTGCGCCAACCACATTTTGAACAGTTCGGCTTTCGGCGACGGAATCGACTGTACAAGTCGCAGAACGCCCTTCGTATCAAGACAATCTGTCAATCTGTTTTTACCGTCTTTTGCCAACATTTTCAAAGCGTTACAACTTGTAACGGTTTCATTCCCTTCGTCTTTCAGTCTTTTCTTTAAAACTCTCCAATATGTTTGAGGATTAGGGCTATCCGTCAAAACTTCAATTATATCTACAACGGCAAAATACCATTCTTCTTCGTCTGCGTTCCAAGCCGCACGGACTTGTTTATTCTCAAAAATCTTGATTTTGTTTTCCATACGATTTTTTCCTTTTGTCATTAGACTACTTTTATAATATAAGCGAAAAAGTTTGCTTGCGAGGACTTTTTAGCGACATATTTCAACAGAAACGGCGGTTATTTGCGTTTAGCAAATAACATATTGCGAATGCAATACAAAAATTTATTTTTGTAAGCCGTCTTATGTTATTATATCATTTTTCTTCCGCTTTTTCAATACCTTTCATCATCTTAACGCCAAATTATTTGCTGTTATTCAAGTTTCACTTATCTTGCTCTCGATTTTCATAATTTTTTACCCCTTTGTTTTTATTATTTTTTTTAGTTATAAATCAAAATGGCTTTTAGGTACGAAATATGAGCCAAAATACGGATATGCAAAAGTTGCGCTTTCCGGAATATATTTGAATTCTTTCATATCCATAAGATTTAGATACTTATCGCCTCTTTTTACAGCAGGAATTAAAGTATCGCGATACTTGCCTTGTTTTATTGTGAGAAAATATCTTTTTTCGTCTTTTATATCGGCAACTTTGTACGGACTATCTTTATAATAAATTCTTTCGCCCGCTTCGTTTGTTTCCCACTTTATATTATCCTCTGAGGATGAAGTTTGCGTTGTATCGATATACTCATAACGGCTCCATTCGTCAACTTCACACCTTGTATACATGCCGTTTAAGCCTTTGTAATTTAAATTCCGTTCGTTAATTTTTATCCATACAAAACCATACGGCTTAAATTCAACGACACAATAGTGCATTTCTTCGTTTTGGTCGTAAAGCGGAAACAGTTCGTAGCTCGTGTAATAAAAACCGCCGTTTTCATGACGTTTTTCTACTAACTCACTTATCCTTTTCAAATGCTGTTCTTCGGTATAATACGAAGCGGCATTTTCTTTTTTCGTCGCCTCGATAACAAATTGAGTTATCCACACAGCCACAGGCGTAAGCAATGCGATAACCACCGCAAGCACAACGCACAAAACTATCCTTTTTTTCTTACTTTTTGTTTTCATCTTTTTCTACTCCTTCTTTACTTTTCAAAATTAAAAATTCGCATGCAAAAAAGATACGTCTATCGCATACGAAAATCAAATCAATTTATTCATTTTTATATCCTCCCTCTTTTTCTTGATTACATTGTATCATAAAATCGAATATTTTGTCAATAGCGTGGCGTAGACGGTCGTTTTTACGCCGAATTCGGTCGCTTTTCAACCAAACTCCTTTCGAATTTCAATATTTTTCAAGCGCAAAAAAAAACCCGCCGAGAAAAAAGACGACGGGAACAAAGATATTTAGTTTTTAATTTAGCTAATTGTTCGTGGTGTTGTTCGGGAAGAGCGGCAATTCGAAGAACCCCGCGCAAACTTCCTGCGAGTAGTCCTGGCAAGGCGGAATGTTGCAGTAACCGTAAGACGGAACGAGCAGCTGAACGGGCATAACTATCTTTAAAATAGTTGTCGTGCAGCAAGTAACCGTAAAGGTGTTTTCCGCGGTGTAGGTACCTTCGGTCGAAATGAGCGAAACGACGGCTTCCGCGTTGTACGGTATAACCGACGGCTCGGGTACGAACAAAATAACGTCCTCCGTCACGGTGACGGTGGAATATCCTTTGCCTTCCACGTTCGCCGCGTCGACGTACAAAACTTCTACCGGTATACCGACCGTAACCTGAACCCTTGCAAAGTTGGGTCTGTCCGCAAGTCTGTCTACTTGCACGTTCTGCAAAACGCCCGTAGTCGAAACGCTTCTCGCGCTTATAAAAGTCAAAGGATATGTAGGGTTAGCGGGAACGTTGCCCGTAAGGTTAAGCACTACCCCGTCCTCTTGGGTCTGCTTCATGCACGCGTCAAAAACCTTTTTGACTTCGACGCACACCTTTTCGCAAAGCCCGTTCAAAGGGTTGCCCGTCATCTGACAAGGGCATCTGTCCGAGCTGAAATTAGAAAAGAACGACATATTTACCTCCTGAATTCCTTCCGCTATAATATATGCCGTTCTTTTTACGTTTTGTCACTTTTCGATTGTAATATGCTTTGTTTTCCTCTCGTTTTTTGTTGAAAGTCACCCTATAAGCCGATTAACCTTGCATTATCGTTTTCTTTTGTTCGTCAAATTCTTTCTGAGTCAAAACGCCTTGGTCTAATAGTTCTTTGAGCTTTTTCAATTTTTCTACGCGGCTGTCAAAGTCATCGTTTTTCGCGCCTACCGAAGATTTTTCAAAATTACCGCTTGCGGCAACTTCGTCTTTTTTGTCTTTCTTTTTTACGAAACCGAAAATTCCGCCTAATTTACTTTTTGAAAAAGCGTTTTCAACCGTACCGACCGAATCTATTCCAAGCGTATCGTCCACCACTCCGACAACCTTTTCTAATCCTCTTTTCAAACCCGTTTTACCGGTAGACAACTCCATCACTTTCGAATAAAACTTTTTTGCTTCCTTTTTATCGCCAAAAAACAACGACAACACCTCGTTAACAAAATAAAAAACTATCGTAGTATCATCGTTAATCTTAATCTGTGGTTCGTTTAGATAAATTTTAACGTTGGTTACTTTATAGGTTTTTACTTCCTCGATTTCCGTTTTGAACAGTTTACGTTTCAAACTCTCTAAAACAACGTTGAAGTTCGTCAAAATAATTTTACATTTAGTCTTTAAATCAGACAAATAAAAGCATTCACCTTCATAAAGAACAATTTCGTTGCTTGCCAAAACATATTCTTCCATTTTTACTCCTTCTCTACGGCAATAAAAAAGTGTCGCCTACTAAGAAGCGACACCGTAGAATATCGTCTCTTAGTTACCACACCATTTTCAATCGCGCAAGGCATATTGAACGAGACGCATACTTCTACCGATAGTAGTATGCACCTTGCGCAAAAATTATTAAAAATGATGTGGTAATTTTATTTTAACACAACAAAAAAAATTTTGCAATGAAAAACACTGCAAAACGAATGATTGTATTTGTATTTAAACGATATTTTCTTTTTTGCAGAAATTTGCAAGGCGGATAAAGTCCTCTACGGAAAGAGTTTCGCCGCGAACGGCAGCTTCTATACCGCTACCGCTTAAAATACTTTCGGCTTTATCGCGGCTTATCTTGAAGCAGTTTATCATGTTGTTCGCAAGCGTTTTTCTGCGCGAAGAAAACGCCGCGCGCACCACGTCGCGATAAGCTTTTTTGTCGATTAGCCCTTTGTCCTCGTAAGATTTGTCAATCCTCACGACCGCGGAATCGACGTTGGGTTGCGGGTAAAAATTAGTTCTGTCAACATCCAAAATTATTTTAGACTCTCCCCACAGTCCTATCGCCGCGGTTATCGCGCCGTAGTCCGCCGTGGACGGCTGAGCGCAAAAACGGAACGCGACTTCCTTTTGCACCATTATGACTATTCTGCGGCAAAGTTTTGCTTCTTCGATAAAGCGCATAACAATCGGCGAAGTTATATAATAAGGAAGGTTCGCCACGACGACGTATTCCTCGCCTATTTCCTTTTCAAGCTCCGAAAGGTTTTCTTTCATAAAGTCTTTGAAAATTATTTCGGCGTTCTCCACCCCGGCAAGCGATTTTTGCAGCACGGGTTTGAGATTTTTGTCTATTTCGAAGCCGTAAACGAATTTAGCCTTTTCGCTTATAGCGCGCGTAAGCGTTCCGCCGCCCACGCCTATTTCCACGACCTTGTCGTTAGCGGAAACGCCCGAAAGCTCCACGATTTTCCTAAGAAGCGTATCGTTTTCTATAAAGTTTTGTCCGAAGCGTTTATTAAATTTAAACCCGCTTTCGCCTATAATTTTCTTTAATTCCATATTTTCGTTCTGATTACACCGACATTCCCCCTTGTGGGGAAGGGGGACCGCCGTCGCGTCGGCGGTGGATGAGGGGATAATATGTAAATTGAAAGTTGAAAGATTAAAGTTGAAAGTTTTTTGTTAGCTTTTTCAACTTTCAATTCGTCCTCTAAGCTCACTCACGCGGAGCGTGAATATCAAGCAAGTTGAAATTTGAAATTTGAAAATTGAAAGTTGCGGATTTGAAATATTATATATATATTTATTCGTCCTTAATTTTCAACTTTCCACTTTCAACTTTCACCTCATCACTGTCGCACGCAGTGCCAAAATGTGCCGCTTTTGCGCCGTTAGGGCAGCTTTGTAAACAGTCTTTTCACGTTATCTCTTATTATATCCGAAAGTTCTTCTATATCGAAGTCGAGAATTTCCGAAAGTTTACGGTAGACATAAATGACGTTTTTCGGCTCGTTTAGCGTGCCGCGGAACGGCTCGGGAGCCATATACGGGCAGTCGGTTTCCGCCATAATTCTGTCAATCGGCAACGCCTTTATAACCTCGTCCTTTTTGGCGTTTTTGAAAGTTATCGCGCCGCCGAACGCAAAGTACGCGCCCAAATCGAGGTAGCGCATAGCTTGCTCCTTGCTTTCGCTGTAACAGTGCATCAAAAAACCCTTGCCGAGATACTTTTTGTTGTCGGAAAGCGTTTCGAGCATATCGGCGGAAGCGTCGCGCGAATGCACGATAAACGGCAAACCATTTTTATGCGCAAGCAATATCTGCCTTTCGAAAAGTTCCCTTTGCCGCGCTTTATCGTAGCCCGCGTAATGATAATCAAGCCCGATTTCTCCTACCGCAACGCACTTTTCATCGCTCAAAAGTCCGTCTATAACTTCGTAATCGTTGTTTTTCGCCTCTTCCGACGGGTGATACCCCGCCGCAAAATATACGTCGTTAAAGCTTCTTGCAAGCTCCGCCGCCTTTAAACTGCTGTCCTTGTCAAACCCCACGTCGATTATGAATTCGCCGCCGAACGCCTTAAAAGCCGACAGCGTTTCGGCAACATTTAAATACCGAGGGTCGGAAAGGTGCGTGTGAGTGTCGATAATCATTATCTTATGCGCGAACCCTTGACCGCGTCCTTGTCGGGGCGAACGAGCCTTACGCCGTCGCCGTCGTCCGAGCAGAGTATCATCCCTTGGCTTTCTATGCCGCAAAGCTTGGCGGGTTTTAGGTTAGCGACAAGCACGACCTTTGTGCCGATAAGTTCTTCCGGCGTATAATACTGCGCGATGCCGCTAACGACCGTGCGCTTTTCTTCGCCTAAGTCGAGCGTGAATAAAAGTAGCTTTTTGGACTTGACGACCTTTTCGCAAGTGAGAACTTCCGCAACGCGCAAATCGGTTTTGAAAAACTCTTCTATGTCGATTTCTTCGGGCTTTTCCTCGTAAATTTTTTCGGCTTTCGCCTCTTTTTTTTCTTCTTTTTCCTCTTCTTTTTTAGCCTTTTCCGCCTCTTTGTGGCGCGCAATCATCATGTCCTCTATCGCCTTTAATTCCTTTTTCGTGTCTATTCTCGGGAAAATCGGCTGACTCTTTTCGACCGCCGTACCCGCTTTCAACACGCCGAAGCGCGAAGCTATTTCAAGGTCTTTTACGTCCGCCGCGTTTATGCCGTAGCACGAAAGAATTTTGACGGGAGCTTTGGGGATAAACGGCAAAAGGTTTACCGCCGCGATTCTCACGCATTCCGAAAGGTTGTACAAAACCGTCGCAAGACGGGCTTTTTTGCTTTCGTCTTTGGCAAGAATCCAAGGCGTTGTTTCGTCGATATACTTGTTCGCTCTGCCGACAAGGCGGAAAATTTCCGATAAAGCCTTAGGCACGTTTATCTCGTCCACGGCTTTTTTAACGGCTTCAAAAACCCCGCTTGCAACCGCGATAAGTTCGTCGTCAACGGGTTCTTTTTCGCCCGCTTCGGGAAGAACGCCGCCAAAATATTGATTTATCATCGCCGTGGTGCGTGAAACGAGGTTGCCGAGGTCGTTGCTTAAATCGCTGTTTATTCTGTTTAAAAACGCTTCGTTGGAGTACGCGCCGTCGCTGCCGAACGGAATTTCTCTCAAAAGATAATATCTCAACGCGTCGCTACCGTACCGAGCGACGAATTCCTTAGGGTCGGTGAGTTCGGTTTTAACCTTGTCTTGCTTGCTCTTGGAAAGCTTGTCGCCGCCGATTAAAAGCCAGCCGTGACCGTAAACCTTTTTCGGCATGTCGATGCCGAGAGCCATTATGATTGCGGGCCAGATTATGGCGTGAAATCTGACGATTTCCTTGCCTATCATGTGCAAGTTCGCGGGCCAGAATTTTTTGAAAAGCGAATCGTCGTCGCTCATATATCCGAGCGCGGTTATATAGTTGGGGAGCGCGTCTATCCAAACGTAAACGGTCTGCTCCTCGTCAAAGTCGACCGGTATGCCCCACTTAACGGATTTTCTCGAAACGCACAAATCCTGAAGCCCCGGCTTAATGAAGTTGTTTATCATTTCGTTTACGCGCGACTTGGGCTGCAAAAACTCGGGGTTGTCCTCGTAAAGCTTTAAAATCCTGTCGGCGTATGCGGAAAGGCGGAAGAAGTAGCTTTCTTCCGTTTCGGTGTGAACTTCTCTTCCGCAGTCGGGGCATTTGCCGTCTTTAAGCTGAGCCTCCGTCCAGAAGCTTTCGCAGTCGGTGCAGTACCAGCCCTCGTAGCGCGATTTATAAATGTCGCCTTGCTCGTAAAGCTTACGGAAAATTTTCTGCACGGCTTTAACGTGGTATTCGTCGGTCGTGCGGATAAACTTATCGTAAGAAACGTCGAGCATAGCCCAGATATTTTTAAGGTCGTCGACTATCGGGTCGATAAATTCCTTAGGCGTAACGCCCGCCTTTGCGGCTTTCGCCTCTATCTTCTGCCCGTGTTCGTCGGTGCCGGTAAGGAAAAACACGTCCTTGCCGGTAAGGCGATAAAAGCGCGAAATAGCGTCGCACACTACGGTCGTGTAGCAAGTGCCGATATGCCAATTTCCGCTCGGATAATAAATAGGCGTGGTAATGTAAAAAGTATCTTTTGCCATATTCTCTCCCCGCCGCTTTTGGTACAAGCGACTTTGTTGCTTCATTGTTATTTAATTATTTTAGCATTTTTTTTTAATATTGTAAAACATAACGGGCGTTTTTCAAACATAATTATATGCCATGAACGGTATTTTTCTTTTTGTAATAACCATTTCGGGGCTAATACTCATATTTAAGGACCCGTCGGCGTTTCTGCCCGCGCTTTCTTCCGGTGCGACCGAAAGCTTAAAGCTTTCAGCTTCTCTTGCAGCGGTCTATCTTTTGTGGATGGGAATTTTCGGCGTCGCGGAAAAAACGGGAATAACGGGGAAACTTGCAAAGCTCCTACATAAGCCCGTAAAGCTCTTGTTCGGGAAAGTCGGGAACGCAGAAAAAGACATTGCGGTTAACCTCTCCGCAAACCTCCTGGGCTTGGGCGGAATCGCCACTCCGCACGGCATTTCGGCAATAAAAAAGCTTGACGAACAAGGCAACGCCGCCGCATGCGCGCTTCTAACCGTTCTCGCCGCAACGTCGCTCCAAATTATCCCGACTTCGGTAATATCCTTGCGGCTTGCAAACGGCTCCGTTTCCCCGGGCGACGTCATTTTGCCGACTATTTTATCATCTCTTACTTCGCTCGTTTCGGGAATACTTCTCACTAAAATTTTTATAAGAAAATGAATTCTTCCGTCTATATAATCCCCGTTCTCGTCGTCGCGCTTTTTATTTACGCGGCGATAAAAAAAGTCCATGTTTTCAACGCTTTTATAGACGGTGCGAAACGCGCGATACCTCTTTTAATCGACTTATTGCCCTACATTTGCGCAATGCTCGTCACTTCCGCGGTAATGGAAGCAAGCGGTCTGAACGTCTGCCTTTCCCGTATCCTTTCACCCGTTTTTTCGTTTTTAGGAATCCCTAAGGAAGTAGGACCGCTCGTAATAATCAAACCCTTTTCGGGAACGGGAAGCCTAAGCATACTTGATTCTCTTTTCAAGCTTTACGGCGCGGACAGCTATATAGGTCGCGTGGCAAGCGTAATTTACGGCTCGGGCGAAACGATATTTTACGTTTCCGCCGTCTACTACTCGGCAATCGGCAAAAAGTCGCCTTTATCCCCTTTGATTATCTGTCTTGTTTCGTCCTTTATCTCCGTCGTCTTCGCCTCTTTCGTCTGCCGTATTTTATAATCGTTTTCACACTTTACGGACAAAAATGTCAAGTTATGACAACCGTTTTTGCAAATAATTAAAAATCGGCAGTCATAAATCGCGTTTCTAACCATAAAATCCCGTTTTCAGGCATAAGAAAACCGCCGAGATTTTCGGCGGCTTTCGTCATTTTTAGCTAAATCATTCCACTTTCTCAAACGACGAAGTGAGATATACCGTTTTGTCGTTCGAAACGGTTAAAAGTCCGCCGTCGGTTACGGCTTTTATTACGCTGCCGTCCTCGGCGATTATTTTGCATTCGCCTTTTTTCACGCTCGTTACGAACGGCGCGTGCAAAGCCATTATGGCAAGGTCGCCCGAGACTCCCCTTACCGTGAGCATTTGCGCTTTCCCGTTAAACAATTCGCCGTCGGGAGTAGCGACGACGAGGTCGTACGCCGCCATTATTCTTCGCTCCCTTTAGCTTTCGCCACGGCTTCGTCGATAGTGCCGACAAAGAGGAAACAAGATTCGGGCAAATCGTCATGCTTACCTTCTATTATTTCCTTAAACCCGCGTATCGTTTCGGATACGGGAACGTAAATGCCGGGGATACCCGTGAATTTTTCGGAAACGTCGAATGGTTGAGAGAGGAAACGCTGAATTTTTCTCGCGCGGGAAACGAGGAGCTTATCTTCGTCGGACAACTCGTCCATACCCATAATCGCGATTATATCCATGAGTTCGTTATAGCGTTGCAAGATTCTCTGCACTTCGCGCGCGACCGCGTAATGTTCTTCGCCGACTATTTCGGGCGAAAGAATACGGCTCGTCGATTCGAGCGGGTCGACCGCGGGATAAATGCCTTGCGACGAGATGGCGCGCGACAAAACGGTTGTTGCGTCGAGGTGAGCAAACGTCGTCGCGGGGGCGGGGTCTGTCAAGTCGTCCGCGGGAACGTATACCGCCTGGACGGAAGTTATAGAGCCTTTTTTAGTGGAAGTTATGCGTTCTTGCAAAGTACCCATTTCGTTAGCGAGCGTAGGCTGATACCCGACCGCCGACGGCATTCTGCCCAAAAGCGCGGAAACCTCGCTGCCCGCCTGCGTGAAGCGGAAAATGTTGTCTATGAATAAAAGAACGTCTTGTCCTTCCTTGTCGCGGAAGTATTCCGCCATGGTAAGCCCCGAAAGACCTACCCTCATTCTTGCTCCGGGCGGTTCGTTCATTTGCCCGTAAACGAGCGCGGTGTTCTTTAAAACCCCCGATTCCTTCATTTCGTTATAAAGGTCGTTGCCCTCGCGGGTGCGCTCGCCTACGCCCGTAAAGACGGAAAGCCCGCCGTGGCGTTTTGCTATGTTGTTGATAAGTTCCATTATAAGAACGGTTTTGCCTACGCCCGCGCCGCCGAACAGACCGATTTTGCCGCCCTTTTGATAGGGGCAGATAAGGTCTATAACCTTGATACCCGTTTCGAGAACTTCCGTAGAAGAAGCCAATTCGTCGAAAGCGGGTGCCGGGCGGTGAATATTCATTCTTTCCGCGTTTTCGGGCGCGGGGAGATTATCCACAGGTTCGCCTAAAACGTTGAATATTCTGCCGAGCGTTTGCTTGCCTACCGGCACGCTTATACCCGCGCCGGTGTCCGTTACTACCGTGCCGCGTTTAAGCCCGTCGGTAGAAGCCATAGCGATACAGCGCACCACGTTATCGCCTATATGCTGAGCTACTTCGACGGTAAGCGTAGTTTCGCCTTTCTTCATCGTAAGCGCGTTGTTTATGTTTGGCAGGTCGCCCGTTTCGAACTTAACGTCCACGACGGGTCCCATGACCTGAGTAACTATGCCTTTTGACATTCAAGACCTCCTTTTTAAGAGCCGCTGCCGGCGACGATTTCCGTAATTTCTTGCGTAATCGCGCCCTGTCTTGCTCTGTTGTACTTCAAGCTAAGCTCGTCTATCATCTTCTTGGCGTTCTTGCCCGCCGAATCCATAGCGACTTTTCTTGCCGCCACTTCGGAAGCAAAGCTTTCCTTGACCGCCGCGGCTATGCAGCCCGCAACGTAAGTTACTACGGCGTTATTGAGAACCGTTTCTTCGTCCGGTTCGAATATGGGGCATTCGCTTTTCTTGTCGCTCTTTTTAAGCGGAAGAATCCATTCGACGACCGCTTCCTGAGAAAGCATAGAGCGATATTTTGTGGAAACTATGCCGAGCCGCGCGTACTTTTTCCGCTTAAAATCTTCGCAAAGTTTTTCGGCAAGTTCGCGCGCGTCCGCGCCTGTGAATTTCTCCGCCGAAGCGTAACCGTTTTTGAACCTATCCGCCGCACGCTTACCTATCGCGACCGTTTCGACCTCGCCTTGCTGCTTCATGAGCCGCCACACGTTCGCGTTGTATCCGCCCGCAAGCCCCCTGTCTCCCGCGATAACCACAATTCTGTCGTTACCCTCGTTAATCGACATATAGGGGCTTTTTTTGCATTCGGGGCAAGAAGTCAAAGCGGAAATAGTATCTTCCACCGCGCTCCGATATTCGCGCCCGCGCTCCATTGCGGAAGTAGCTTTTCGTATCTTAGAAGAAGCCACCAAGCCCATCGCGCCCGTTAAATGCATCGTCGAATCGACGCTCTTTATCCTCGCGCGGAGTTGTTTAACGTCTGCGCCCATAATTACGCCTCTTCGTTCATGTTTTTAAGCGCGGACTTTATATCTTCTTCGATAGCCTTGTCGTATTCGCCCTTTTCAAGCTTTTCTAAAAGCTCGACATAATGCGTTTCGAGCGTATCGTAAAGCTTTTCTTCGTATTTTTTGATATCCTTTACCGCAACCGAATTGAGATACCCTTTGACTACCGCGTAAACGATTACTATCTGCGCGCCCGCGCGAACGGGGCTGTTCTTGTCTTGCTTTAAAACTTCGACTATTCTCTCGCCGAGCGCAAGTCTTGCTTTGGTGTCCGCGTCGAGGTCGGAACCGAACTGCGCAAACGTTTGTAGTTCGCGGTACTGCGAATACAAAAGCTTCAATTCGCCCGAAAGCTTTTTCATACCTTTAAGCTGAGCCGAACCGCCAACGCGGCTGACCGAAATGCCCGGGTTGATTGCCGGCATTATGCCCGAATGGAAAAGTTCCGTTTCAAGGAATATCTGCCCGTCCGTTATCGAAATAACGTTCGTCGGGATATAAGCGGAAACGTCGCCCGCTTGCGTTTCGATTATCGGCAAAGCGGTTATAGACCCGCCGCCGTAAGCCTTGTCCACGCACGCCGCGCGCTCTAATAGTCTGGAATGCAGATAGAACACGTCGCCCGGGTAAGCCTCACGTCCGGGCGGACGGCGAATGAGAAGAGAAAGCGCGCGGTAAGCTACGGCGTGTTTACTTAAATCGTCGTAAACGATAAGCACGTCTTTACCCTTTTCGCGAAAATATTCCGCCATGGCGCAACCCGCGTACGGCGCAACGTATTGAAGCGGAGCCGACTCCGAAGCCGAAGCCGTTACCACTATCGTGTAGTCCGTCGCGCCCGATTTTTCAAACTCTTCTACGATTCTTAAAACCGAAGTGTTTTTCTGTCCTATCGCGACGTAAATGCAGATTACGTCCTTGCCTTTCTGGTTGATGATTGCGTCTATCGCGATTTCCGTTTTACCCGTCTGACGGTCGCCGATTATGAGTTCGCGCTGACCTCTGCCGATAGGAATCATGCCGTCAATAGCCTTAATCCCCGTTTGAAGCGGCACGGAAACGCTTTTTCTTTCTATAATCCCGGGGGCTTCCGACTCAACGGGGCGTGTTTCGGTCGTTAAAACCGGACCTTTGCCGTCGATCGGCATACCGAGCGCATTGACGACTCTGCCTAAAAGAGCTTCGCCCACGGGTACGAACAAAACTTTGCCCGTTCTTTTAACCTTGCTGCCCTCGTGTATCTCGTTGTCGTCGGCAAGCACGGCTACGGAAACGGTTTCCTCTTCGAGGTTTTGCGCCACGCCGAAAGAGCCGTCGTCGAATTCGAGCAGCTCGTTCGCCATACAGTTTCTGAGTCCGTAAACGCGCGCTATTCCGTCGCCCACCAAAATGACCGTACCCGTTTCCGTCATCTCTATACGGGATTTATAATTTTTTATTTGCTCTTTGATAACGTTTGAAATTTCTTCCGCTCGTACGTTCATTCCGATATCACTTCCTTGATTTTTTGTATTTCGCTTCTTACGCTTCCGTCTATAACATTGCCTTCCGCTTCGACGATAAGCCCGCCTATAAGCGCGTTATCGACGAAAAACTCACATTCGACCTTGCGTGCGAACTTCTTTTCGAGCTTTAAAGTAAGCTTCTTTTTTTCGTCCTCGTCAAGCTCCTCCGCGCTCGTAACTTTTGCTTTAACTTTGCTTTCGCTAAAAGTAAACAACGCATCGTATTCGCTTACGATATCGTAAAAAGCCGATATTCTCTTCTTTTCTGTTATAAGGCACAAAAATGAAAGTACGTCCTCTTTAAACTCTCCGAAAGCGCGCTTTAATAAGTCGAGCTTTTCTTCGAGACTTATATCGGGCGAAGAGAGGAACGCTAAAAATTCCCCTTCCGCGCGGAAAACGTCGCGCGCGCCGATTATCTCGTCGTAATATTCTTTCTTTGCGCCTTTTTCGACGGACAACGAAAACAGAGCCTCGGCGTATTCCTTAGCTATTTTCGTCATCGTCCTCACCTATACTGTCAATTACCGAGTCGACAATGGCTTTGTGGTCTTTTTCGTTTATCTCACGCGACAAAATCTTTTCGCTTATGGTAGCGGAAATAGAAGCGATTTCGTCCTTCATCTCTGCGCGCGCCTTGCGCTTTTCGTCGGCTGCGTCCTCTTCGGCTTTTTTCACTATGTTAGAAGCTTCCGTTTTGGCTTCGGCAACTATCTTGTCGCCGCTTTTCTTCGCAGTCTTAACGGCTTCGTCGACGATTGCTTTAGCCTTATCGTTTGCGCCGGTAATTTTTTCGTCCCAGAGTTTTTTTGTTTCCTCCGCGTCGCTCTTTGCCTTTTCGGCGGCGGCGTAGCCCTCGTTCACGGCGTTTTTGCGCTTTTCGAGAACGTTTTTAACGGGCTTATAGAGAAACTTTTTGATTATGAAGAACAATATCGCAAGGTTCGCGAGGGATATTAAAATCTGCCATATATTGACCGATATAACGTCCAACGACTGCATTGTTGCTCCTTAGCCGCCTATCGCGTTCTTTAAAATGTTTACGAAGTTGCCGGGAGCTACGAATATCAAAAGAATAGCTATAACGAGCGCGTAAAGACCCGTCGTTTCCGCAACGCAGCAGCCGATAAGCATGGTAGAAGTTACCGCGCCCTGAGCTTCCGGTTGACGACCTATCGCTTCGCAAGCCTTAGCTACCGCTTGACCTTCGCCGATACCGGGTCCGATACCCGCGATCATCGCTATTCCCGCGCCGAGCGCGCAAAGCCCCAACATAATTCCGATTGCAAGTTCCATTTGTAAAACCTCCGTTTGTGGATTTTTCCGTTTGTTTTTTTGTTTTGTGTATTTATTCGAACTTTAATATAAAGCCCGTTTCTACCTTGTTTTAGCCTTGTTTTTAAGCCTTTTGAGCGGCTTTTGCGGCTTCCTTAGCCGCTTTCTTTTCCGCTTTACGCCTTTGGCGCGCATAGTAAGCTTCCGCGGGGAATCCGCCGCCTACGTACATCATCGTGAGCGTTGCAAAGATATATGCCTGCAAAATTCCGCTGAACACGTCGAAGTAGACGGACAAAACGGCGGGTATACCTATTTGTAGCCACGGGATTTCTCCCGCGACGGGTATCCACCCGAGTAAAAGCGAGCTAAGCCCTTGCAAAGCCGTCGCCACAAGCACGGAAATTACCGAGCCGGACAACACGTTGCCGTAGTGACGGAACGCCATCGATACGGGCGAAGCAAATTCGCTTATGACGTTCAACGGGAACATTACGGGTACCGGGTCGCAAAACCCTTTTAGGTAAGTTACGGGTCCCGCTTTGCACTTATAGTAAGTTATGAGTATGAACACGAGTATCGCCCACCCCGCCGTCACGTTGAGGTCGGAAGTAGGCGGATAAAGCCCTAAAAGAGAGGAAAGCGACGAGAACACTGATAGCAATAGAATTGCGATTACGAACGCCCCGAAGCCGTTAAAATACGGCCCCATATTGCTCGCTACCATTTTATCGACCGTTTCCACCGCCATTTCGGCTAAATGCTGCCGCTTCGTGGGGTATCTCGGGTCAAGCCCGTGCGCAAAGAAAAGGCACACGCCTAAAATGGAAATCATAACGAGCCAGGAATTGACTTGCGTTTCCGTTATCGGCAAGTCCGCAAGCGGCATTTTCAGCGTAAAATAGATAAGCGCGCCGCTTATATGCACGCCCTCCGTCGCCGGCGAAAACAGAACTTTCAAAACTATCCCCGCTACCAACGGAAGCACTATTATTAAAATGTATAAGACGTCTACAATTTTAAACGCCGTCGACTTTTTTTTCATTTAATCCACCTTTCTTCGGGTAAGGAACGTAAATTTCTATGTTTATTCTTCCGTTTCTTCGTTTTCGGTAACGTTTTCCGTCAAGTTTTCGGTCGTATTTGCCGAACCGCTTTCGGTCGAATTTTCCTTCGAAGCCTCTTCTAATTCGCCTATCGGCTTACCTTCGATAATTTCCTTTTCTTCTTCCTCTATCGTTTCAACCTTCACCGTGCCGCTCGTAACGTTGCCCTTACCGAACAGCGGGCGGAAGAGCATCGCGATACGCGGAAAGAAAATCGGAATAACGACCGCCCAAGTGTTAAAATACGGCAAAGCCACGCCGAGCGCGACGACCGCCGCAAGCCCTATCATTCTGAGCGTAAACGAAAGCTTAACGCGTTGCTGTCTGTCCTTAGGTTCGAGCGACTTGTTCGCTATTATCCCTTGCACGACTATTCCCATTATATAAAAATTGAGAGTGGAAGCGACCGACGACAAAAGACTGCCCGTCAAAACCTTATAATCCCAACTTTTAAGCGCGATAAACACCGCGTTCATTACCGCGGAAAGCCCGAACGTAAAAATCGCTACGAACAGCGTTTCCGTTATTACCGTTTTTTGCGGCTTAATCATAATCTTCTCCGTTTTCGGCAATCGCTATTAGAAAATATTTTCATTTTTTGCCATTATAATAAATTTTATCATAGAATGCAATAAAAGTCAATATCAAACGCAAAAAAACCCTTTCAAATTTTCTAATTTTGTCAAATAAATAATAAAACGTTCACTTATAAAATTACGACATGAGCTAAACTATAAAATCGCAACAAAAAACTCTCTGCAAAATTCATTGCAAAGAGTTATAAAATATGCGTCGCAAACAAATACTCGACTTAAAACTTTTTGCCCAAGCGGCAATTTTTCTCTCCGCAAACCGTTGCTTTCTTACTCTTCCTCTTCTTCAAACGCCTTGTTCGCCTGCTTTCTTTCCACTATTATTTCCGCTATGATTATTCCTATAATCGGTAGAAGCCCTAAAAGAGAAAAACTCTTTTTTTTCGTCCGTCGCGCGCCCTATCGCCGCGCAAGTGTGCGCAAAAGAAATTAGCCAAGCTAATCGGCGTATCGCCGCAAACGGCTTCCAAGTACATGAAGAACAACGTTTTTCCCGCGCTCGACACTCTCGCCAAGCTCTGCAACGTTTTAGACGTAAAGTCCGACTACATCCTCGGTCTTTCGGAATACTGAATTTTTTTAAAAAATGTTTGACAAATTTTAGAAAAAGTGATAATATTGTTATACGGTATCAATTGATACTCTAATTTCTTACTCAAGGAGAAAGCCGCGTGAGTGAAACAGAATATCGACAGAAAATAGCGGCGTTTCTCGCTCAAGCACAAGAAAACGCCGAAATCATATTTTCCGTAGACCCGGAAGAACGGCGAAAAAACCGCGATTTCTTATTGAAGTTTAATATCAAAGAGCGCGACCGCATAAGTATTATAAAAGAACTTACGGTTGATGACTTTTGCGAAGAAATACTTGAAAGAGTAAAAGACAAAACTATTTTCGGAAACCTTTACGTTTTCAAAAAAGATAAAGAATTGCAAGAACGACAAACAAACGATAAAAGACTCGTACATATATACATCAAGCTACAAGTGTTAACAACTGATGACGGAAAAGCGACTTTCGTAGTATCTTTCCACGAAGCAGAAAAACAGATGAAGCTTTTCTTTAAAACGAGGTAGAAAAATGGAAAAAACAATTTGCACGCATTGCGGAAAACACGTCGATTACGTTTTAGCCGAAAGGAAATCCGAAGCCGTAATCAAAAACGAAAAAGTAATTTACAACGAAAAGTATGCGGTTTGCGCGGAGTGCGGAGAAGAGGTTTACGCCGAAGGGCTTGACGATATCAACGTGCTTGCGGCAATCGAAGCATACGAAAAAACGCACGACTTAATCACCGTTTCAGAAATAGAAAAATTATTAAAAACATACGATATCGGCAAAAAGCCCCTTTCTCTTTTGCTCGGTTGGGGAGAAGTCACCCTAACGCGCTTTTTAGAAGGGCAAATACCGACCGTACAATATTCCGAACAATTAAAAGCGTTAAAAAACGCCGACTGTTTTTCAAAACTTTTAGAAAAGAACGGAAGCAGAATAACGCCGACGGCTTACAAAAAAGCCAAAGCCGCGCTTGAAAACAGTAAGCAAGCGGAAAAAATCGATATTTCGAAGTTCGCCCTTTTAAAGCCCTATCCGCAGTACGCTTACAACATAACTTTTAAAGGAGGTTTCGCATGTACGAATCACAGTTGTCCTTGCTAAAATATTCGGTCGACAAAATATTTTTCGAAGTCAACGACGAATACGACTATTCTAAGACCAAAGAAATAAAGCTCAATCAGGACTTAAACAAAACGATAAACAAAATCGACGAAAACACCTTTAAAACAACGCTCAACTTCAAAATATACGGCACGGATAAAATCCCCGTTCCGTTTACTTTGAGCATAAGCATATCGGGCGTTTTCCGTCTTGAAGAATGGGAAAGCGAAAAAAACAATCGCATAGCCGAGCAAAACACGGTCGCAATACTTTTTCCGTTCTTGCGCTCGCTAATCGCCACGGTTACGTCAAATTGCTCCGTTCCCCCTTACGTCATGCCCGTAATAAACGTAAACGCTTTCATTTCCAAAAACAAATAAATAGCAACGAAAGACACTTGAAGCAACTTTTCTTCGGGTGCTTTTTCTTATGCAAAATCGCTTCGGCTTGACAGAATATTTTTATTATGCTAAAATTACAGTAAAGTCGAGATTAAAATTGCCCTTTGCGGCTAAAAATATTTTGATACGCGAGGATTTATGAGCGACATAACGAAACGCGCTATTTCGGCGTCATTGAAAAAATTGCTCGGCGAAAAAAAGCTGAACAAAATAACGGTGCAAGATATCGCCGACGACTGCGGAATCAACCGCCAAACGTTTTATTACCATTTTCAGGACATTTACGACCTTGTGGAATGGACTTGCATTGAAGACACCGAAAAGGTTTTAAAAGAAAACAGAACTTACGACACTTGGCAGGAAGGCTTTTTAGCCGTGTTCGAACTTGCGAAAAAGGACAAAACGTTCATCGACAATATTTACCGTTCGGTTTCGCTCGAAGTCCTCGAACAATATCTTTATCGCCTCGTTTATCCTCTCTTGAAAAACGTAGTAGACGAAAAAGCCAAAGATTACACCGTGCGCGACGACACGAAAAAATACATCGCCGACTTTTATAAATACGCGTTCGTAGGCGTGCTTCTCGATTGGATACGCAGCAACATGAAAGAAAGCCCCGAGCAAATAGTCGACAGAGTGAGCAAGATTGTCGGCGGCGGCATAGAAACGGCTTTTTACAATTTCAATCGATAAAAACAACTCAATTTACTCTGCGGAACGTTTATTTCCGCAGAGTTTTTTATTTTCCGAACGACTTTTCGCCTATTAGACAAACTTAGCGTTTTGTCGAAAAATTAAGCAGTTTTTGTCTGTTGTAAAAATTTGCGACGGCTAAAAAATTTTGTCTATTGCAAAACAAAAAAATCCGCGTTATAATATGGGCGTAAAACAAATTCGGAGGTAAAAATTATGTATTACGGTTCAGGCAATTACGAAGCTTTCGCTCATCCCGTTAAACCGGAGGGCGTAGACGGCAAATCGGCTTATATCATCGGAACGGGGCTTGCGGGTCTTTCCGCGGCGTTCTTCCTCGTCAGAGACGGACAAATGAAAGGCGAGCATATTCACCTTCTTGAAAAACTCGATATCGCGGGCGGTTCCTGCGACGGCAGAGCGGTACCGAGAAGCGGCTACTATATGCGCGGCGGCAGAGAAATGGACAACCACTTCGAAGTTATGTGGGAAATGTTCAGAGACGTTCCCTCTCTCGAAACCCCGGGTATTTCCGTTCTCGACGAATATTATAGGCTCAATAAGGCAGACCCCAACTATTCGCTTTGCAGAGCGACCGTCAATCGCGGCGAAAACGCACATACGGACAATAAATTCTCCCTCAACAAAGAAGCGGCTCTTCAAATAAGCAAACTCTTTATGACTCCCGAAGAAGACCTCGAAGACAAAAAGATAAGCGACTTTTTCGACGATAACTTCTGGCAGAGCAACTTCTGGCTTTACTGGCAAACGATGTTCGCGTTCCATTCGTGGGATTCCGCGCTCGAAATGAAGAGATATCTGCAAAGATACGTTCACCACATCGACGGGCTTCCCGACTTTTCTGCGCTTCGCTTCACAAAATACAATCAGTACGAAAGCCTTATTCAACCTCTTCAAAAGTATCTCGAAGACAAAGGCGTAAAAATGGAATACGGAATAGACGTTAAGAACGTTGTGTTCGACATCAACGGCAAAAAGAAAGTCGCAAAAAAGATTGAATACGTCAAGAACGGCGAAAAAGGTTCGATAGACCTTTTGGACAGCGACCTCGTGTTCATTACAAACGGTTGCTGCACCGACACGAGCTGCTACGGCGACCAGACCCACGCGCCCGACCTCTCCAAGATAAGAAAAGGCGGCGGCGAATCGTGGGATTTGTGGAAAAACATAGCTTTGCAAGACCCCTCTTTCGGTAATCCGTCCAACTATTGCGACCACCCCGACGAAACCAACTGGATGAGCGCGACGGTTGAAACTTCCGACGACGAAATCATCGAATATATAGAAAAAATTTGCCGCCGCAACCCGCGCGCGGGCAGAGTTACGACGGGCGGCATTGTAACGGTAAAGGACAGCGTTGACAACTGGTATATGTCCTGGACGATAAACCGCCAGCCGCAGTTCAAATCGCAGGATAAAAAAGCCGTCCTTATCTGGCTTTACTCGCTCAACACGGACAAACCGGGCAACTATGTCAAAAAGCCCATGAAAGAATGTACGGGCGAAGAAGTTTGCCAAGAATGGCTCTATCATATCGGCTTGCCTATCGAAAAAATAGACGAATACGCAAAGACGAAAGCCAACACCACGACTTGCTACATGCCGTTCATAAACGCGTTTTTCAGACCGAGAAAGAATTCCGACAGACCTAAGGTCGTACCCGACGGCGCAGTCAACTTCGCGTTCATCGGTCAGTTTGCGGAAACCCCGAGAGACACTATATTCACTATCGAATATTCTATGAGAACGGGTATGGAATCGGTATACACCTTGCTCGATATCGACAGAGCCGTGCCGGAAGTATGGGGCAGCGTTTACGACGTAAGAGAACTTTTGAAAGCCGTATACTACGCGCTCGACAAACAGCCTATCACGAGCATGAAGCTTTCGCTCAAAGAAAAGGCTATACTCAAAGAAGTGTGCAAGCAGATTAAAGGGACGGACGCGGAAAAACTCGCAAAGGAAATCGGCGTGATTTGACAAAAATTATTCCGATTACATAAAATAACAACGCAAAAAGGAAAAACACCTTGGCAAAACGCCGAGGTGCTTTTCTTATGCTTAAAATGCGCGGCACAACAATCTTACATATGAAAAAAGAGCCTTGCGGCTCTTTTTCTTACTCGCCCTTAAAGGGAAGAAGGGCAACGATTCTTGCTTTTTTGATAGCTTCGGAAAGTTCTCTCTGGTGCTTAGCGCAAACACCGGTCATACGGCGGGGAAGAATTTTACCCTTTTCCGTAACGAACTTTTTGAGCTTACCGGAATCCTTGTAGTCGATATGTTCGGCTTTTTCCACGCAGAAGGTGCAGACTTTCTTTCTGCTCATTCTTCTTGCGGGTTTTTTAACTTTATTTTCTTCCATGTTAAAACTCCTTAATTAAACTTAGAACGGCAAACCGTCGTCATCGTCGGCGACAGGTTCAAGCCGAGGTTTTTCTCTGCCCTGCGGACGGGCGGAAATTTCATCGTCACCTATGGACCTCGAAGAGAGGAATTCCACGCCGCCGACGCCGTCGGCAACGATATCCGTAACGTTTCTTTTAACTCCGTCTTTGTCTTCGTAGGAACGGTTCTGCAAGCTGCCGCTAATTGCGACCTTGCTGCCTTTTTTAAGGTATTTTCCGCAGTTTTCCGCTTGAGTACGCCAAACCGTAATGTTAAAATAATCGGTTTCTCTCGTACCGTCGCTACCCGAGTAAATTCTGTTTACCGCGATAGCAAAGCGGCAGACCTTAATTCCGCTTGCGGTTTCCGCAAGTTCGGGGTCACGCGTTAAATTACCTATAAGGAATACCTTGTTCATAATAATCTCCTACTTTCGTGATAGTTGTTATTTTACGCGTTACGAACGGTAACAAGCCTTCTCATAACGTTCTCGGTGATACCCGCAACCCTGTCAAGCTCCTTAATGAAGCTCGGTTCGGATTCGAACGTGAGAAGAACGTAATACCCTTCGGACTTGTCGTTGATGAGATAAGCAAGCTTTCTCGCGCCCCACTTATCGGAGCCTTCAACTACGCCGCCGTTATCCTTAACGAGCTGCTCGAACTTAGCTATGATAGCTTCCTTAGCTTCGTCCGCGATCGCATTGTCGAGAATATAAAGCATTTCGTACTTTTTCATGTGTTTTACCTCCCGGTCTTATTCGGTCCGGCACAGCCGCCGGACAAGGCATATTAAGCGGAAAAATCCGCCTATCAAAGCCCGAGTTTACCCCGAGCTTTGATATTTTAACAGATTATAATAATTTTGTCAAACGTTTTTAGCGGTTTAAATCATTTAGCCGCCGATATTGCCGCCCGTTGTTAACTTCTTCATTTCGTAAGCTTTGCTAACGAGTTCGGTCAAAAGCGCGGAAGTCGTCTTTCCTTTCCAGTTTTCGTTGCCGATAATTTCAGTCAAAGCCTGAGCAACGGTGACTTTCGTGGTACCGTCGGCGTTCTTTTCAACAGCCGCTTCCAAATCGATTACGCCGTAATCACCCATCTGTCCGACTGTTGCCTCTTCAAGCTTAGTCTTCATAACGCTTGTCGCTTCTTTGACTTTTACGCCTTTAAGAAGCTTCATCGGGTTACTTTCGTCGTTTTCATCGATTTTAATAATTTGGTCAACAGTCAACTCATCGACTTTATCTTGAAGCTTTTCGCCGGTGATTTCGCCTATCTTGAAGTCTGCCACGGCAAGAGCAACGCCTGTTACTTCTTTGCCGTTACCGTCTTTCCAAACTCTGTTGCCGTTGCTGTCGGTAGTATAAGTATAACCCATAATTTCGCCGACTAAAATGTTGTCGATACCGCTTGCAAGTTCGCCTATCGGGGTGTTGCCAACTATTTTGAGAATGTTGTTGTTGCTTACGGCTTCTTCGCCTAAAACGTCGGTTATAGTCCAGCTATCCACAATATTATTGAAATCGGTGAGTTCGTTAACAGTGCAGTCGGCAACTTTCGCCATAACGCCGTTAACGACCGTTTCGCCGTTCTTCCAAGCC
>ERZ808242.379-NODE-379-length-33032-cov-23.739273_pt1 | contig 33032 bp, 54 predicted proteins | sample MGYA00521244_ERZ808242 | MGnify/ENA primary metagenome ERZ808242 (study PRJEB31516, sample SAMN03275573) | gut metagenome | biome: mammalia-associated habitat; material: feces | host: Papio cynocephalus | place: Kenya | collected 2012-07-27 ... | reverse complement strand
GAAATCGAGCTTTTGCAACGAAATAAGCACTGATATTATTGATTTGAATCAGGGGGAAGAAATAATAGTTCTGGTTTTCTCGTTAGAGATGGTTGGATTTAGGCAAGTTGGAAGGACGCTTTCTAGTAAGCTTAGGAAAACGACTTCGACTTTGTATAGTTCTGAAAAGGACCTTGACAACGATACCTTCAGAAAAGTTGTTCAAGTATCTAATCAACTAAAGGAGTATCCTATATGGTTTGTAGACAATCCTACAACTCCCAAGGAAGCAGAAGATATTATTAGATATTTCTATAATACATACGTAAAGGGTACAAATAGGCATTTCATTATAATGTACGATCATGCACTTTTAACCAAACCTATTGGTTCTGTGATCGAAACTATGCAAGAACTCGAAAGAGTTTTTATTAGTGCGAAAAAGTACCCCATGACGTCAATTATACAATTGGCTCAGATGAATAGAAATATTGAATCCCCAGAAAGAATTAATAATCCTTTGTCGCATTATCCAATGAGAAGCGACATTTCATCTGCTGATGCATTGTTTCAAGCCAGTGATTATGTAATAGTTATTCATAGGCCAGAAATCCTTGGAATACAGGAATATGGTCCCAGTCATTTGCCGACTCAGAATAAAGTATATTTACATATACTTAAGAATAGAGACGCAGGAAAGCCCTGCATACTTGAATTCCAGAATGACCTTGCATATAACAACTTGATTGAATGCTAAGCATTAAAAATATATAGGCTGAATTATGACAACATTTGATATTAAGTTTAAAAACAATACTGCTAACACTACTAACAATGGTAACATTTACTCAAAGATGCTTGATGATATTATTCTTGATTCTATGATGAAGAATAACTCTTATTTGTTTACTGATACAAAGAAGGAGAAGGAGGCAGATTTGATTGATGCTATGTTCGCAGACATTAATAATACTTATATCGGCAAGTCTCTGAAGGATGACGATTTGTTCATTAAGGCTTGCAAGATTCTTGCTAATTGCGGCAAGAAGAAGGCTGAGGGTATTACATTTGGTAAGATTTACCGTCTTTATGATGGTACGCCCATCATTTTCTATAATGATGAGATCCAGATTGGTACAGACCTTTACAGCTATTCGGATTTCAATAATTTCGACTTTATCTCTAGTCTTACACCGGAGAAGAAGAAGATTATCATTGACATCAACATTAAGCTTTAATTAAATAAACTAAGTATCACAGTATCATGAGTTTAACATTACCTACAAGTAAAATTCCAGCAAGCACTACGAATCCCAAGTTTCTAGTATTAATTGGTCGAGAAAAAGTTGGTAAGACTTCAGCCTTGGCACAATTAGATAATAATCTTATTATTGATCTAGAAGGAGGATCTACGTTCGTTGACGCGATGGCCATCCAGTGTCGCACGATTAACGATTTAGGTGAAGCAGCAAGTGCCATTCGTGCCAAGAATAAAGAAGTAGGTCATAATTTCTATAGACATATCACAATTGACAATGCTACATCTCTTGAAGAGATTTGCCTTGGTTATGCAGCTACTCTTTATAGACAGCAGCCATTAGGCAAAAATTGGACAGGTACAGATGTACGAACGCTTCCTCAGGGAAGTGGTTATTATTATCTTAGAACAGCAGTTCTTAAGGTAATAGATATGTTTAGAGAGCTTTGTGACGAGTTCATTTTGGTAGGACACATTAAAGATACCATTGTAGACGATCCGGCTACCGGAGAAGAACTTACGGAAAGATCATTAGATCTTGTCGGGAAGTTAGCTGGAATGGTATGTAGAAAATGTGATGGCGTTGGTTATATGTACAGAATCGGAAATGAAGTTCATATAAAGTTCAAGGCCGATAAAAACCTTGCAATGGGATGTAGAAGTGATCATTTACGAAACAAAGACATTGTAATATCTGAAATGGATGATGAAACAGGAGTTCTCACAACACATTGGGATAGGATATTTAAGTAAAAGGTTATACAGATTTATTAGATCTTCGGCATATTATGCAGAAGGGAAATTAGATAGGTTAGCATTACGTATATTAAAATAAATAGAAATTATGTTTAGTACAAAGACAGCCACAACTAATAACGAAGAATTCTCTGGTAATTATATGCCAGTTGGTATTAACGAAAACGTCACCCTTAAAGAGGTGAATTGTAATAAGTCACCTCAAGGACTTGATTTCTTGGAAATCGTGTTTGAAAATGAGGGCGGACAAACAGCTACTATGACAGAGTGGAAGAACACAAAGGGTCTTTACATTAAGACTGATGATGATCTACAAAAGCGAGATAACGCACAGTTTGGTCGTATTTGCCAGATTATCGACTGTTATTATCCACAACGTCCAGATGCAGAGCTTCAGACCTTTAAGGAGATGATTGATTGGGTTAAGCAGATGCTTGATCCTATGATCGCTACAAAGAAGAAGCTTCGTTTGAAAGTTAATTACGATAAGAAAGGTTACACTCGTGTAAGTTCTTATGGTATCTTCGTTGAAGATATGTCTAACACAGATTCTCAGATTAAGCTCTTTAAGAATGATCTTATGGAGCGCCCCGTTGTTGCTGATAAAGAAAACAACGATCCGCTTAACGTGCCACCAACCGCTACTCCGGAAACTGAGAATACTGCCGGTGCGTCAGATCTTCCGTTTTAAAGAAGATTGTACACCAGGAGAAATAAATGCTACTTGATTGTACGAAATCCGGGAGGTGATTCTTATATCGTCTTCACAGCAGGTGTGTCAAACTATACAACCAAGTGGTTACACCTAGGAGGGTCATACCGCCATGAATAGGTGTTGGTGGAGCTAGGTGATTCAGTCACCCTATGGAGGTGAAATGCCTCCAATAAGACTATTATGGTACTAGGCTAGGTTCGACTCCTAGCATAGTCACGATTCTTATGAATCCTTGCTCGTGAGAGTAGGCGTCACGTCCGTGAGGATAAGACAGGTGTCAATTGTATGCGAACTTCTTCTGAAGTTCCCAAATCTCATGGTGTTCCCTACCTAAGTGGGGGTTGGATATCCTTAATCCCGAGCTTAGCATCTCCGTAAACTGCTAAACGCCCGTCAGCGTTGACCTGAGCATGTCATAAAACTGCTCATTTTATATACCGTATTAGCTCAAAAAGGCCATAGAGCATTCCGTTGGAACAGTCCCCGGAAAGATCATTGGTTCGATTCCAATATACGGTACTAACTTATAAGTTATTATGTATAGTACTAGAACAGCGATAACCGTTTCGTTAAGAGACATATTAAACAAATTAACTGATTTAGACATCTATACGTATTGTCTTGGGAAATTCAAGGTTGGAAAACTAATGAATAGCCCACTAAGGTCTGGAGATAAGAATCCATCGTTCGGGATATTTCAATCAAGAACTGGAGGATTATTGTACAAAGACCTAGGAACTGGCGATTATGGGAACGCTTTAAAGTTCCTAAAAGAATACAAAGGTATAACGACTAGAGAAGAGCTTGAACGAGAATTATTGCGTATTGTACGCAGAATAAACCCTAATTTAACAACTAGAGCAAATACGTACAATAAACCGAAAGGCGAAACTGATATCGGGATAGTTCGACAACCGTTTACTAATGTAGACAAACAATACTGGAAGCAGTTCGGTATTCATATAGATACGTTGAAGAAATTCAATGTATTTAGTATTAAATACTTTCTTTGTAATAGTATCGTCCGAAGTATCTACAAGGAAACTAGTCCTATGTATGCATATAAAGTGTATGATAAGTTTAAGATTTATCGTCCACTTGCCTCTAAGTATACTAAATGGCGTACCAATCTGACAAATAGGCACGTACAGGGATTAGCCGAATTACCTAAAGAGGGAGGTAACCTACTCATAATAACCAAGTCATTGAAAGATGTCATGGTGTGTTACGAAATGGGTTTTAATGCTATAGCCGCAGCTAGTGAAACAGTATTTATTCCTGATGATATACTTAAGTCTTTACGCTCCAAATGGAAGCATATCGTTATATTATACGATAGAGATGAGACTGGAGTACATAAGTCAAGAATGTATAGTAAACAATATAAATTAGATGCCTTTTTCATTAATAAGAAATTTAAAGCTAAAGATTTATCAGACGCTGTCCGTGATAATGGATTTGCTACGATGAAAAATTGGCTTACAAAAACATTGCAAAGATATGATTGACGTAATAATAGGATGCCTACTTGGTGTGCTCGGAGGTGCAGTAATGTCTCCGCTATTACATAAATGGTTGACGAAAAAACTTACTAAACAGGTGTCTTTATCTAAAGATAGTTTTATAAGAATAAAGCTTACAAATGGTTTATATATGACCATATGGGATAGCTATACTGATACTGGATGTATATGTGTTTGTATACATCACGGTAATAAAACTGGTATAGCAGATGGAGATATTGTTTATTTCAAGGGTGTATCCGTATTCAAAGTAAGAGGAAAAGGATATGCCTACGATAAGTAAGTCTAAAGGTAGAGTAAAAAATGCGACTAAGGTCGATAAGTATGGTCTCCATTTTAGGAGTAAACTCGAATGCTATACTTATGAAGCTTTTATGAAAGCAGGAATACCTGTCAAGTATGAGCCAAAGCATTTTACTTTACTTCCAAAATTTGAGTTCCTTGGAGAAAAAATAAGACCTATTACATATCTACCAGATTTCCTTGGTAAGGGATTCGTAGTAGAATGCAAAGGTCTTATGGGAGACTCCTTCCCTCTTCGATGGAAACTGTTTAAGTATTATCTTAAACGTCATAGGAGTAAAATGAAATGTTATCTTGTCCGCAATCATAAACAAGTGGACGAGATGATAGAAGAAATTAAATCCAATATTTGAGTATTTTAATATCAGTAAATATGGAAAAAAACTTTTTGAAAGTAGGTAACAGTTTAAGTTTTAAGTTTAGCACAAAAGGATTAGAGTGTAATTTAACTCCAGGAATGGTTTATAATATTAAAGTAGATCGTTATAATGATCAAATTACACTTGAGGAAACTGCTCCACTTTCTTTACCTTCTAAAGTATATTGTACTGATCGTGACGCCCATTTTATAGACAAAGTTATTAATAGTTATAACTTGTCAGAAAATGGATTTACTGGTGTAATGCTTTCCGGAATTAAAGGTTCTGGTAAAACAGTTATGATGAAAGTCATAGCTAATAAAAGCAAGCTGCCAATTATTAACATTGATAAGTATATTCGCCCTTGGGTACTTAAGTCTATTGTAGAGAGACTCGGTAATACAAGCGTATGCTTCTTGTTTGACGAATTAGATAAAATCCTTGACGATTATGATGATTCTGCTTTGTTGCAGATTCTTGATGGAGCAGACACAAAAGGTAAACATATGATCTTGTTTACTTGTAATAATATGGATGCAATATCAGAATATCTAATTGATCGTTGTTCCCGTATTCGTTATTGGCGTGAATTTGAGGAAATGTCTCCATCATTGATTATGGAAGTTCTTGAAGATCGTCTTAATAACAAGAATGAGGTAAAATATCTGACGGATTTTATTAAGGACAATTTTGAATTATGTAGCTTTGATAATATTGTAGCTTTCATAAAGGAAGCTAATGATTATCCAAACGTTACGTTTGAAGAATTATTTGAGGACATGAACCTTACTCCAAAGGGTGGTTCTATAAAACCTCAAACTCGTCCTATTAAGAATAACCTGAAGCCAAAGAATGATGACGAATGTACTTATTGTAAGTGTAGTGACTAATGAATTACCCAGAGTACAAAATACCATCATATGAAATTCCATACTATGAAGATAACACTCGCATTAGTAATAGTGCAATAGGTTGGTTCTTAAACAAAGGACCATCCTATCTTCGTAGGATGTTAGACGGTAAAGAAAAGGGTTTAGATCTTCCACAATTACGTAAGGGAACTATGATACATGAGTTCTTACTTCAACCAGAACAATTCTGGGATGATTACGTATTGTTTAATGGAAATAAGCCAAAGAGCACACAAGCTCAAAAATTCTGCGAAAACTTAATTAATTCCATCGAAATAGAGCCAAATAAACGGCTCTCAGACGCTTATCGTAAGTCTTATAGTATAATTGGTAAGAGCGAAGATAAAATCCTCTCAGAAGCACTTAAAATAAGCGTAGAGTACAATGATTATATCGAAGCTACAAAGTCTAAAAAGACTCTTATATCCCAATACGATTTAGACCAACTTCTTGCAATTCAGCATAATGTTGAAGAGCATAAGTTAGCTGATCAATTGTTACGTAAAGCTGGAGATTATGGTAATATACATATCTATCATGAGTTCCAGATAAACTGGGAATATAGTGTAGCAGACACCTTAAATCATAATGCACTTACTCCGATAGCTTGTAAATCCTTATTGGATAGCTGTACATTTGATTGGGATGAAAAAGTATGTACTATAATGGATATAAAAACTACAGCTAAACTTTGGCATTTTGAAGACAGTATGAACGAATTTGATTACTGTAGGCAACTATGCTTTTACCAAGAAGCTGTCGAAATGTACTTAGAAGGACAAAACATTGATTTAAATGATTGGGAATTTGAGTACTACATTATAGCTATTGATACTACTGGTAAAAACGAGGTAAGGGTGTTTAAGATACAAACTCACCAAGTTTACGATAGAGCGGAAGCTATAAATGACGCGATGAGTGATATATTATGGCATATAGGTACAGATAATTGGGACCATAGTCGTAAATATTATGAAGGCGATGGAAGCGAAACTTTAAACCTATGAGTAAATTTGCAAAGGTAGTAATGCCTTTGATAGAAAAGAACTTAAAACTAGATGATTTCTCTGCCGAGTCAGGGTTTATAGACGTCTATACGGAAGATCCTGACAGGCCAGGAGATTATCGTAGTATCTACTTCGTTGTTAATAACGATGTACGAAATGCCTTATCTATAGATAGGGCACGACGTTTTACTAAATCAGCTAGCTTAAAAGGAGTCTATACTAAACGATGTAATAATATACCATACATGGTATATAAGTTTGGCATGACTCCATCAATATATAAAATGAAAAATGGAGTAATCTCCCCAACGTTTGATGAAAGAGCCCGAATTTTGCAGTTTTGGGGTTTAACATCTGATATTGGAAGGTTATTGCTGAGTAACAGCACCTTGTCTGTAGAAACGGATTACGCTATGCCGTTAGCAGACGAGGCTCCATTATTTTTAGAAAAACTTATATAACAACAAAGGGGAACAGTACCAATCGGTATTGCTCCCCTATTTTTTTGATTTATAAATGCGAAATGATATTAGTACGCGTTTATTTTTAAATTTATTCAGCGCGTTCGTTTGCGTCGGCTCTTTCGTCGTTATCAGCCCTTTCTCCAGTATCAGCTCTTTCATCAATGTCAGTACGACCTTCTATATCGCTGTTATTATTTCCTACAGTTTCTTTCCAATCGTATCCAACACCTTTAAACATTGTACCGGTGAGAGTATTGTCGAAATACCATCTGCCAACCTTATCGTTGCCTCTCCAAGAACTCCATGTCTGTATGTTGTTTAATGGAGTGGCAGTCCATAAGGCTCTCTACCATCTTGGAAAGTATTTATATTTCGAATCTGATGTTATTGTCTCATCAAGATCGTGTCCACTAACGCCGGTTACATCAAGAGCAGCTGTAAATATACTACCATATTTTTCTACAGCAGATGTTGTAGTTGTAGCTGTCTTGACCATAGAAATAACCATAAATGGGTTAAACTGCTAAGTTTTTGAGTCGATCATTCTAAACCATACTTGATCGATCATCTTTAGATATACTTTTTGTTTGGTAAAATTATCAAAAGATGGAACAGACTCTTCATAGCTATCTGGTTTCAATTTGTCGGTGTCATCTTGTACCTATCTATGGAACATTGTCCACCCAAGTGTTAATAAAGAAAGGCATAATCCCCATGTTACAAACTCTCTAAGTGCTTTAGCTTCATTCTTATTGATTGTTCTAGGATCAGCTTTCCTCTACTGCCAATGGAACATTACTTGATTAAATATAGCAAGCTAACTTACAGCCCCACGTAATAAGCTCATAAGAACAGCAGGATTAGCTTCACCTGTACTATAATCGTAAGCCTATCTTCTAGACTTTTGTTCTTGAGTAAGGGGGATTTTCCTCCTTTTAGTTACCCTAATTGATGAACTTCCTCTATGGCTTATTTCCGTTTTATCTTCAAACTACCTAGCTATATTATCTGGTTTATACCCTGCAAACCAATGCTCTGACCACCTAATAAAATAACTACGCATTAAGAAGAAGAACTTATGGATTATGTTTTCACTTACAGCGGATTGATCGTTCTTCGTAGATGTACCGTTTAATAAAGACATAGTCTACTGTATGGCGCCAGACAATTTGCTATCTTGAATTTTTACGTCTTTGTATTCATCTTTAAGCTTTACTATACCATTCTCAAAATAATACGCATCCCATAAAGATTCACCATGATTATCATTCCAGTCTTTATTTATCTGTTTCTAATCAAGACCACTGTCAGACAAAAGCCTATCGAACTCAGCTTTCGTATAAAAACCTTTCTCTATATAAGGATTGCCTGGATAATACTTTTTAGCTTCGTATGCACATCTCTAACCAAGCATATTTGTCATATAATCTCCCATAGTATAACCACCTGTAGCAGTCTACATAAGAGCTCTTCTGATTCTACTTCTATACGAACCTTTAAATGATTCGTCTGCTGTTTTTACAAGCCCGTCCTTCTACATCATTGCTACAGCTTTACAATTAGGTATAGGATTACCTACATTTGCTAAAGCGTAGAATAAATTTGGGAACGTATGTAACATACTATAACCTAGCTATTTAAACCCATATTGGTCACTTCTCGCAGCCTATGATGGGAATTGTGTGATTGAATCCCATACACCCTAAAGCATAGATGGTAAGTTATATCCAAGCAATAACATAGCCGTACTAGATCTAGCCATTCTAGCAGCTTTAGCTCCAGCAATTTGATATTTGTTGGGCTTCATGCCTACTTTCTCATTTGTTTCACGTTGTTCATAGAACAAAGACTTCATCATTTTTTGATAACGTTCATACTGTATTTCACCAGTAGATTGATGAGCTACGTCTCTATTCTCAGAGTCTAAGTTATACTAAAGAGTTTCAAGTTTGGCTTGTATTTTCTGCTTACATAAATAATTGTTTGTCATCTAAACAAACATCCCGACAGTATAAGCTAAATCAGAGCTTATCATAGAAGGATCGTCCATTTCGTTTATGAATCTAGTTGGAGCAGTTTGTAAAACCCATCTACCATTACGTAATACATAGTCATCGTTTCCACGCATATCTAAGTCGTCAGACGTTGCTTTATATGCATTTTGTATGGCATTTTTAGTATAGTCAATTGGTCTCTTTGCTGCTCTACTAGCTTTCATAGAGCCAGTTCCTTCTATCTAAGGCAGCTTGTATCTATTATAAGACGGATCTAAGCCTAACTTATCCCACTGTTGTTCCATAGTGTCAAGAAGGAGCTTATAATATTCTGCTTTTGGTCCACCCTACTGTATCATATGTACGAACTCATCATCTCCATATATACCGTAATCTGGCTGTATTCCACTTCTATCTTTCTCACTGAACTCTAAGTCAAATATATTGTTATTAGACTTGCCACTCTTTGTAACAAATCTTCCTTTTGGTACAAATCTAGAAGTAGGCTCATTATTAGGCCCGAACGTAGCTATTTTAGGTATTAGTTGATTAAAAATTGACAGTGGGACAAACTTAGAATTCATCATTCCAGTTTTCTTGTCAACCCATGTCTTTTCATACATTAAGATATTCGTAGCTATCCAATCTTGTATCTTGTCGCGATCACCATTTAATGTAGAAAAGTCTATACCAACTGACCCATCTATAGAAACAAACCTATCCATTTTCCCATTCATGACAGCATCAGTATACTGATTAAGAATGTAATCAAACCACGTCATTGGCTGTAAACCAGTTGGATTATTTCTTGGGTCGAATTTAGTAACGCCATCTTTAGATAAATACATACCAGCTGGATCTGTATATGGAACTTCTTTTACATCGAAGTTTTTTCTAAAATCATCTGGATCTATTCCACACGATGAAGCTTGTTGGTTATTTTTTATATCAGCTAATCTAGAATACCCCCATATATCTGGTATCCATACAGAACCATCTGGGTTGTAATTAAATATTACATCGCTAAAATCTTTTTGGTACCCATTTTTAGTTTTTACAAGACGCTTTATGGAATTCTAAAACATTCTAGTAACATAGTCTTTCATACTTCTGTTATTCCCAAATACGTACTCCAAAAACTAAGGGTTAATACCCCATTCTGAATTAGCGTCGATAAACCTATACAGATCACTATATGTTTTTTCTCCTCTTTTTATAGCATCTACTATCTCTTGATATTCCTAATCGTAAGCTAAAAAGTTAGCTTTATATTCAGTCTATCCAGCTACCCAGTTATTCCAGGCTTGTATCTCAAGAGCTGTTTGCAGTTCTTCTCCAGTCTTTCTATTTCCTTCTTTGTCGAAAGGGTTACTTAAATCTTGTAAAGTATCCTTCCACATTTGCAATTTATTGTAGTTTTGCTGTGATAGATTTTCTGGGTAAACTAAACCAGTCTCTTTATCGGTGCATTTTTGTAATATATAGTTAATCTAATCCTGTATATACTTCTATCTAGATAATGTTCTAGGCGACAACCCGTGGCCTTTACCCGTTTTTACATCAAATGGCTCGCTTAGCCTTTCGGTGTAATAATATTTAGAGTATCTTCTATGGGCGTGATCGCATAGCCAATTTTCAACTTCCAACTAGTACTAAACGTATGGTGGAGGATTACCTTGATTCCACGTTTCGTTTTCAATGGATGACATAGTATCGCTTCGTAATGTTTCTCCAGTTATTTGGTCAGTGATATACGTATACCCATACTTATTCTCCCATTTTTCATCAAGCTACTGTTTAAATTCCTCTAGGTCTTTTTTAAACTAGCCTCTATTGACCGCTGATCTAAACAGACCGGTGAAATTACCATTTCTGTCTTTCTCCATAAACTCGGTTTGCCAGTTGCCTAAAGAGGCTTTGTCTATTAAAGACGAAGCTTTTTTATAAGACGATAGGATTTTTTGCTAAGTAGGAAGTGATAGTTTTCTAGCTTCTTGTTGAGCGTCTTGTATCATCTAGAACGCCTATTTTATAATAGGACTATTCTGTCTACTAAAGTTAAAGAATAGAGTAAAGTGACCCTCGTCTCCCCACATATCATTATTATGAAGCCAGTCTTTTGCAACAGCTTTTATTTCATCAGCTTCTTGCTGACTCGTGTTAATATACTTATCAACGTTCTCGTCAACTATCTTGTCGCCAACAACTCTTGCAGCTTGTCTCCATAATCTATTTATTTCGTGTACGGTAGAACTAAGCTTATCAACATTTAATTGATCTTGTACATCCAAACTATCCTTGTCATCAAAAAGATATTTGCATAGGTCGTTGTAGAAATCAATAATATTTGACTTCATGTCGAATATTTGTTCGGCAGTGATATTGTCAAAATTCGTAACAGCTTGTTCCTACAAAAAGCCTAATACTGTGGTTCTTTTAGCAGGTATTACACCAATTGAAGGATCTAGATTATATACTCCGATCTATTCAAACGCCTAAGCGATAGCAATAGACGATGCTTCTTTCTTATCTTTGGATTGCAAGTCTTTAATAGTAGACCACAAAGAGTCTTCTCGCTTCTATCTATTTGCACCTTTATTAGCTTGTTTCTTATAATTCTTATAAAGCTGTTGATATAGATTAGTTATCTGTTTGTTGATCTAATCTACTTTATCTTGAGAGGCAGATATAGACTTATATACTGTCTTTCTATTAGCGTCAACAGAGTTCTCGTCCTTCTTTATATTATTTGACATTACTGCGAATAAATCTTCTACAGCAGCACTATATACAGTGTCTGAACCTATAAAATCTTTATACGACGTAAATATCTATCTATATATCTTCTTAAGAATACCCTTGATTCTATCAAGTAAAGTTTCTTTCCTTGTAAGCTGTATAGACTTTAAGGCTTCCACGAACTATGCATTACTTAGCTCTGCAACAAACTCATATACATCAGATAACCCATAATACTGTGAGTTACTACCAAGCTTTTCTTTAGTCTTGTCAAGAAGCTTCTAGAACTAATCTCTTACCCTAGAATTCGTCTCTATAGCGTGAGCTGTAATCGCATGTAACAGCTCGTGTGTTATAGTCTACATTTCTGGGTATACAGACTTACCCTCATTCCTAAAGGCGGCATTCTTGTTTATACGTATAGTGTTTGTAGACCTGTCATAATGAGCGGCTTCACCGTCATCTAAATTGCCCACAACCTCATATTTAATGCCGGTGTTATTATCATTCAGATATCTATTTACAGCGGCAATAACAAGCTTTAAAGCAGTACTAGCTACACCTTTTTTATGGGATTTAAGATATTGCTGTAGTACGCTTATATCTCCCTTCTGTGGAATATTCGACAGTCTATTGACCGCCCCCATATTTATTCCTCCTTGTGGAGACTCGTATATATTATTTGGATTAGTAAACTCCCCGTTATTAAATTTAGGCTCTCCATTCTTATCAACATCCTTGGACACGTTTGTTTTATCATCAGACGTCCAGTCTCCAAACCGGTTAAAGAATTCATTTGAATACGCTTTAGCTTTTAATATAAGAGCCTACGATCTATTGCCATCAGTTACATTTAAAAGCTCTCCAAATAATATAGAGTCGGCGCCATTTGGCGCCTTATCTATACTATATCCGTTGTTTCTGCTCCAGAGTAAATGAGCAGTCTCTTCCCCAAAGAGATTGACAAGTTCCCCAAATTCTTTGGCTACTTGTTTATTATGTAAGTTAGGACATATTTCTTTCATCATTTACCTCCTTTGCAGTGATCTGTTATTCGTTTAGCATCATCCATATCTTCTTTAGATAGGTTAAGCTGCTGTAAATTCTGTTCTTGCTGTCTCTTCTTTAGCTCAGCTTTAGCTGTATTGGTATCTGTAACTCCAACTATTTTTATTCCATAACCATTATATGAAGATCTATTATTTTCATCTACAGTAGAAATTATGTTGAACCTCTATAGTAATTGGTCACTAAGCCATTGAGCAGCCTCTTTAGGTAAAGCTGCTTCCTCTAATGCTGTAGAAGATGGGAATACGATAGGTTTAGATTTATCAACTGTGCTGAATATATACTCATTCCATTGCTTAAATAAATCTATATCCTGTTTAGTATTCTAGAAATACCCCTGTTGTGCAAGCCATTGACCGGTGGTATCCTATTGGGCTTTCTTTACTATAAGACCTATAGCATTTTTCGAAACATTACCACTTTGATCTGTTCTTATACAAGCTTGATTTGTACCATTAGATCCGGCAGAAACATTAATAGTTACACGAGTATTCCTAGTCTGAGCATTATCTAGGTTATGAGCTATAGTATAAGCCTATACGTTTTCTGAGTACATGTATTGTACATTGGGATGTTTCTATGGCTGACCCTTGTAATACAATTGTCTACTTATATACACCTTTTGACCTGTTGGAGATTCTCCTTCATCACTTATAGTTTTCACCTATTGTTGAGATTGCGTAGCATTTGGAACGATCTAGTCAGAAGCTGTATCAAAATACACCATATTAAACCACATCCCCCAATTGTTAATATTATTTGGACTTATCGTTGGGTTATACTTATCAAGATAATCTCCGATCTTACTAATCTACTTATCAATAATCTGCTGTGACATAGGTATACCATTCACGCTAAAATTAAGATCTCCGTACTCATATATATCCAATCCATTCTTTTCATGCCATCCTCTCTTTGGCAACATTACATATACAGCACGTTTCTCCGTATTATAATTTACGAATCCGGCAAGTTTATATAGATTATATGCTGTAGAATCATTGTATTTAGAACCTTTATTCCTAATTGATACATAATTGGCGATATTCTCATTTTCCTCTTTGGATATAACTACAGAAGGAGCGAAATTACCATTGAGAGCATACATATAATTATCATACGTATCTCTACTAATAAAGTCTGCATCCATAAAGTTATTTTCCGCTATGAGATCTTCGTTTACATCAATATTTTGTAAAGCCTGCTGTATATAATCAGTAAATGGTTCTGTTGTTTCCTCATGTCTAGCCATTAACCAGCTCATTGGAATATATTTAGCAAGTTTGTTAAATCCTTTAGTATCACCGGATGTAAGTATTGCATAGAAACATAGGTCATTTGCAAGACTTCTAACGGCAGGGGACTGATCATTTAATAGTTCCTCCCAAGACTCTATCATCATATCGGAAGACATTTTGCTTTCGCTAATACTATTAAGAACCTATATAAACTTAGGCTTCTGTACCATTCTACCATTAATAAATACGTCCTAGTCTTGTAGATAAGGCATAAGATGTTGCAGCAAATAGTTATCTTTAAGCCTTTCTAAATTATATGCGTTCCTTGATATACAATCCTTCAAGGCGTTGATTCTATCGTAGATTGTCCTATTACCTTCAAATAGTCCTCTTAGATCTATATTTAACTTCTACGCAAGCTATGTAAAGTATTTAACTTTAATTTCTGTACTAGCAGCTTGAGAAATCTTCTTTAATACTTTAGTATTGCGCATTAGATTATGCTTAGCTCCATGTATCCTATTACTAAATGTATCAGCTAATTGCTATACCGCATTCATAAATTCAGTAGTTCCCTAGAAAGACTATCCTGACATAACATCTATAGGAATATTAATAGCAGCTCTTGTCTTTTGCTCAATCCATGTATTGTTTACAAAGCGTATAATAGTGCTCATATCAAACAGAGACTCGTTATCTGATGCCTCTGTTAAGTTCTCATACCCACGTAAGTAAGCCATCATTTCAATGAAATTCTTACCTTGCTTACGAGTATCAATTTTAGTATATTGAACAAGGCTATTTAAAGTATTAGAGTAAGGCTCTAAAGCTTTCCACGCAATATAGCAATCAACCTAGAATGCCTTAGCATCTTGATCCGTTACTATCAAACCTGGATTTCTAGCTATATTTTGCAGCATATCAATATTATCTAAAACCTTATTAACGATATTTGCTCTCTTAATGACACCTTCCTTACCTTCAACGTTAAGTATATCATTAATATATCTAGAGTCTATTGGACCACCTGTAATATCAGGAAATATCTCTTTAAGCTTTTCGTCTCTCATCTCAAAGGCTGACTTAAATACTTTAGGGTCTCTTGTAAACTGAGATTTAGAATCTATGTCAGCTTTAGCCATCTCCCTAATGATAGGTTGACATAAGAAGTACAATCCAGCTTTACATTTTCCATTCCTTACAAGTAAGTTAATCATGTTATACGTAAAGCTATTGACATTTAACTTTGATATGTATGGATCTTTTACAATATCTACGTGAGCATTAATGAATGCGGATAACCAAGATGAAATCTGATTATCTTCTTCATCAAGTATTCTACTAAATCCTGTAATTCCAGTTAATCTTGTAAAGTTTGACTCTCTGAACTTAACTCCATATAACGTAGTAAGGATATGATTTGTCACATTTAAAGCGAATGGACCAATACCTAACTTACCAGTAATATAGTCATTCTTACGTGTAGTCTGTTCATGTAGTGTACCAAAGTTATACGCTACACTCTTGGTGTTACCGGCATCTGGTATTTCATCTGCTATATTCTTTACAAGAGCGGTATCATTATCAATAGACTTGTAAAGAATATTATAGGATTTATCATCCTTCAATACTGTAAGGATACTTTCAATAATACTGTTTTGTAATCCCTACTCGCTTTCTTGATCAAACTTATAACCACCATCCTTATTAATATTATATCTAGATAAATAAAGGTGGTCTATATCAAACATTTTTGTTAACTCATTGTTACCAATGAGATCAGACTATATCTTCACCATTTTTAGTGTCGTGCATTTCGTGAGATTTTCTTTTCTCACTACTCCAACTTTTCTTATCATATAAACTTCTTGTTCGTTGGCTTAAATCGAATTGAATTTTATGTACCATAGAAGGTACTTGTTGAACGTACGGTTTTACAATATCTATAAATTTTAATCCTTCTTTCGTTCCGCAGCATAAAGAAAAGCTATCTTCTTTTCTGCCTTCGTGAAACATATAAAACTATACATTCCAAACTTCTTTAAAGTAATCAATAATAACCTATACTTCCTATTTTGGCTAGCATATGGCAATTTTAATATAAAACCCGTGAATTTTTCCTTCTTTAGATTTTCTTATATTAATATGTCCATCATCCATGTACCAAATTGCAATACCTAATGCATCTAATCTATTGAGAAGCTTTCTATTTCCAAGAATCTTTTTTGGTTTATAGAATACCCTTCTTAAAACTTTCGTAAAAGGCGTCATGTATAACTTCGTGTAATATACAGGAACTCCAGAATTATACCCACAAGTCTTTATATAACTTTTAATTCCCGTATTTCTTATACCTCTATTATTAAATTGCTTTATTTTCCACTCAAGGTAATCTCTTTGAGCTTCACAGTGAGCAATTTTGTATACATTATTATTACTTATTGAGCCATCACCCAATAATGCGCCTATCATAAGGCTTCTTGATTCTTTATTAAATTTTGTTTTCATATTCGTTATTATCCATTTAGGAAATTTTTATCTTTAATTAGTCGTTGAACCTTCCCTTAAAGGGCTTGGCTGCTGATTGTCCATTTGATATGGAGTTCCCAGCAATTAACACGATTTTTTATATTATACTGGTTCGAACATTGATATAGTTTATCCGAACCAGTTATCTTAGTAAATTCCGTTGGGAGTATTACTGTAGATTTAACAGCAGGTACAACATCTACAAAACGTAAAGCATGTATAGATGATTGAGCCTGTGTAGGAATACGATAACCAATCGTATTAGATGTGGCATTTTCGCCTATTATGTTATGATCTATAAGCCATTGTCTAGCTTCATTAAATGATAAGTTCTTTGGCAAAACATCTTGGAAGTAATCAATAGATATTACAGCATCCATAGATCCTTCTTTATTAATCATTTGCAATCTTTTGCCATTATAGACATCTTGGCCCTATATAGATCCTTCCCCAGATTTTTCTTCAATCGCAAAAACTGATCTCTAAATGAACGAACTACCAGGAGTCATGATATTTACAATATCTTTATTAGCTGCAGATATTAACATAGACTCCATCCAGCTAGCGTCAGACGTTGCTGCTATAGGGGCGTTCATCTAACCTGTTTCAGGATTAATCGTAAGTGCATCTATGAGGTTCTTATTAGCATTTCTAGTACCAAGCTGTTCAATAAGGTATTTACTAAGCTTTCTCTGATCTATTGAACCATCTGTATAGAATCTATCCATAAACTTTTGAGTTCCAACCTAAGATAACTTATTAATCGAACTCATTAGTTTATCTAAAATCTATCTACCAGTTTGGTCTCCGTATTTTCTATCAAGACGTAAGCTTGACAAACATACTTTAATCATCTATGTACCAGCGGCTATTACGTCTCCTTCTTCAGGGTCAGTATTAAGCTATCTACGAAGAGCTGCAAGACGTTGTGTGTACTTATTAAACGGTTTGTCAATAGTTTCACCATTGAACTTGACATTGCCTTGTAAACCAACTTTAACAGCAGATGTCATAAGTAGGTTATCAACCCCTTCATTCTTCATCTTATTGTATATATTTTTCAACTTACCTGTTGCAAGACATTCGAATATAGGGAATAAAGCAAACTTATTATAGTAAGGTACAGATAAGCTAGAAACTTTATTTCCGTTCGTTGTATGGTCTCTAAATCCGTAAGCTGTATATTTAGTCGTAACAAGGTTAGTTTTGTCGTATATAAGCTTAAATGCGTCTCTCTTGTCTTCCCAAGAATAAGCTGTCTCACCTTGTAAGATATCAAATGCTTTAGCTACATCGGAATTATAAGCTCCTCTAGCTCTAAGCATTCTCTTGCACATATCAGCAGTAATATACGAGGCACCGTCAGCTACATTTATACCAGATGTATACGATTTGTAGAAATCGTTAGCTCTAGATTCTATGTTCTTTACTTTATTTTCGCCAAGTTTCTCTACAAGTTTACTACGTACATCATCTATAGCAAGCTCATCTACTTTTTCGAATCCAAAATAGTCGCCATAGATTTCTCTAAGTTCGCCTTCCCTCATCTTTTCTTTAAGGGAACTCATTATCTCTGCTTTAGACCCAACTTCATAATCAGCAACTTCAGCACAAGTGTAATAGTCATTTGTAGACCCGTCAAAGTTAGGAAGCGTTGTAACGTTGTCATCACCGGTAGACACAAGACCTCCAATACGTTTTTGTATATCTTCTACGTTTTTAAAGAAGCCAGGGTTACCAATAAACAATCTAAGACATTCTTCCGACGATATTATAGACCTATTCGTAGCATCTTGTAATAAAGACATTATAGCTAAACTATGAGCTGCCTTCTAAGCAAGCTGTACGTTAAGAGCAACTCCAGATGCAGCTGGGAGCTTCTGTTTAATCTGTTCAAATATCTACCTCTCTACAATATCTATCTGGCTCTAGTTAAGGCAAGCATTATTAAGACCGTTATAATTGTTACCATCTTCCTGCTTAGTTATAATCCCTAAGCTTAACGCTTTGTCTATTTCATTGTTGGTTTGTTCCTACAATGTAAGTGCCATAATAGTTCTTTGCTCATCGAGGCTTTTACTAAAGAATTGTTCCTGTGCGACTTTAATCTACTCATCAGGTGTCATTTCTTTAATAGAAAATCTATCGATGCCGCCTTTACCATTAGGTACTCTAAGTGTAGTAAGAGAATGGAACGTTATTCCACCGGTCGCTGGTTTGCCACTTTTTGTAACATGGTAGTTTACAATTTTATCTTCGTCATTAAGTAAAGGTAAGCCTTTAGGATTGTCTACATGCATGCCGAGTTGCTCTCTACAGCTAAGTATAGCAGAGTACTCAGTCTTCGCATACTCTATAAACTGATCTAGAACTTTATTACTTGGTCTTAGATAGAACATGTCTTCTACAGGCATTCCTGCTTGCCAACCGTTATCGAACATATATTCAATAGTAGGTACACCCGATACAGTATATTGACAATCTTTATTAACATTAAATGTCATCCCAGGTATAGGAATTCCATTAAGCACCATATACGTTCCTTTGTCTGCAAGAGTTGGAAATATACAGTACCCAGCTTGTACCATAGCGAATTTGTTAATATAGTCTTCAGCTTCGGCAAGATTGCTATACTTAGATCCCATATCGCCCCTATTGTCAGATTTAAAACCAATAGGTGTTGATACGCTAATGTTTACGTTGGAATTGTTATACAGCATCTTTGCTACTATAGATCCTACTGGAGCATTGTTTTCTGTAGATATATTATAGTCATACTGTAAGATGTTTTTAACAACAGCGTTATTCTTATCATTACTATTCAAGTTTTCAACAGTGTTAGTAATGCTGTTATTCTGGGATTCATTATACAACTTAGTTCCATCCATACCGATAGACATCTTATCTGTAGTAATCTTAAGATAAGCTCCTGCGGCATTTCCTAGCTGACTAACAAAACCAGTCTTAAAGATGTTGTCTATAGCCTATTTCTTTACCAATCCGTTAATCTGTACTGCTTTAGAAAGCTCGTTTATAAAACTATTTATACTTTCTTTTCCGCCTTGGTTTAACCATTTAGACAAAGCTTCTCTTCCAACTCCTCCATAATTTTCAGACAGCATGTTGTCAAGAATATCTTTGTTAAATGTTATACCTAACATTCTAAGTAGCTCACATACACGGTCTTTAGCTACCTCTATGTCAGAATTTGATGCAACATTGACGTCAAACCCATTGATACTAATAGTATTAGCTTCTTCGTTTTGTAAGCCATTAGTTAAGTCCTAAAAGTAGTTTGCGATAAATGTAAATGCATTCTGTTTAACTGTTGTGTGCATTTTTATCTACCTACCATTAGCTTGGTATACATCATTAAGCTCAAGCATTCCATTTGAGCTTACAACCTTTTTAATAATCCCAGTCTGTCCTGAAGACAAAAAAGAATTCCAAGCTCTTGGGTAAGCTACTGCGTCTCTATCATAGTTAGATGTAGAGATTCTAACTTCTACTCCACCATTTTTATTCCTAAACGACCTACCTATAATAAAGTTATGCTCATGACCTTTGATTGCGCTAAATATCTATACCATAACAGATTCTTTATCATAGTCGACGCTTCTAAGCTCTCCTTCAGAATCGTATTTATATACAGAGTTATACAAACGCTCAAATTTATCAAATATAGCTTTATACATTGGCGATTGTGTAGATAAACGTTGTAACCTCTTCATCAAATCCTCCGGGTTCTTAACGTCGTTTAGCTTACTTACAAGTACATTATAGACTTGCTGTATAGGCATAAATGTCGGAACGCCGTATTTATTCTTAGTGAGATCTAATGTTAGATTACCGTTATTATCAAACCTATAATAAGGAATGGTAGCAAAGAAAAATTTAACTGGCTTACTTACAGAATCAAGCTTATTAAATTCGAACGACTACCTATCATATCTTTCTATGGATTTACCATAATCGTTTTCAACTACGTCATTGTCTTCTATATCCTCATCATGTTGATATTTACCATCATAAGCGTCCATTATCTCTGTAAGGTACTTCTATACCTCTTTAGATATAGCGCTGAAATTAGGGAATACTAATTTACCGTTATCATCAAGAGTAGCGTAAAATACCTCCCTAAACGCCTGTTGGGCCTAAGTAATACCATTTGTGGTCATATACTCTGCATTAAGGATCGGCTTGGTATATCCAGGCTCCCCAGAAAGATAGTTTATAACTTTTATTGGTATATACTTAATAGGTAACTCTGAGCTTTGATTAACAGCGTCATATATAGCTGATGCATCTTTTGCCGAATTAACTATAATGTAAGCAAGTGCTCTAGCCATATGCTCTTTATCAGACGCTGTAGCTATTGTGTTAAACTGCTTACCATTGATTTCATAGTGTAAGTTACCACCAAACTTCTACTGGTATCTATCGATTGCAGACTTCATTACCTTGTTATCTTTGAGGCTACCAGACCTAGTCATTTCGAACATTTTTGCAATAGTGCTATAGTCTCCTCGATATTTCAGCATCATACACAATCTTGTAGCAAACTTCTTCAATGTAGTCTTAATCCATCCCTGTTTGCCAATCTACCTAGCATCTTTTGTACCCATCATATAATCGGTAAATAAGTCAGCAAGACCTTCGGCTACTTCTCTTTCAGTTAAAGCTCCATTATGTTTCACATACGCATCGTACATAGCTTGCCTTGTAGAGTCGTCTACAAGTAACTCCAATGCTCTATGGAAGGCTTCATGGAAACCAATTGTGTATGGAACAGAATTAGATAGCCTAATACCATTTGCCAAACATTCAGCAAGAACAACGTTACCAGATTTAAATGGCGCAGTGTCAAGCTTTTCTTTCTTAACCCATTCTGGGGTAATACCTACAGTTTTCTGTACCCAAGTTGTCACAGCATCAGCAAACGATGGACTTTCAGTTCTTTTAACTTGTTCGAACTCTTCTTCGCTAGTTTCATGATGGAAAAGATCAAAGAAGCTATCTTGAGCCTTTTTCTGCTCCTGCTCAATAGTTTGCTTAGCCACAACTTTAGATACCGTAGTAGAATCTGTTTTTGGAGAATCTTGCACAAGTTGTACATCATCCACGTATATAACAGGTGGGTTTAACTTTGCTGCAGCAGACACCAAATACCCATTCCTAAGCAAATACCCAAGACCTGTTGTACCTCTACCATTATCATGCATAAAGTCTTCTCTTTCAAATGTAAGTCCATTTGGGAGATCTACTTTCTATAATGATGAGTCGTAAGTAAACCTACTCTTAAGTTCGCTTAACACAGAATTATTGCTACTTTGTATGTAGTCTGACATATTCTACTGTACAAACCCCGAATCTTTTGTAATATACATATCACATAAAGCATTATACAAAGCGGTATAGTCCTAAGGATTGTTTAAAGGATATGCTAAGTTACCTATAAACACTTGCTTATTTGCAGGATCAAGAGTAACCATACCTTCTATAGAGTTGAATTTTTCATCAAGTACTTTATTATCATCTTTAATGTAAAGCACCTATTTAAGTAAGTCCTCTATAGAATATCCTTGATACATCGTTTGACCTTGATTAACCCTGTACCATATTAGATCGGCTATTTTATTAGCTTGTCCTCCAACGCCGGCTGTGAACTTAGGTGACACCAATGGTACACCTATTGATCTACTTTGTACAGTCTTCTCTATTTCCCCAGTATCGTAGAAGTATACCATGTTACCAGACTGTGTTACAGAGGTTCTCTTTACATACTCCAAATCAAAGCCGCTGATTGGATTATTGAGTTTAGGTCCACCAAACACCATCTTTGTTACATCTCCGGTATTTACATTTAACGTAGCCTTAAGGAATCCAATACGATTCTTCTTATCACACGTAATGTTATACAAGTCATGTTGGTTCAGTGTACCAGCAAATAAAAACTTTGTAACAGGCTGTAGAGTTTTACCATTTTCTATAGATCCTTTAGATCTACTTAACGTGAGGTTTATATGATAGCCAGGATGTGCTTTCATGTATTGTAACATGTATTTAACTTTCTGCACAAATCTAGCGTCTGCAGCTTTCTTTCTGTTAAAATACTTAGGGTCGATTCCTTTTGGTCCTTGGTCATTGCCTTGGTCAAAAGTCATATAAATAGCTCTACCCTTTGAATCTGTAACCTTAAGCTATACATCATCACCTCTAAGTACTAACTCAGCTGATCCAACCTTACCATTTTCCCCAGGATATATAAGATTAGGATCTAGGGCTATAGAGAAATAATGAGGGTCTAACATAGCTCTAAATGCAGGGAAGTGCTTAGTTGTATCACTGTATAGCTCCCTCCATTGATCGTCGATGTTATTTATACTTTCTACGCTATTTGGATCAAACGTCTCTGTCTCATTTGGATCTACAGGGAATCTATTATTAAACTGTTGAATAAAATCCCTAGCATCATATACAGTATCTTGCAGTGTAGCATCTAATGTACTATTACCAGTCTTAACGTTATCTGCAGCATTAACTATAAAAGCGAACTGATTATTGAATATGCCTGACCAGAACCTCTATAAATCCCTATTACCAACAAGGCTATTCATAAACTCATTATCAAATGTGTTTAGATATGATTTAATCTTGTTGAAATATGTATACGCAGCATTACCTACATTAGAAGCAAACTATGTAGACCACCACTGTGTAGCCTTGCTAGCAGCATCTCCGTATATAAGGCTATTAGAAACTAATTTATTTATCGCTGCAGCTATTAATTTCTGTTCAGATATAACTTTATTAGTATCGAACTATTCATTGCCGTAGAACTAATCTATTGCAGTCTGCGCGTCATATACGGCATATATAAGCTCATTTATTCTAGCTCTTTCATCAGCTGTGGTGACTCTTAAATCTGTCATCTAGCTAAGCAAAGTATCTAGTTTCTTACATGTTTCATAAACCTAAGCAAGCCCTGCTTCGTAATCTTGATCTGGCTCATCATGTATAAAGTAATCCTCAGGATACTCCTCTACAGATGTATCAGTGTATACCTTCTTTGTTTTAAGCTATTCTAAGCGTTCTGAGGCACTTTCTTTTTGCGCCTGGACATCTTCTAAGGCTGTGTAAAGATCTCTCATCTGAAGCAATAATTCTGCCTTATTTGAGCCTTCTTTGAATATATCATAAGACTATGTTTCATTGCTTTCGCCAGTGATGTCATTTATCTGCTATAATACAGAGTTTAATTCTTCAGTTACCTCGTTTACCTTATCTTGTAATGGCTTAACTACTTCGTTAGAAATATCTTCGTTAGATTTGTTGTAATAAGGTGTAACTGGTTTACTAAAGTCGATCTAATCAATACTGAATATTCGATCAGCTTTTATGTAATTATTACGTCTATCTACAACAAATGGGAATACATATGTTCCAATCACATTAGAACCAAATAGGTCGTATAATGCGACGTTAATATCCTTCATATGCTCCTGTTCTTGCTGCATCATAGTCTTATCAGAACGATACGCAAACACTCCAGATTTCATCCTTTGCTCCATATTCGGCACATATGAATTCCTTGCGTCAATGATTATTATTTGACCATCGTTGCTAACTAAAACAACATCAGCTTGTGATTGGATACCATTCCCGTTTTCATCGAACCCATATACAGGAATATCTGTGTCAAGCACTTTATACTCTCCGTTATTAAGCATTCTGTCCCTAATGGATTGTATGTACTATACTGTCTCAGGTAATCCTCTCAGTCCATTAAAATTATCTATAGATTCAGTAGAATCTTTTCCTAACATAATTTCCTGAACGGCTTGTCTAATAGCATCCGAATCATACAAAGATTGGGATCTAGATACGTTAGAATCTATTGATGTCAAATAATATGTAAGACCTTGTAATAGCTCATCAGTGTTATCCTGTTTAAATATTTCGTTTACAATATTAGTAAAGTCTATATTGTTAAATCTATCAGCGTTGTTTAAAAGGTACGATATAATATCATCTTTTGATTTCCCTATTATGCTTTCTCGTATATTGTTATAATGTAGTTCTTCCTTAAGCCTGTCTATTTCACGAGGATTAATGAATACATGTAGTTTACCATACTCATCGTATGCAATAGAAGCGTGGAAACTACTAACCAACGTTCTATCCTGCTGTTGTTTAAGGGCATCCCTGTACCCATTAAACATTATATCCTAAGATGTGTGCGTAGCTACCTGCGCTCCGAAAGACTGTACATCAATAGGTCTATTCATATTAGCTTTTTCAGCTTTCGTAGATGTCAAATAATGACGAATATACATAGCTTTGGCAATAGCTAAAAGTCTTGGTCCACTTTGCTCACCTTCTTGCTGCATTATTTCATTAATGTCATTGTAGAACTGCTCAAATTTGTAAAAACCAACTTTAGCATTCTCTATAAGGCCATTAAATGCCTGTACAGCAAGTTCATCAAAGCCAAGTAAGAATGAGGCTCTCATCTTATTTCTACGAGCCCTACGCTTTTTCCTATAATGCTCTCTCGTCTTCTATTTCTTACGCTGATACTCTTTTTCGTTTTCGCTTAATTCTTTTTTAAGCTCTTCTCTTTCCTATGGATTATCTTGTTGTTTAGTATTAGTAAGCTGAGTGGCATTATCATTAACGCTCATAGCAGCTTTATACTCTTTGTCTATTTGATCGAAGTCTTCCTTATTTTCTTTTTCTTGCTGTGCAAATACCTCATCATTAAGATTTGTTACAGCGTCACCAGAACCAATATCTGCGAGCATCCATTCTAGCGCAGAGTTGTTATCCTGAGCTTCAGCTATCTTACTAACTCTCTTCCTTAAATAAGAGTCCTTTGGATCTTTCGGGCTAGCTACTTCATGTTCTTTTTCTTGATATTTATCACCAAGTGAAAGCTTTAATGCCTACTGTTTTCTCCTGTATCTAAATTCATCAGGATTGTATACATATCTACCATTATCCTCAATAACTCCATCCGTCATTGCTGATAATTGTCTTTGTATAAGCTGGTCGTTGGCATTATAAATAGCTTGATATTTCTCTTCGTTGATAATTTGGCTATCTCCATACCCTATCGCATCTGTAGCGTTATTCACATATGCTAGAGCCTCAGCGTCATTTGAGTCAGCCTTAAAGTCTTTATCTGCTTTACTTATCTACGTTTTTATATCAGCTATCTATTTGTCTATATTCTGAGCTAAAAATTTAGCATCTGGTCTAGGTGTCTATATACCTAACTTATCCTTAGTGAATGTAAACCAATCATCAAGGGTGCTCATCTAAGCTTTTAGGTCGAGTAATGCATGTAGCCTATTTACAGACTAACTAAACGACAGAATATTACTACGTCTTGTCGATTTTAAATCGCTCTAATACTATTTAGTAAAGTCTTTATACTTATCTTCTGCTTCCCTTCTGTAAGAATCTATAACTTCCTATGAGTCACCCTCTTTTGTCTTACTATTAACATAGTCATCTATCTTCTGCTGTTTCGCTTCTGCTGCCTGTATAGCATCACCAACCATATTTCTTGAAGATAGCTCCTCTTCCATGTGATTAGTTTGGTCTTGATACATCTTCTGTGCATACAAAGCGTGCAATGAAGTATTTCTTTCAGATCTTTCCTGCTGGTTTTCTAATCTTTGTTGCAAGAGGTTAGCTCTATCGGCAACGGCTATATTATACTCATGAGTATCTTTGTATATACCCTGCGCTTCAAGCTGATTGTTTAATACTTTATCATTAACCAGTCTATAGATTAAGTTTAGATTCTCCTTCTTTCTTTCCCAGAAGATATCGCTACCTAATCTTTGACTACGATCACTTCTTCTCTTATCCCTAGCTTGTAAGTCATCAAGAGTATTCATAGACTCCTCATAATGGCCTTTTGACACCATGTCTACAAGAACCTGATTATTAGCTCTACTCTTATTATCTGCCTCCCTATTGGCTATAGTGCTACCAAGTATAGCTGCATTAGTGGTTGTCTGAGCTTTGATTTTATTGTAGGAGAATAGTAAGTTAGCTGCTCCAACTGGGTTCATACCTCCCATAAAGAATCCGCCTTTCCAGTTGTTTACAGCTTCAGCATCATCATACAATTCAGAGTTACCTATACCTGCTGCTGCGGAATAAAACCTAGCTATTTGTCCACCAAGCATAAAGTCATCCCATACAATATCTGAAAGATCGCCTGTACCATAACCATAGGTTTTAGCAAAGTCTCTTTTACTATTTATGTACTGTGCTAACTCTTCATTTGCTTCCGAAAGCTTATCTACAAGATTAGCCTTAACGTTCTTATAGCCATATTTTGTAGCTATTTGCTTTATAACATCAGCGGAAACTGGATTCCTTACAGCCCACTTTAAAGCTGCTTTTTTAACTTTATCGGCTCCTACAAATTTACCTAAGGCTGCAAATTTATTAAAAGCCGCTTCAGCAAATGCAGATATCCCCTCTTTGGCTTTTTCGGGCATAACATCTAGTACGGCATCTTTCGCAGCTTTTGCAGTACCACCTGCTACAGCTCCAATTACTCTTCCGACTCCTCTTCCGAGTACACCAGCACCGATAACATCAGCTACATCCTGCCCATATTGAGCACCTTTGTCTACAGCGTTACCAACGAATGAATTTTGATATTTTTTAACATCTTTAGCAAACCTAGTAGCAGATTTTCCTACTTCTGATACAATTTTTCCAGCTCCTGTATTAGCGATCTTCCTAGCTACAGCAGATTTACCAACACCACTGAAAGCTTTACTAACAACCTTACCGGCGCTCTTAGTTAAATCTACGCTTGAGATCATATATTGTATAGCTGTACTGCTCATGGTTCTTACATTGTCAGCTCTAAACTGTTGCAAGAGACCTTTCGAAGTACCGACTTTAGCTTTATTAAGTCTAATGTCATTACTTGTAATCTGTCCAGATCCAAACATTTGTAAGACATTTCCAAGGCCAATGTTATTGTTGATATCGTAGAACTCCCTTGCTTCTTTGTCAGATAAACCACTAGCCTTAGCCTTTGCTATAGCTTGTTTTTGTAAAGCTACAATAGATGGAACTTTAGATAAATCCTTGCCTTTAAACTAGATCTGCAGGTTCTCTTGTATATTATCGCCCCATTTGGAAGCTATTTCCTGATAGTTTTCTCCTAGTCCACCTTGATAATTAAATGGTGCTGCAAGTGTATTAAGAGCAGTATAAGCAGCAATACCAGCAGCTGGGGATCCTACAGCTGAACCAACAGCTCCAGCCGCAACAGCCGCTCCCTCTAAAGCACTTCCAACAATACCGGCTCCAGATGATACAGAATACCCAAACTGTGGAAGCTGACTCCATAAATAATAATCTGGGTCTTTCCATGATAAATCACCAGATACGGCAGATAGTTTCTTTGCTTCATCACTGACATTCCAAACTGTAGACCAGAATTGTTTTCTACGCACCTTATTAGGGATTAAGCCAAAGAATTTATTCTCGCCATACAAGCTTTCGGTCTCATCTTTTATTTCGTCATCTTGGTCTTTTTTATATCCATTTATCTCTTGCTCTTTCTGAGACAATGTTTTCGTGTAATCGAAATCTGTTATTGCACCAAGTTTCTTTTCAAGAGCCTATCTTTCTTTTGCTAATGGAGTGTTATTAGGAGTTTTGAACTTGTTTTCGTAAGCTCTAGCCATTTCAGCTATATCATGTTCAGTATATCCTAATTTCTTATAGTTGTTATACTTGTCAACTATAGTCTTATACAGCTTATTATAGTCTACTGTTCCATCTACGAAATCTTGCTCCTCGTACGCTCTTAATGTCTTTATTTCTGTAGTATATTGGTATGCGTCTGCTAGCTCTTTATTTGTTTTAGCTAAAGCTATTCTACCTTGAGACTCAGTGATACCACCATCGCTAGAATTCTTTGACAATAAGCCTAATGCGTCTGAAGCTTTATATAAAAGTTTTGCGAATTTTAAAACCTGTCCAGTATATGGCAATTTGTTAAGAATACCAAATGTATATTCAAACTTATCATCAACTTGCTTATTGTAATTGTCTACTTCTTGTTCAGCTCTTTCTTCCGCTTCTTGTTCCTATTTACGCTTTTCTTCTTCTGCTTTAAGCTCGGCATCTCGTTCTTCCTGCAGTTCACGCTCTCTCTAAGCAGTACGATCTTGATACATTTTATTTATCTTGCTATCCCAATCGTACTGTGCAGCAGCATCCTCCTCAATTTCTCTAGTCCTTGCAGTTGGCTTATACCAACTACCGTGAGGCATTCTGTCCATTTCTAATCTAGACCCAGACCTTCTAGATATATAATTTGGCTTTTGTGGCTAACGTCTCTGCGCAATTCTATTTAACCCAGACCTAAAATCTGAAGATAGTTTTCTAAACGCTGCGTTAGCTCTAGACTATGGTGTACTAGAGTCTGGTCTTAAAATATATTGTAAATTATTTGCCATAATTATTTATGTTTAACAGTTTCTGTAGCTTCAATCCATACTTCGTTTACTTTGCCTTTTTGAGGAGCCTTTTTAACACCTCCAATTTTTAATATCTGGCACTTTATCATATATCTCCCATATTCTGGAACATACTGTAAGCCTCCAAGCATTTTTGCAGTTATTTGTTTAGGTTTTGCGTTACTAAGATAAACCATTTTGTCACTATTCTTCTTCTAATAGAAAGTAGGAACATCACCGGTATTAAAATCTAGCTAAGTATAATTAGAACTGCCTTTCACCGAAGGATATTTTGTAACCTTAACATTTTTATCCAAAGCAACACCATCCGCTGATAAATCAGAATTTACATTAAGCCCTGCTGATGTTTTCGGGTATGCTCTAGCTATATCAAATATTGAGAGCTTACTAGAGCCCTTTCCTCCGGCAGCTCCATATTTATACTGTTCTTTAAGCATTGCTTTTTGATTTGCTAAATCCCTTGCCGACTTCTTAGCATCAAGTTCATTAGCAAGTTGATTTGCGTAATCAGCATAAGCATATTTGTTTGCATCCATCGTCTATATACCAGCTTTAGGTCTAAACGATTGTGCGATTCTACTTGCAAATATTTTATCTGCGTCTGCTTCAGTTGGGTTTAATCCTTCGGCTACCATTTGCCTCTTAATACGTTCTACCTCAAACTTACCTTGTGGAGTAGCTTTAAGGGCCTATGCTGCACTATTAGCTGCTTTATCAATCTATTGGTACGATATACCAAGGTAATCGTTCTTAGGGTCATACTGTTGTCCTAATCCTTCTACTGCTTCTTTATTAAGTAACCCTGGTTTAATAGCATCACCATAAGGCTTTGTAAACTGGTCTAAGGTTTCATACTAAGCTGGGCTGAGAGCTGTCCACCTTCTATCACTATATGGATCAAACTTCTCCATCGGTGCAAGTCCTTGTTGTTCAAGCATCCAATTGGCATAGTCTTTATCATATTTTCCTTCAGCCATTAAAGCCGCAGCAGCTTTGTTATATGTCCTCATATTTTCTGCATCAGACTTCCAATTAGCTAATTGAGCATATGGGGTTTCCCTTACAATCTTAGCTATATAGGCTCTCCCTTCTGCGGATCTAAGTGGGTCTATACCATTCTAGTAGAGGTAATTAAGGCCTGCATTAATTCTTCCCTTAGTCTAATCATAATAAGCTTTATTTAGACTAGCGCTTGGGCTATATAGATCTCCAAACTCTTTAGCAAATTCTTTCTATTCCTATATAGCCTGATTATATTGTTCTCTTGCAGCACTTATGTACTATGACATCATGCTGCTATCCAGTAGGTCTATAATTGGGACTGCTACTGGCTCATCGTACATTCCTATCATTGTTATTCCCCTCCAGTATAAATGTATTTCCTATTACGTTTATTCATAATAAAACCAGGAAGTCTATCATCGTTATTATTAAACAATACACCTGATGCTCCTTGATTATAGAACCGCCCTCCAGGCATATAGTCCGCATACGTCGCATTTATCAATTCATTATTTATAGCATTAGCCTCATCTAATTCCTTTTGCGTATTATATAGTACAATGCCATTCGGATCATAATTTGTAGTAGGAACCCAAAAATTAGAATTAAACATCATTCTTGAAGGGTTCTGCCCCATTTCTGCAGAAGTCATAGTTGGATTATTAAATATATTTGGTACAACAGCCAGTCTACGTCTATCTGCACTAGCCTTAGTTGGGAGAAGATCAGGCGCTGTTCCGTATTTACCAATTCTTTGATTTGTTGGAGTACTACTTGGGTAAGTATATGGATTAATTATCGAAAATTTCTAACCACCAAATCCATCCGGGGTAAAATATTGATTAAGTATATTGTATTTGTTTGTAGTGGTAGGGAGCCCTGTATTCTTAGTATTGCTTATATTAGTAGGCGTTGCGTTACCCCCATATAAAGCCTTTAATGCAGCGTTCTTATTATCTACATCTTGTTGATATATATCAAGAATATCTCCGTACTGTTTATTCTTAATACGTTGAGATAACCATTTCTGACCAATAAGACCGAGGTTAGCTAAGTGGGTTTCAATACCTTTAGTCTTAGCTCCATGAGCTCTATTATAAGCTTCCCAACCATATTGATTAGCTTGCTGTAATCTACTAGCTTCACTATCCCCCAGTCTAGCAGCCATTTCAGCATACGCATTCCTGTAGCCTATATTCTTTTCCTGCACACCCATAAGGGCATTAGCTATTGCTCTTTGGTTACCTAATGCTAAAGCTGTTCTATTAGCCTGTCTCTGTCCTCCTGTGTAACCTCCGGCATTTGCTAAGTTATACGCAGCCTATCTATCCTGTGCATACAAATTCTCAAGTATAGGGTTAGCAGACATTCTATTGCTAGCCATAGTTTGTAATGCAATAGGGGCGTATCTATTCGCTGCATAAATATTTGGCATTACAGGATTTTCCCTACGCCAATGGTTAAGCATAGACGTTTCCAACATAGCTGGTAACATATATCCAGCATCAAGCATGAGGTTAGATACTTTACCCTTACCTCCAGTTGTATATGACCTCCAAAAACTCTTACCCCCATCAAATCTATCTTTGCCACAATTTGCCTTGTACTAAGCCGCGTAATCTTCGATCTAATGCTATTTCTCTTGCCTATCGGTAATATTCTTCATGGCTTGCAAAATAGGGGCTTTAGCACGCTCTAATTGGCTTCTCTGAAGCTCTACCGTTTGTTTTGATAAAGAGCTGAGTTTAGCACTCTTTCCCATATCATTTTCTATCTTATTGTATTTCTAAAGCTAAGCTGTTAATGGGGCAACTTGTTCTGAGAACTTTCTACCATTGCTCCAATCTGTATCATTACCAGCTATAACATTACTATCATCTCTTCTAACAGAGCTTGGCTAATTATCAACGCCAACTTTCCCTTTTGTTACAAGAGTTCCTGTACCATTTGTATAGTCTATAATTGATTCTCCTTTTCCAACTAGACTATTTGTTGGACCGACCTGATAACCGTTAGGCGTCCATACTTTATTTTCTTTTAACATATCTTCTTGCTCTTAAATCTTTTCCTCTGTTAGCATATAATACATCATCGTATGTATTGCCATTATCGAGATAATATTGTTGTGTAAGGCCCTATGTTGCTCCAGATGACCTATTGACCTAGTTTATAAGGTTTACGTTCTGCTGTGCGTTAAATATCTTCTTACGCTGTCTTTCTCTTGCTTTCTTACCTCCGAACAACCCACCAAATAAACCTGCTACAGCGCCAACTGCACCTCCTATAAGAGTACCTGCTCCAGGAAATACAGAACCAACTGCGGCTCCTGCTCCAGCTCCTGCACCAACCATAGATAATGTGTTGTTTCTAACTGAACTACTTATGTCATCCATTGCATTAGATTCGTCAATATCATTATAGGCTTGATAATTAACGCCAAAAGCCTAATCTGTTCTTTGTCCAGACTAAGCCATAAGTTCACCACTATTCTTAACGGAGTCTTGCATAGCATTATAACCGTTTATGACGCCGATAGTTCCATTAACTGCAGATGTAATAGTACCCTATGATACTCTGTTTGATATGTTCTTTGCACCAGTAGACCCAGACTATCCAGGTAGCTTCATATTAGCTAGCTGTTGCTTTGTCGGGAGAGATGT
>ERZ808242.378-NODE-378-length-33060-cov-4.468111_pt1 | contig 33060 bp, 28 predicted proteins | sample MGYA00521244_ERZ808242 | MGnify/ENA primary metagenome ERZ808242 (study PRJEB31516, sample SAMN03275573) | gut metagenome | biome: mammalia-associated habitat; material: feces | host: Papio cynocephalus | place: Kenya | collected 2012-07-27 ... | reverse complement strand
GTTTTTCGCCGGATGTGTGCAAGTTGCCGGAGGCTTTCCTCGGCTGTCTGCCAGGAAACGGCCTTAAAAAAACGTACAAACCCGCCGGGCAAATCGTAAAAAAACGAACCGGATCAGCGAAAAAGGGAGGCCATCTTAAAATTTGTATCAATATTGGTAACAATGAACGAAAAGTTGTATTATTTAAGGAGACAAACTTGAGCATTCTGTACGACAGCCTATTGACGCGGAAGAAAAAATGTGCTTTAATGCTGGCAGAGGGGTTGAATGAACAACCCGAAAATGAATCAAGAAAGTTGAGGAAAATCGTATGAAAAAGATCCTGAGCATCCTGTTGGTTCTGTCCATGGTTCTGGCTCTGGCTGCCTGCGGCGGCTCCGCCGCTCCCGCTGCCACCGAAGCCCCCAAGGCTGACGCTCCCGCCGCTACCGAGGCTCCCGCCGCTCCCGCCGGTGACGACCTGATCAAGGTGGGCATCATCAACAACGACCCCAACGAGTCCGGCTACCGTACCGCCAACGACAAGGACATGAAGAATACCTTCACCAAGGAGAACGGCTATGACGCTTCCTTCGCTTACTCCCTGAAGAACGAGGAGCAGATCGCCGCCGCTCAGAAGTTCATCCAGGACGAAGTCGACTACCTGCTGCTGTCCGCCGCCGGCACCTCCGGCTGGGATACCGTTCTGAAGGACGCCCAGGACGCCGGCATCCAGGTCATCCTGTTCGACCGTACCATCGACGCTGACCCCAGCCTGTACGCCGCTTCCATCGTCTCCGACATGGCCAAGGAAGGCCAGACCGCCGTTGACTGGCTGGCTTCCCAGAATAAGGACGTTTACAATGTGATCCACATCCAGGGTGTCATGGGTTCTGCCGCTCAGATCGGCCGCTCCGGCGCGCTGGACGAGAAGGTCGCGGCTAATGACAACTGGAACATCGTCACCCAGCAGACCGCCGAGTGGAACGCCGAGAACGCCCAGCAGATCGTTCAGGCCGTCATCGACTCCGGCAAGGAATTCAACGTCATCTACGCGGAGAACGACGACATGGCCAAGGGCGCTGTGGCCGCTCTGGACGCTGCCGGCATCACCCACGGTGTGGACGGCGACGTGATCGTCATGGGCTTCGACTGCAACAAGTGGGCTCTGGAAGAGCTGCTGAAGGGTGCTTGGAACTATGACGGCCAGTGCAACCCCTTCCAGGCTTCCTACATCACCGACATCATTAAGACCCTGGAAGCCGGCAACACCCCCGCCGAGAAGACCATCGTCATGGACGAGAAGGGCTTCGACGCTTCCACCATCACCCAGGCTGACGTGGACACCTACGGCATCTGATGCCTGAGAACCCCAGGAAGACCAAGTGAATTCCGGGCACGCGGTTCGGCGCATCCTGCCGCACCGCGTGCCTTTTTCAGGGCGGCAGCACCGCGCGGCGGTGCGCAGCCGCCGTAAAGACGATGATATCCCGGACACGAAGGAGGATGACCATGGCAGAAGAAGCAGTGCTGCAAATGCGCGGCATTTGCAAATATTTCCCCGGTGTCAAGGCTCTGCAAAATGTGGACTTTACACTGCGGGAGGGGGAAATTCACGCGCTGATGGGGGAAAACGGCGCGGGCAAATCCACCCTTATCAAGGTTCTGACCGGCGTCTATGAAAAGGACGGCGGCGAAATCCATATCAAAGGGCATGAAGGTGCGGTGTCCATCCGCTCCCCCCAGGATGCCCAGAACGCGGGCATCAGCACCGTTTATCAGGAAATTACCCTCTGCCCCAACCTGACGGTGGCGGAGAATATGTATATCGGCCGCACCAAGGGGGCCTTTACCAACTGGAAGAAAATGAATGCCGGAGCGGCCAGAATGCTGGAGGCTCTGGATATCCCGGCCTCTCCTACCCAGCAGCTGGGCAGCTGCTCCATCGCCGTGCAGCAGATGGTGGCCATCGCCCGGGCGGTGGACATGGAGTGCAAGGTTCTGATTCTGGACGAGCCTACCTCTTCTCTGGATGAGCAGGAGGTAGAAAAGCTCTTCATGCTCATGCGGGATCTGAGAGCCAAGGGCGTGGGCATTATTTTCGTCACCCACTTCCTGGATCAGGTCTATGAGGTCTGCGACCGGATCACCGTTCTCCGGGACGGCCAGTTGGTGGGCGAGTACGTCATCGAGGATCTGCCGAGAGTCAAGCTGGTGTCCAGAATGCTGGGCAAGGAGCTGGACGACATGGCCTCCATCAAAAATGACGGCGAAAATGCCAAGGCCGACATGGGCACCCCCGTGCTGGAGGCCAGGGGTCTATCGAGCACCGAGGGCATCAAGCCCTTCGACTTTGCCATCCACAAGGGCGAGGTCAACGGCTTCACCGGCCTGCTGGGTTCCGGCCGAAGCGAATGCGTCCGGGCCATCTTCGGTGCCGATAAGAAGACCGGCGGCCAGGTGTTCATGGATGGCAGGAAGGTGAAGATCAATAAGCCTCTGGATGCCATGAAGCTTGGCATCGGCTACCTGCCCGAGGATCGGAAGCAGGACGGCATTGTGGGCGACCTGTCCGTCCGGGAGAATATCATCCTGGCTCTGCAGGTGATGAAGGGCTTCGCAAAGCCCATCAGCCGTGCCCAGGCCGAGGCTTACGCTGATGAGTACATCCGGCTCCTGGAGATCAAGACCGCTTCCGCCGACACCCCCATCAAGCAGCTGTCCGGCGGCAACCAGCAGAAGGTCATTCTGGCCCGGTGGCTGCTGACCCATCCCAAATATCTGATCCTGGACGAGCCGACCCGGGGCATCGACGTGGGCACCAAGATCGAAATTCAGAAGCTGGTGCTGCAGCTGGCTTCCGAAGGCAAAAGCGTGACCTTCATTTCCTCGGAGATCGACGAAATGCTGCGCACCTGCTCCCGACTGGTGGTCATGCGTGACCGGAAGGCCGTGGGCGAGCTGGCCGGCGACGATCTGAACCAGACCAAAATCATGGCGACCATTGCCGGAGGTGAGAACTGATATGGAAAGACTGGAAACACCCGCAAAATCCGGTAGCTGGCTGAAAAACCTGGTGCGCCAGCAGATCTTCATTCCGCTGGCCGCTCTGCTGCTGCTGGTTCTCTTCAACCTGATTGCCGATCCCGGCTTCTTCAAGATCACCATGGGTCAGAACAGCAACGGCGATCCTGTGCTGTCCGGCTACCTGATTACCATTCTCAACAACGCTTCTGAGCTGGTGATCCTGGCCATCGGCATGACCCTGGTCACTGCCGCCTCCGGCGGACAGGATATTTCCGTAGGCGCGAACATCGCCATCGCCGGCTCCGTGATCCTGCGGGTGCTCTGCGGAAATCAGGGTGCCCGACCCGAGACCATGCAGGCTCCCGTCATCCTGGCCTTCCTGGCCGCCTGCGTGGTGAGTATGCTCTTCGGTGCCTTCAACGGAACCCTGGTTGCCTACTTCAAGATTCAGCCCATGGTCGCGACCCTGATTCTGTATACCGCCGGCCGCTCCATCGCCGCCTGGATCAACAACAACGAGCTGCCCATTATCAATGACCCCCAGTTCGGCTATTTCGGCAACTTTATCCCCGGCATTCCCGTGCCCACCCCGGTGTTCATTGCCATTGCCTGCATGATTGTCATCGCCCTGGTGCTGAAATTCACGACGCTGGGGTTACTGACCCAGTCCGTGGGCATCAACGCCCACTCCTCCCGCCTGAACGGCATTGACCCGGCCTTCGTCAAGTTCCTGACCTATGTGATCCTGGGCCTGTGCGTGGCGGTGGCGGGTCTGATCAAGGTCAGCCGGATCTCCTCCATCAACTACTCCGTCATTGCCAAGGACATCGAAATGGATGCCATTCTGGCGGTGGCTCTGGGCGGCAACGCCCTGGGCGGCGGCAAGTTCAACATGTGGGGTTCCATCCTGGGTGCCTACGTCATCCAGTTCCTGACCACCACCCTGTACAAGTTCAACGTGGCCTCCGATGCCCTGCCCGCCTACAAGGCTGTGGTGGTCATCATCCTGGTGGTCATGAGCGCGCCGGTAGTCCGGGAGCGGATGGCGAAGCTCTGGAAGCAGCACGCTGCCCCGAAAGCTGTAAAGGAGGCGAAGTGATATGGCACCGAAGGTTACGGTAAAAAACGGACGCCTTTCTACCCGCCTGAGCAATCTGTCCGATACCAATCTGCTGCTGACCATCACCATCGTGGTGTTCATCCTTATGTACACGCTGGCGGTGGTGGTGCTTGGCTCCGGGTTCCGGAAGCCCCAGGCCTTCTTCAACATCCTCAACGAGAACGCGGCGCTGATCATCCTGTCCTGCGGCATGAGCATCGTCATGATCACCGGCGGCATTGACATTTCCGTGGGTACCCTGACGGCTCTGGTGTGCATGAGCTGCGCGGTGCATCTGGATTATCAGGGCGGCACCGTACTCACGGCTATGCTGATCGCCCTGGGCATCGGTGTTGCCTTTGGCCTGGTGCAGGGCTACCTGGTCGCCTACCTGGAGATTCAGCCCTTCATCGTGTCTCTGGCGGGCATGTTCTTTGCCAAGGGTATGACCACCATTGTGAACTCCACCCAGTTCAATGTGACCAACGAGGCCTTCCAGGCTCTGAAGGCCATCCGGGTCTATGTTCCCGGCATGGGCAGCGTCAATAAGCGGGGCATTTATGTACCCGCCTATGTGGAGCCTGGTGTGATCGTGGCACTGCTCGTGGTGCTGCTGCTGTTTATCCTCCTGAAGTGGGGAAAGCTGGGTCGCGCCTTCTACGCCGTGGGCGGCAACATGGCCTCCGCCAACATGCTGGGCATCAACGTCAAGCGCACCAAGTTCCTGGCGCATCTGCTGTGCAGCACCCTGGCCGGTATCGGCGGCTTCGTGTATTTCCTGCATGTAGGCTCCGGCTCTCCCAGTCACGCCAGCGGCGCGGAGATGAACGCCATTGCTTCCTCCATCATCGGCGGCACTATGCTCACCGGCGGCGTGGGCAATATCCTGGGCACCTTCTTTGGCGTCCTGTCGTTGAATACCATCAAGAACATCGTTTCCTCCCTGGGTCTGGACGAGGCCTGGTGGACGAACATCACTGTGGCGGCCATGATCTGCCTGTTCCTGCTGGTGCAGAGCGTGGTTCTGCTGCGCAAGAACAAAGCAAAGAACTGACTCTTTTTTTCAAAAGTCGGGGTACGTTTCTGTACCCCGGCTTTTTTGTCGTATTTTCCGGTTGTTTTCTGAGAATAACCATGTTATAATAATCAGCACTTCACCCATTTGGGTACAAAGAGAGGAACTACCATGATTGCACAATCGGATCGGCTGACCCATGTCCACTCGGACATCCGGGGGCCGCTGTATGTAGAAGCCCTGCGGATGCAGGCCGCCGGAACCCCGGTGCTGAAGCTGAACACCGGCAACCCCGGCAACTTCGGTTTCAAACTCCCGGACAGCGTCCGCGCCGCGCTCCTGGAGCAGGTGGATAAGGCCGTGCCCTACTGCGATGTCCGGGGCATGGCGCAGGCGCGTCAGGCGATTCTGGACTACCATAAGAGCCGGGGTCTGAAGGATATCACCCTGGAGGATATCTATATCTGCAACGGTGTCAGCGAGGCGGTATCCATGCTGATGACCGCCCTGGTGGGCACCGGGGACGAGGTGCTGGTGCCCTCGCCCTGCTACTCCCTGTGGAGCAACAATACCTATCTGGGCGGCGGCAGACCGGTACACTATCGCTGCGCCCCGGAAAACGGCTGGAACCCGGACTTGGAGGACATCCGCAGTAAAATCACCCCCAGAACCAAGGCCATCCTGGTTATCAACCCCAATAACCCCACCGGCGCGGTGTACAGCAAGAAAACCCTGCTGGAGATCGCCGGACTTGCCCGGGAGCATCACCTTCTGCTGCTGGCGGATGAAATCTACGACCGGCTGGTGCTGGAGGATCTGCCCACCTATTCCATTGCGGCACTGGCACCCGATCTGCCCTGCGTCACCTTCAACGGCCTGAGCAAATCCCACGTCATCTGCGGCTTCCGCTGCGGCTGGATGGTGTTCTCCGGCCCCAAGGAGGAGCTGGCGGGCATTGAGCAGGGGGTCATGCAGCTGGCCGCCATGCGGCTGTGCGGCAACGCCCTGACCCAGCTGGTGATCCCCGCGGCACTTTCCGATCGGGACAGCACCCGAGCCATGATGGCTCCCGGCGGTCGGCTCTACGAGCAGAGCAAGGCCACGGTGACGGCTCTGGAGAAGATCCCCGGCGTGACCCTGGTTCCCAACCGGGCGGCGTTCTACCTGTTCCCCGGCCTGGAAAAAGACGTGTTCGACTTTGAGAGCGACGAGGACTTCGCCATGGGCTTCCTTCATGAAAAGCATGTTCTGGTGATCCCCGGCCACGGCTTCGACTGGTTCGAGGATCTGCGCTTCCGGATCGTCATGCTTCCGGAGCCTCAGGTCATCACCCAGGCCATGGAGCAGCTGGGCGACTTCCTGGAGCAGCACAGAAGATAAGAATCAGGCCGGAGGCAATCGCCTCCGGCCTTCCGGTTATTCCAGGACGTCCATAAGCCCCAAAAGGTGAGCGGGTGTGATCCTGGTCATATTTCGCAGATCATCGCGGCTGACATTGTGCTCGGCCATAAATTGCAGATACTGCCCCATGGACTCCTCCCAGGGCGGTGTCGCGGGATTGCCGCAGTCGGTAGACAGGATCGTGCTCTGCGCCCCCAGCTTCCGTATGGCTTCCAGGTTACGCTCCGCGTTGCTGACCCACTTGCCGTTTTTCAGCGGCTGCATAAAGCAGCGCTCCAGAATGACATGGTAATCCGAAATCAGCTCCTCCTGATCCGCAAGGCTCATATCCACGACCCAGTACTCCGGATGGGTGATGACGATCTTCTGTACGCCGATGTTGCGGGCACTGTCCACCACGCACCGTATTTCTTCCGGTGAAATATGACCGGTGGCAAGAACCGCGTCATATTCCTTGACCAGCGTGAAAACCCGGCGCAGCTCCGGAAGCAGTACTCCGTGGTCGTCCGTCATGCGGATTCCGCCGGCTTTCCCGTGCTTCCGGCGGTCGTTTTCCGCATCCACCGTTGGCAGCCAAATGACCTTCGCTCCCATCTCAAGCGCGGTTCGCACGGCTTGGGAGTTCAGTCCCCCCGCCTCATAGTTCAGAACCAACCCGCCATACATAACAAACGGATTGCTGTCAAAAGCACTTCGGTTATAGGCGTTGCACAGCGCGGCACGCGCCATGGTAGCGCAGTGATGCCCCTTGATGACGATTGCCCTCGCCCCCGCCCGGACGGCAGCGGCGGTCAGCTCCAGGTCATTATAGGTGCGCTGACAGACGTCCGGCGCGGTGTGAACGTGCATATCAACGACATCGTTCAGTGAAATTGTTTGCTTCATTATATCGCCTCATGAAAAAAGCCCGTCGCCTGCGCAACGCAGGCGGCAGGCTCCGCTCGGAACATGTTACTCAATCGCGATGGCGGTGCTGACGGGAGACTTCTTCACGTCCTCCTTCGGAACCAGCACGGTCAGCACGCCGGACTCGTACTTCGCCTTGACGTCCTCGGCCTTCACATCGCCGACATAGAAGCTGCGGGAGCAGGAACCGGCATAACGCTCCTGACGCAGAACGCGACCCTTCTTGTCCTCTTCGTCCTTGTCCAGACCCTTCTCGGCACTGATGGTCAGATAACCGTCCTTGAGATCCAGGCTGATCTCATCCTTCTTGAAGCCGGGCAGATCGACCGCCAGACGGTAAGCCTTCGCGTCATCCGTCTCACGGATATCGGTCTTCATCAGGTTTCTGGCATTCTTGCCGAACAGCGGGCTGCGAGAACCAAAGAAACCATTGTCAAAGAAATCGTCGAACATGTTTTCACCATACACTACGGGCAGCATAATACATTCCTCCATTCAGACAGTTAGATAACAGATAGCTGCTTATTATATATCAAAAGCTTTGCCTCGCGGCACACGCCGCGATCAAGCATCGCTTACTTGCCTCTCGGGACGCAGGCATAGACGATGGCGTTGACACCCTCCAGCAGGAACACCAGCCCCACCGTCAGACCGATCGCCGCGACGCTGACCCAGGGATCCATCATACAGACAAACCCGGCGATCATCAGGATGATGCCCATTGCCAGAACCCATCCCCAACCGCGGACACCGACTGCCCGCAAGTCAAACGCGCTGACAAAACGGGAGATACCGGAAAACAAAAGCCAAAGCGTAAACAGGAACGGCAGCGACATCAGCGTGAACCACTGATTGAACAGCAGAAACAGGGACAGGATCACCGTCAGAACACCGTCCAGCAAAAGCCAACCGGAACCGAGCAGAAGACCGCTGGTCGAGGCGAAGACGATGATCTCGATCACGCCGGAAACCAGCATAAACACGCCGATCATCAGACCGGCGGTCATCGCCGCCACATCCTGATTGCACAGACAATAGATACCCGCCACGATCAGCAGCACACCTGAAATGATATTGAGGATTCTCATAGATTTGGAAGCTTGCATTGACCATTACTCCTTTCGGCACTCGCTTCTGAATTCTGTCCGTATTATAGTCCTTTCCCCTTGAAAGGGCAATGATCTTACGGTATAATAAAAAGAAAAAGGCTTGTGCTTTCCGCACAAGCGAAAGGAATGAGAAGATGGAAGAAAAAGCGCGAAAGCGCTACGGAACCGACGCGCTTCTGACCGAGTTCTTCGCGCAGGATGACCTGAGAGCCTTGGCGGCCGATGCCGGCGCGCTGCTTGAGTGCCCGCTTCTGGTATTGGACGATACCTTTCATGTGATGGCGCATAACCGGCCGCTTGGATTTACCGATCCGCTTTTTCAGGAGGCGGTTCGACAGGGGCAGATCACCTATGAAGCCGGCGCGTTGATCAGCCAAAGTGACGCGCTTTCTTCCGGGACGGCGGACTGTGTGAAGCTGGACGGCAGCGAATACCGCCGCCGTTTCGCGCCGCTCATCAGCTCCGGCGTGCGGCTGGGCTATCTGGTTTGTGTGGATACGGACGGACATCTGCAAAATATTCCGCCCGAAACATGGAAGACGGTTGAGCAGGTTTTGGCCAAGCAGGCGTTTATCGAAACCAGTAGACATGATAAGCCCTTTGAAACAGCGGACGATGTTTTAACACACCTTTTGGATGGAGGGTTTTCCTCCGCTCCGTATTTTTACTTACAGGCATCCGGTACCTATCTCGCGGATTTTCACCCGTCCGGTTTCGCGCTGATCGATCTGACTGCCTATCACAGTGGGTATCTGGGCAAACGGCATCTGAAGGATGAACTCAGGGCAAGATTCCCCCAGTCCCATTTCTTCCTCTATCGGGGAGACGTATTTTTGTTCCTGCATGAGCGGAAAGACTTCGACGGCCTTTCCGCGCTGGCGGAGGAGTTCCGGCTGAAGGTGATCATGTCGGAGGAACTTGACGACTTGTTTGCCCTGCCTGCCCACTACCGCACGGCTCATGAAGCCCTGGAGCTGATGATGGACCCTCGCTTTCACGGCGGCAGCGTCTGCACGGTAGCGTGGCTCCGCACGCCGCTGCTGCTGAAAAATATAGAAGGACGCAGGGATCTGATCGCTAAGGAGATCCGAGCGTTGGCCGCGCATGATAAAGAAAAGAATACGCAGTATTGTGAAACGCTCTATCACTATCTGACATGCTGCCGCTCTCTTAAGAAAACCTGCGATGCCCTTTTTACCCATCGCAACACGGTACTTTACCGCATTCGCAGAATGCAGGATGATTTTCATATTCCGTTGGATGACCCGGACGCCCATGCCGATCTGCTGCTGGGCGTGTCGCTGCTTCTGTTTGAAGAAAAAGGCCCCGATTTCTTTTTACGGGGTTAGGAAAAGGCCGGAGGCGATTGCCTCCGGCCTGAATTTATCTTATTACACAACTCTCGTCCACTCGGTGACGAGCAAGCCGGGCACGGCCCAGACCAGCTGATACAGCAGAATATTCCCGGGGGTCAGCAGGTCGGTGCGTCCCAGATACGCCAGAGCCAGCATAATCACAAGACCCAGGCAGCCCCCCAGCATGTGGATGACGACCCCCAGCTTGGTGGCCTGCCGCAGGGAGCGGGCACCGGTGATGGCGTAGGCGATGCTCAGCAGCTCCTCCCGGGTGGTCAGAGCCAGCACCGGCTCATCGGGGTCGATGGGATGCTTGGCCAGCTTCTGACTGGTGTCCCGGTCGGCGAACACGATCCGGTTGGTCTTGATGTTGAACTTGCTGCGCAGGAACTCCTCGGTGAGCATGAAGTCGCCGCAGAGCTTCAGGGGCCGGAGCTTCCGGTAGCCGCAGAGGGTCACAAGACCTGCCGCGGCGGAGCGCATCTTCGCGTAGGAAATGGCATATACGGCGGACAACTCTCCGTCCACGGCCACATACACCGCCTGAGCGATCATGGAGCCTTCGGGGACGGCGATGCCCATGTCCTGGAGGAAGGAGGCGGTGCCAACCAGAACGGGAACGCCCTCCAGCTCGCCGCCGATGCCGCCGTCGCCGTAGTTCCGGTAGTTTTCCACCGGGTAGACCTTGCCGCCGCGGCTGGCAAGCAGCTGGTCAAACACCGGCACCAGCCCACCGCCGGCCACCCGGATCAGGGAGGCGGTGTAGGACACTACTTCATCGGGATTGTGCTGGCCGTAGAACTTGACGCCGTTGAGCTTGGTGCTGCCCTGGGGGAACAGATCCTGGTCGGTCAGGGGGAAATAGGCCTTCCCGCACAGATCCTTCACGCCCTCCCAGCCGCACAGGACGGTGCCCACCATGTGAAGCCGGGCTTCCAGAATGGCCATGGGGCGGGTGATGGAGACGAAGAAGCTGGCGGGTACGGCTACGAGCAAGGAAGTGGAGAGAATCTGTACCGCGAAGCTGATGCCGTGGGAAATTCCCGCGAATACCGCGATGCCGATGCAGATCAGCAGAGCCAGCAGGGCGTAAACGGACTGAACAAATTCCGGGGAGGACATCCGGCTGTAGGTATCCATAAAATCGGAAACCTCACCCTCCTTGCGAAGAAGGCCGTCCTTGCCCTCATAGTAGTTTTCCACCCGGACAAGACCGTGGAGTCGGACGGCCTTGCGCATGGTGTCCATCTGCGCCATTTCCGTGTTGTGCCGCTGGAGCCGGGCCCACATGGCCATGGTCATTTCCAGGCTGAAGGCGGCGCAGCAGGGGATCCGAAGCTCCTGTAAGCAAAATACGCTGTCCACCAGACAGGCGGCGAAGGTCAATGTCATCAGGGTGCCCACGGTGAACCGCCCCCGGAGCAGGTCGCCCAGGCTGTCCAGCATCAGATTGGAGCCCAGCAAGGCGGAGACCAGCATGGCCAGCACCTGACTGAAAACCACCAGCTTCATCCGGTTTTCGGGCACCAGCCCAAAGGCGGACAGGGCGGCCACACCCGCGCACAGCAGCACCACCACAACGTTGACCAGCAAAGCAATCTGGGATTTGGCCAGCCCCATCTCAGACAGCTCATAGTACCGCCGCTCAGGGCCGGCCACCAGCTGCTTTTTCAGCTCCCGCAGACGGGAGCGGGGCGTGAAGAGAATGGGGGAGGGAATATATTCCTCCGCTACTTCAAAGGCAGGCTCCGCCTTTTTGGGAGCCTCCTCCTTGGGAGCCTCATTGGGCGGCTCCTCCCGGTCGGGCTGATTCAGAACCGCCGTCGGCTCGGAGCTGACATCAGCGGCTTCGGCAGCTTCCTCCCCTTGGAACTCAGCCACAGGGGCAAAGGCGCGGGTATCCTCGTCGGACAGGACTTCCGACGCCTCCGCCGGGCTCGTCTCAGAGACGGTCAGGGCGGTGAAGGAAAGAGAAACATCCTCCTCCGCGGTATCCTGCCTGGTATCAAAGGTCAGCTCCGGCGCGGAAGGCTCCTGCTGGGGGCGTTCCGGCTTTGAACTGGGTTTCTGGGTCTTTTCCGGAGCCTTTTCCGGAGCTTCGCTGCCGAATTCCCGGAGAATGTCCTCCAGATCAAATTCCTGATTGTTGTCCATATTGGGTTTCCTCCTGGTTATGTGCGCTGGCGAACCGCCTCATACAATAAAACAGATGCCGCCGCGGAGGCATTCAGGGAGCTGATACGACCCCGCATGGGAATGCTCACCATCACGTCGCAGTGCTTGCGGACGAGGGGGCTGATGCCGTCGCCCTCGTTGCCGATGACAATGGCGGCGGGGACTGTCAGGTCTGCCTGGTACATGGGAATAGAGCCCTCGGCGGCGGTGCCGTAGACCCAGACTCCCTTCTCCTTCAGCTCGGAGATGGCGTTTGAAATATTCGTGACCCGAGCCACCTTCATATATTCCACCGCCCCGGCGGAGGCCTTGGCCACGGTAGCGGTCAGGCCAACGCTGCGCCGCTTGGGGATGATGACCCCGTGGGCACCGGCACATTCCGCGCTTCGCAGAATGGCACCCAGGTTGTGGGGGTCGGACAGCTCGTCGCAGATAACGATGAGCGGGATTTCCCCCCGGTCGGCGGCTTCTTCCAGAATGTCGTCGATGGTCGCGTATTCGTGGGCGGCGGCCAGGGCAATGATCCCCTGGTGGGCATGGGTGGCGGACATAGCGTCCAGCTTCCGCCGGTCAACGCTCACCACCACGGCACCGGCTTCCTTGGCCTGTGCGGCCAGCCGCTGTAAGCCCTTGTCGGTGTCGCCCTGGGCTACGAAGACCTTGTCGATGGTACGGCCGCTTTTCAGAGCCTCGGTGATGGCATTCCGACCCTCCAGCTGCCCCTCCGCTTCCGCCTGGGGCTCCGGCCGCTGGGCGAACCGGTCAGCCCGGCGGGGGGCGTTCTCCCGTCCCTGGGGACGGCGTCGTTCATTCATAAGGGTATCTCCTCATAATTATGGTGATAGATGCTAGCATTATAACAGTTGCGCGGAATTTTCTCAAGAATTATTTTTTGAAGACCTGGGGAAAATCAGGAAGTTATGTCACCTATTCACAGAAAATTTACCATCCTGACGAGAATCCTTCATTGCCTAAGGAGAAAAATTGTGGTATGATGTGACAAAATAAGGAGGCGAGCAGATATGGAGCCAAATCGGGGAAACGACCCCAATAATGGGAAAAAGCCCGGAGGAGACCACCCAAAGGGAAGCTATTTTACCCCGCTGATGATCGCGCTGGTTCTGGTGCTGCTGTTCAGCTGGATCATGAACACAGTGGAAAAAAGTCAGTATACGGAGACCACACTGTCGGATTTCTTTGCCGCAAAGGATGCCGGGCAGCTTGCCCAGGTGGAGCTGCGGTATGACCGGATCGTGTATATGACCAAGGAAGAGGCGGCCAAGGAGCTGTCCCAGCAGAGAGCCTGCTTCACCGGCATTCCCAGCGGCGGCGATATGCTGGCACTGGCGGAGGAACTGAACGATGCGGGCGTGAAGGTCAGCAACAAGATCGTGGAGGACAATTCCGTCGTTATGATGGTGCTGTCCTACGCCATTATGATCGGCGGCATGTTTTTGCTGCTGAATCTGCTGACCAAGCGGATGGGCGGCGACGGCATGATGGGCGGCTTCGGCAAGTCCAAGGCCAGGGTCTACATGGAGAAGCAGACCGGCGTTACCTTCAAGGACGTGGCCGGACAGGATGAAGCCAAGGAATCCCTGCAGGAAATTATTGACTTCCTGCACAATCCCCAGAAGTACACCGCCATCGGCGCGAAGCTGCCCAAGGGCGCGCTGCTGGTTGGCTCTCCCGGTACCGGCAAGACGCTGCTTGCCAAGGCCGTGGCCGGCGAGGCAAATGTGCCCTTCTTCTCCATTTCCGGCTCGGATTTCGTGGAGATGTTCGTGGGCATGGGTGCCAGCCGGGTGCGGGATCTGTTCCAGCAGGCGGCCAAGGTGGCTCCCTGTATCATCTTCATTGACGAGATCGACGCGGTGGGTCGCTCCCGGGACAGCCGCTACGGCAGCAACTCCGAGCAGGAGCAGACCCTGAACCAGTTGCTCAGCGAGATCGACGGCTTCGAGTCCTCCAAGGGTATTGTGTGTCTGGCGGCCACCAACCGGCCGGAGATTCTGGACAAGGCGCTGTTGCGTCCCGGCCGGTTTGACCGGAGAATTATTGTGGATAAGCCCAACCTCCAGGGTCGTCTGGATACCCTGAAGGTGCACACCCGGAAGATCCGTCTCAGCGAGGACGTAGACCTGCGGAAGATCGCCCAGGCCACTGCCGGCGCGGTGGGCGCGGATCTGGCCAACCTGGTCAACGAGGCCGCCCTGCGAGCCGTCCGACAGGGTCGCCAGGCGGTGAACCAGGAAGACCTGCTGGTTTCCTTTGAAACGGTCATCGCCGGCACCGAAAAGAAGAACACGGTGCTTACCGATATGGAAAAGCGGCTGGTTGCCTACCACGAGGTGGGTCACGCCCTGATCGCGGCTCTGGAGAAGCACGCCCAGCCCGTGTCCAAGATCACCATTGTGCCCCACACCTCCGGCGCCCTGGGCTACACCATGCAGATGCCTGAGGAGGAGAAGTTCCTGTCCACCGCCGATGAGCTGCGCACGGAGCTGCGCACCCTGGTGGGCGGCCGGGCGGCGGAGCAGATTGTTTTCAGCGTCCAGACCACCGGTGCCGCCAACGACATCCAGCGAGCCACGGCTCTGGCTCGGAATATGGTCACTCAGTACGGCATGAGCGAGAAATTCGGCCTGATGAGCACCGCCTCCGTCCAGAATCAATACCTGGACGGCCAGGCCTATATGGACTGCTCCCAGGAGACCGCTGCTCAGGTGGACAAGGAGGTTCTGAAGCTGCTGGACGCGGCCTACGCCGATGCCAAGCGAATCCTGACGGAGCACCGGAAGCTGCTGGATGAGATCAGCGAGTTCCTGCTGGTGAAGGAGACCATCACCGGCGACGAGCTGATGGCTTACGTCAACGCGGATCAGAAGGCCATGCCCCAGGGGGAGGAAGCGCCGAAGGAGGAGTAAGTCCTTCAAATATTTTACAAAATTTTACAACAACGGTTGCAAAATGGAAACAAATGAGGTATAATGACCATGCTGTGGATTTTCTGATGAAGAAAAAGGAGGAAACAGAATGAATCGAAAACGGATTTGTCTGACAATGGCGGCACTGCTGCTGTTCGCTCTGACTTTGAATGCCTGCGGAAAGAAGGCAGAGCCGGAAACCACCCAGCCGGTCACCGAGCCTGCGGCTACCACCCAGGCGGCTCTGGAGGAGCTGGGACTGACGACCTGGAGCCTGAGTGCCAGCACCTGGTCCAGCCCCAACGGCGCAACCATCCATCTGACCGCCGAGCCTACCCGTCACGCCGACGGGGACAGCGCGTCCTTCGTCGTCCGTCTGGAGGATGAGGAAATTGCCAACGTACCCTGCACCTGGGAAAACGGCAATTATGTGGCGGAGGCTGACCTGAACGCCGCCGACGGCTATTGCTACTATGTGGTGCTGACCGGTGCCGACGGCTCCACCGCCGAGGTGGCGGTGAATACCCCCGCCAATCCCATTGAGGAGAACTACATCAACATGCAGTCCGCTCTGGAGGCCTATTGCAGCCTGACCCTGGGCGAGTCCAGCCTGACGGACGGCAAGCTGGTGATTACTTCCGGTGCGGCCACGGTTCAGGCTCCCCGGATCGCCGACGCGGGTCAGGAGATCGGCTGCAGCAAGGCCACCCTGGTTCTGACCCTGGACGGCCAGGAGATCGCCACCAAGGAGCTGACCATGGCACCCGGCGACACCGCCAGGAGCTATGAGTGCGCCCTGGACGACGTGTCTTTTGATCTGCCCAGCACCCTGGGTGCCGAGCAGAAGCTGACCCTCCGGCTGGACGCAGAGCTGTCCAACGGCCAGCAGCTGACCGACGAGGGCGTGACCTGGTACTACCAGGACGGCACCCTTGCCAACGCAGTGGGCTAAAAAAACGTAAGGGCACGGTGCCGCCATGGCACCGTGCCCTTTGCTGCGGAAGGCCATTCCCGTTTTGGCCGGGAATGTAAGGTTTTGACCGCTCGGAAGGGTTCAAGCCCAAAGGAAAACCCAGGAAAACTGCCCGGTTTGCCGAGCCAGGGTCGGGGTAAGAGCAATTTTCACAAATTTCTGCGTTCTTCCTCATTTTTTATGTGAATAGTATAAAAAAGTTGGCTTTTACCCATTTTTGAGATTGATTTTACGGCTCATTTGGCATACAATAGAGACCGAGCGGAATCCGGAAAAGGGATAGACGCAAAGGGTTTCCGAGGTGATGGCAGGTGCTCAATATTGTGCTGGTGGAGCCTGAGATTCCCCAGAACTGCGGCAACATTGCCCGCACCTGCGCGGCCACCGGCTGCCGGCTGCACCTGATCCGGCCTTTGGGCTTCGACATCTCCGAAAAGGCGGTGCGAAGAGCGGGACTGGACTACTGGCATATGGTGGAGGTTCTGGCCTATGACAATCTGGCCGATTTCTTCTCCAGAAATCAGGTCAGGCAGATGAGGTGCCTGTCCACGAAGGCTCCCCGGTGCTACACCGAGGCCAATTTCGAGGACGGCTGCTACCTGTTCTTCGGTAAAGAGACCAGGGGTCTGCCGGAGAGCTTTCTGGCGGAGCACTATGACGAATGCGTGCGCATTCCCATGCGCCCCGATGCCAGAAGCCTGAACCTGAGCAACGCGGTTGCCGTGACCGTCTACGAGGCACTGCGCCAGCTGTCCTTCCCGGATCTGCGGGACTACGGAAAAATGCGGGGCTGATCCCCGGTTTTATTAAGGAGGAAGTACCATGAACTACAATAAGAAGTCCATCGAGGACATCGACGTAGCCGGTAAGCGCGTGCTGTGCCGCTGCGATTTCAACGTTCCCACCAAGAACGGTGTCATCACCTCTGACAAGCGGATTGTGGCCGCGCTGCCCACCATCCGGTATCTGATCGCCCACAAGGCCAAGGTCATCCTGTGCTCCCACATGGGCAAGCCCAAGGGCGAGTGGAAGCCGGAGCTGAGCCTGAAGGTAGTCGCCGACCGGCTGAGCCAGCTGCTGGGTCAGGAGGTCATCATGGCCGCCGACGTGGCAGGCGACGATGCCCATGCCAAGGCCGCTGCCCTGAAGGAGGGGCAGGTCATGCTGCTGGAGAACACCCGCTTTGAAAAGGGCGAGACCAAGAACGATCCGGAGCTGAGCAAACGCCTGGCTTCCCTGGCGGACATTTTCGTCAACGACGCTTTCGGCACGGCGCACCGTGCCCACGCCTCCACCGCCGGTGTGGCCGACTACCTGCCCGCCGTCTGCGGCTACCTGGTGCAGAAGGAGGTTTCCATCATGGGCAAGGCTCTGGCCAACCCCGAGCGTCCCTTTGTGGCCATCCTGGGCGGTGCCAAGGTTTCCGACAAGCTGAACGTCATCAATAATCTGCTGGAGAAGGTGGACACCCTGATCATCGGCGGCGGCATGGCCTTCACCTTCCTGGCCGCCAAGGGCTACAGCATCGGCAAGTCCCTGGTGGACAACGAGAAGATCGACTACTGCAAGGAAATGATGGCCAAGGCCGAGGCCAAGGGCGTCAAGCTCCTGCTGCCGGTGGACTCTGTGGTCGCCGATTCCTTCCCCAACCCCATTGACGGCGAGATCACCGTGCAGACCGTGGCCGCAGATGCCATCCCCGCTGACAAGATGGGTCTGGATATCGGCCAGAAGAGCCAGGCACTCTTCGCTTCGGCTATCAAGTCCGCCAAGACCGTCGTCTGGAACGGCCCCATGGGCGTGTTTGAGAATCCCACCCTGGCCAAGGGCACCATTGCCGTGGCCCAGGCTCTGGCCGATTCCGATGCCGTGACCATCGTCGGCGGCGGCGACAGTGCCGCGGCCTGCGAGCAGCTGGGCTTCGCCGACAAGATCACCCACATCTCCACCGGCGGCGGTGCTTCTCTGGAATTCCTGGAGGGTCTGGAGCTGCCCGGTATCGCCTGCCTGGAAGATAAGTAATGTTGGGCGCATGCGCCCAACGAACCGCCTGCGACTGTGTGGGGATCTTCCTGCCCCATGCGGCAGACTTTCAAATAGGACGTACACAAAGTACGCCTCTATTTGAAAGTCTTTGCCTGGAACAGGAATCTCTCCCCCACAGTTCTTGCCGGTTCGTTGGCCGCATACGCTTGGGCGGGTACGCCAAACGATTACTTGTCCGGCGCACCCGCTTAGGCAGACCCTTAAAAGCTCCCTGAATTGATTTTCCATAGCAAAAACGCAAAGTGGATTTCCCCACATATGAATTCGTCGATTACGCCCGCATTGGGTGTAGACATATAAGCGACAAGGAGAAATAGGAAATGAATAGAAAATATCGCAAGACTGTCATCGCCGGCAACTGGAAGATGAACAAGACCCCCTCTGAGACCAAGGAATTCATGACCCAGCTGAAGGCCATTATGCCCAAGGGTCGCTGGTGTGATGTGGCTCTGTGTGTTCCCGCCGTGTGCATCCCCGCCGCCGTCCGCGCCATGCGGGAGACCCGGGTGGGCATCGGTGCCGAAAACTGCAACGCCAACCCCTCCGGCGCTTACACCGGCGAGATCGCTACCAACATGCTGGTGGATGCCGGCTGCAAGTACGTCATCATCGGCCACTCCGAGCGTCGTGCCATGGGCGAGACCGATGCCGATGTGAACGCCAAGGTTTTGGCCGCGCTGGAAGCAGGCCTGATCCCCATCATGTGCTGCGGCGAGAGCCTGGAGCAGCGTCAGTCCGGCATCACCGCCGAGCACATCACCATGCAGATCAAGCTGGGTCTGGCGGGCGTGCCTGAGGACAAGATCCGCAAGGTCATCATCGCCTACGAGCCCATCTGGGCCATCGGCACCGGTCTGACCGCTACCCCCGACCAGGCGGAGGAGGTCTGCGAGATGATCCGCAGCGTGGTTCGCAAGCTGTATTCCTCCAAGAATGCCCGGGCGATTTCCATCCTGTACGGCGGCTCCATGAACGACAAGAACGCCTTCGAGCTGCTGGCTCAGCCCGATATCGACGGCGGCCTGATCGGCGGTGCTTCCCTGGTGCCCGAGAAGTTCGTCAAGATCATCGAGGCTGCCAACCAGCCCACCGCGTAATCACACAAGTGTTCCTTCGGGCAGTCACCTTCTGTGGCTGCCCGTTGACTTTTCGGGAGAAAGCTATGAAAACCCTGTATTTAGACGCAAAGGCTCAGGAAACCCCGGAAATTGCCGCCGCGATCCTCCGAAAGGGCGGCCTGGTGGCCATCCCTACGGAGACGGTTTACGGCCTGGGAGCCAACGGCCTGGATGAAAACGCCGTGCTGAAAATTTTCCAGGCCAAGGGTCGCCCTCAGGACAATCCTCTGATCCTCCATGTGGCGGAGCCGAGGGAAATGGAGCGGTTCTGCCATGATATTCCGAAGGCCGCCTATACCCTGGCGGAGAAATTCTGGCCGGGGCCTCTGACCATGGTGCTGCCCGTCCGGGACATCGTGCCCAAACGCACCACGGCGGGGCTGGATACGGTGGCCGTCCGGTGCCCGGACAGCGATGTGACCCGGAAAATCATCGCCCTTGCGGGGGTACCCATTGCCGCGCCGTCGGCCAACCTTTCCGGCAAGCCCTCCACCACCACCGCCGGGCATGTGCGCCATGACCATGACGGGAGAATCGATGCCATTGTGGACGGCGGCCCCTGCCGGGTGGGGGTGGAGTCCACCATTGTAGACCTGACGGAAGACCGCCCCCGGCTCCTGCGCCCCGGCGGGATCACCCCGGAGCAGCTGCTCGCTGTGCTGGGCGACCTGGTGGTAGATAAGGCCGTCACCGCCCAGATCGACAAGGACGCGGTGGTGAAGGCGCCGGGCATGAAGTACCGGCACTATGCCCCCCAGGAGCCGGTGGTCATCGTGGCCGGTTCCCGGGAAAAGGCGGCGCAGTACATTCACCGGCACTTTGTCCCCGGCGACCGGGTGCTCTGCTTCGAGGAGGAGCTGCCATTGTATACCGACTGCGCCCCTCTGGCCTACGGCCGGGAAGCTGACCCCAATACCCTGTCCGCGGGGCTGTTTTCCGCCCTGCGGGTGCTGGACGACCCGGCCATCCACCAGGTTTACGCCCGGTGTCCGGTGGGCGGCGGCGTAAACTACGCCGTGCAGAACCGGCTGAAAAAGGCCGCGGCCTTCCACATTGTGGACGCGGAGGAAGAGCCATGATCTTAGGCATTACCGGCGGCACCGGCTGCGGAAAAACCACCCTCCTTCGCTGCGTGGCGGAAAAGGGCGGGCTGGTGCTGGACTGCGACGAAATTTATCACGAGCTGCTGGAAACCGACCCTATGCTGCTGGCGGCCATCGAGGCTCGGTTCCCCGGCACAGTGGAAAAGGATCGGCTCCAGCGCAAAAGGCTGGGGGGGCTGGTGTTCTCCAACCCGGCGGCTCTGACGGATCTGAACCGGATCACCCACAGCGCGGTGAAAAATGAGGTTCTGCGCCGATTGAAAACCAAGCCGAAGCTGGCCGCCATCGATGCCATCGGCCTGTTTGAAAGCGGCCTGGCGGAGCTGTGCGACGTTACCGTGGCGGTGATCGCCCCGGAGGAAATGCGGCTTGCCCGACTCATGAAGCGGGACGGCATCTCCCGGGAGTACGCCGAGTCCCGGATCGCCGCCCAGAAAAGCACCGGCTGGTTCCGGGACAAATGCGACTATGTGCTGGAAAATTATGGCACCCAGGAAGATTTCCGGAGAATATGCCACGAATTTCTGCAAAAACTAGGGTTTATCTGAAAACTGGAAATATGATCAACAGCGAGGGATTTTTCGCCTGATGAAGTCATTTTTCCGCAGGAATACTTTGTGTATTGCAAGGAAAAATGCTGCACAGCAGGCGGAAAAGACCCGCTGCTTGGGCGTGTTGACAGTTTTCAGATAGACCCTAATGATAAAGGAGGAAGACCCCTATGAATACAGATGAACTGCGCGATGCCCTGATGCTGTCCCCCCAAAATGGCTACACCCGCTTAAGCCAGGAAGACCGGCGGGAAATGGAGGCCTATTGCCTGCGCTACCGGACATTCCTGGATGCGTGCAAGACCGAGCGGGAGGCCACGGCCTGGGTGGTGCGGCAGGCCCAGATGCTGGGCTACCGACCCTTCGAGCCGGCCATGACCCTGAAGCCCGGGGACAAAATCTACTATAATAATCGGGACAAATCCGTTGCCCTGGCGGTCATCGGCACCGAGCCGATGAGCCAGGGCATTCATGTCTGCGCCGCCCATGTGGACTCCCCCAGGCTGGACGTGAAGCCAAACCCCCTGTACGAGGATTCCGAGATCGCCTATCTGAAGACCCACTACTACGGCGGCATCAAGAAGTACCAGTGGCCAACCATCCCCCTGGCCATCCACGGCGTGGTGTACCGGAAGGACGGGACGGTGGTTCCCGTGACCGTCGGTGAAAGCGAGGACGAACCGGTGCTGATGGTCTCCGACCTGCTCATTCATCTGGCGGCGGATCAGATGCAGAAGACCATGGCCAAGGGCATCACCGGCGAGCAGCTGAATGTGCTGCTGGGTACCGAACCTATCGAGGGCGAGGGCAGCGACCTGGTGAAGCTGAACATCCTGCGCTGGCTCAACGAAAAGTATGGCCTCATCGAAGAGGACTTCCTGTCCGCGGAGCTGACGGTGGTGCCCGCCGGCCGGTGCCGGGAGGTGGGCCTGGACAGAAGCCTGCTGGGTGCCTACGGCCATGACGACCGGGTCTGCGCCTACGCCGAGCTGGACGCAATTTTTAATATTGAAAACCCCACGAAAACCGCGGTGTGCATTCTGGCGGACAAGGAGGAAATCGGCTCCGTGGGCGTTTCCGGTATGCAGAGCCACTACTTTGAGCACTTTATCGGCGGCCTGTGCGATGCCCAGGGCGTGAAGCTGGAGGACTGCTTTGCCCATTCCTTCTGTCTGTCCGCCGACGTGACCAACGCCTTCGACCCCAATTTCGCCGACACCTGCGACAAGCGGAACAACGCTCAGCTGAACTACGGCGCGGCCATCTGCAAGTATACCGGCGCCCGGGGCAAGAGCGGTGCCTCCGACGCTTCCGCCGAGGCCATGGGCTTCGTGCGCACAACCTTGGACAAGGCCGGGGTCATCTGGCAGATCGCCACCCTGGGCAAGGTGGATCAGGGCGGCGGCGGCACCGTGGCGGCCTACATGGCCAACCGGAACATTGTCACCGTGGATGCGGGAGTGCCGGTACTGTGTATGCACGCCCCCATGGAAATGGTGTCCAAGCTGGACTGCTACGAGACCATGCTGGCCTGTAAGGCCATTTATCTGGCATAAAGAAAAACGCCGGCATTGCGATTTCACAATGCCGGCGTTTCTTGTTATTCAGCCATCCAGAGTCTTGTCCACAACCGCCAGGCTGTTGGCGATCAGCCGGTCAGGCCGCAGGTACTGCTGATAATAGGCGGCGTTGGCTCGCTTCATGGCGGCGATTTCCGCCGGGTGCGCCACCAGCCGCCCCACCGCCTCCACGCATTCCTGGGCGGTTCGGAAGGACAGATAGTTGACCCCCTCCCGGAAATCCCCCGTGACCTGGTAGTGGAATTTCTCGTGGACAATGGCCTTGGCGGCGGCCACATACTCGCCGGATTTTCCGCCGATGCTGCCGTGCAGGCCTGTGGAGCCAATGCAGATGTCGCTGGCGTGGACGGCCTTCAGATAGTGCCGCCGTTCGGTCAGCGCCCGGGGGACGATGAGATCGGGAGCCAGACGCCGGGACAGGGGGCAGTCGTTGATGCCGCCGATGAAGTTTTCGCCGTAGGCCTCCCGAAGGGAACGGATGATTTCAATCCGGGTATGGCTGATTTCCTCCCGCTCGTCGTTGGCCGGGTCTCCCTCCAGCCAGCCTTCCCGACCCCAGAGCCGGGCGAGAAACAGAATTTTCGGCGGATCGCTCACGGGAGCGTTTCCGTCTCCCTCGAAGACCTCCGGCACAAAAAACCGCGCCGGGGTTTTCCCTTGCAAAGGCCGGAGCATAGCTTTCCACAATGGCTCATCCACGGGATTTTTCCGGTGGGTCACATAGTAGTTAAAGCCCAGAGGATAGACCTTATCCGCGTTTTCGCCGAAAATTTCCCCGTTTTTCTCCGGAGAGAAGCTGCGCTTGAAGTAGAAATCACACGCGGCCATGGCCTTTGTCATATCCGGAGGATCCTGGTAGCCGTCCCACACGTCGTAGAAGAGCTTCTTTCCCCGGTACTCGGCAAACAGGCAGGGAAGACCATGATAGGCAAAGTCCCTGTCGTCTGCCCGGTTCACAAGCTCGATATCCCAGCCCTGCTCCCGGAGCATGAGAAAGCCGGTGATGAGCTGGGCGCAATGGTGGGTGTGGGTGGGGATGATGACCTTAATGTTCTCCATGTTCGCCTCCCGGCTCCCAGGGAAAGGGCTTCCCGGCGAGCACGCTTTCTTTCAGATATCGGAATGTGGCTTCCTCGCCCTGGCTTGCCAGCATGGTCAGGATGTATTCCAGCTGCCGGGCGGTTTCCGGGTGCATCAGCACCCGCTCCCGGCTTTTGCTGAAATAATTCAGGGCGGCATCGTCCCGGTAGGCCTTGCCCTGGTAGGTCATGCAGGCCGCCCGCCGATCCATGACCATCTCCACCAGGTATTTCCGGGGCATGGGAATCGGCTCATACCGGCGGGTCTGGGGGTTCATGTCCGTCCAGTATTCGTAGTGGTGCCGGTTGCGGCCCTTGTGGTGCATCCAGGCCTCGCTGTAGCCCTTGTCCTCCCGCTCGGCGGCGTTGGGGCTTCGGTTGCCCTGGTAGTACTTCGCTCCGATCCAGAATTCCGTGGGGGAATATTTGGACAGGTCGTGGGTGATGCCCTGACGGTAGAGTCCCACCCGGAAGCAGCCCAGCCGAACCAGTCGGCGGTGATGGGTGATGGTTTTGAAATGCTGCCAGGGCTTCATGGTATCCCTCCCGGATTCCGTTTTCCTCATTATACGCCCTTCGGGTCAAGAAAGCAACCCTTATCCGTCTTTGGGGCGGAAAGGGGCAGCATATCTTTGGAGGATATGTTCCGGAATACTGCTGAAATGCACAAAGAATTTGAGGTTCTATCCGAATATTTGGCGGGAATGTGCCTTGCCGACGCTCCCGATTGGTGCTATGATGACGAGGTCGAAAAAGTCGAAATTCCGTATCTGAAGTGAGGTAGTCAACGTGGAAGTTTATCTGATTTCTTTGGCCGTCGCGCTGGTGGGCGGCCTGATGATGTCCCGGCTGACCAAGCTGGTGAATCTGCCCGCGGTCACGGCCTATCTGGTGGCGGGGCTGCTGCTGGGCCCGTTCTGCATCGGCGCGCTGAAGGTGCCCGGCCTGGGCTTCAACAACGCCGACCAGGTGGAGGCCATGAAGATCGTGACCCAGACCGCCCTGGGCTTCATTGCCTTTACCATGGGCAATGAGTTCCGCCTGAGCCAGCTGAAGGCCACCGGTGCCAGAGCCATCACCATCGGCATTTTGCAGGCAGTCATCGCCACGGTTTTTGTGGATGTGACCCTGATTGCGCTGCATCTGCTGTTCCCCAGCCTGATTTCCGTGGCCTGCGCCATTACCCTGGGTGCCATTGCCTCCGCCACCGCTCCGGCGGCTACCCTGATGGTCATTCGTCAGTACAAGGCCGACGGCCCCCTGACAAGGCTTTTGATGCTGGTGGTGGCCATCGACGATGCGGTGGGTCTGGTGCTCTTCAGCGTCTCCTTCGGCATTGCCACGGCCTTGTCCTCTGGACATGTAAGCGTCATCGCCGTGGTGGTGGAGCCCATCGTGGAGGTGATCCTGTCCCTGGGGCTGGGCGCGGCCATGGGTCTGCTTCTGAACTGGGTGGAGCAGTTCTTCCACTCCCGCTCCAAGCGTATGAGCATCTCCGTGGCCTTCGTGCTGCTGACCGTAGGCCTGAGCATGATCGAGTTTGACGTGGCGGGCATTCACTGCGGCTTCTCGCTGCTTCTGGTGTGCATGATGACCGGCACCATTTTCTGCAACGTGTGCTCCACCTCCGAGGAGCTGATGGGTCGTATCGAGGGCTGGACCACCCCGGTCAATGTTCTGTTCTTCGTGATTTCCGGCGCGGAGCTGGATCTGAACGTGCTGGCGCAGCCGGTGACGCTGCTGGTGGGCGTGCTGTTCATTATCGCCCGGAGCGCGGGCAAGTACTACGGCGCGGCCTTCAGCTGCAAGCTCACCGGTCAGCCCAAGAGCATTACCGATCACCTGGGCATTACGCTGCTTCCCCAGGCAGGCGTGGCACTGGGCATGGCCATCACCGCGGCCAGTCTGCCCGACGGTGCCCTGGCTCGGAACGTGGTGCTCTTCAGCGTGCTGGTCTATGAGCTGGTTGGCCCTGCGCTGACCAAGCGTTCCCTGCTGGCCGTGGGCGAGATCAAGCCTGAGGGTCGTACCAGTGCCCGTCAGGAAAACAAGGCCTGAAATTTTCCGGAACATGAAAAGGCCGCCTGCGTCGGAAGACGCAGGCGGCCTTTTCATGCAGTTATTCCGCGCCGTCCAGCACCGCGGCCTCCGCCTCCGCCTGGATATCCGGGAAGGAGGAGAGCATAGGCTCCTCGGATTTGCCCTGAATCTTCCGGGCAACGTAGTTCTTCGTAATCCGATAAACAATCGGGGAGAGTACCGTCACGCCAATCAGGTTGGGGATCATCATCATGCCGTTGAGCGTATCGGCAATGTCCCAGGCCAGGTTTTCGCCCATCACCGCCCCGCCGAAGGTGGCAAGGACGAAGACGATCCGATAAATCTTGGTGGCCTTGGCACCGAACAGATACTCACAGGCCTTGGAACCGTAGTGGCTCCAGCCCAGAACGGTGGAATAGGCGAACAGCACAATGGCAACGGCCACGAAGGCACCGCCCAGCCAGCCAAAATTCATGGTGAACACCGTGCTGACCAGGTTTGCCTTGGTCAGCTCCGCGCCTGCGTATTCGGTAACGGCCACGCCGGTGTCCAGGTCAACAAGACCCGAGGACAGAACGGTGAAGGCCGTGAGGGTACACACCACCATGGTATCGGCGAAGACCTCGAAAATACCCCACATGCCCTGCCGGACAGGCTCCCGGACGTTGGAGCTGGAGTGCACCATGACGGAGGAGCCGAGACCGGCCTCGTTGGAGAACACGCCCCGCTTCATGCCCTGCTCGATGGCCAGCTTGATGCCGTAGCCCACGATACCGCCGCCTGCGGCCTTCAGGGCGAAGGCACCTTTGAAGATGGCGGCAAACACCGCGGGGATCATGGCGAAGTTTTTCACCAGAATGGCGAGAGTGCCGACCATGTAAATGAGCACCATGAAAGGCACGATCTTCTCGGTGACGGTGGCAATGCGCTTCAGGCCGCCCACGATGACCAGACCGCACAGAACCAGAATGGCAATGCCCGTGACCCAGGTGGGAACGCCGAAGACGGAGTAGACGTTGCCGGAAATGGAGTTGACCTGGGTCATATTGCCGATGCCGAAGGAGGCCAGGAAGCAGAACACGGAGAAGGCGGCGGCCAGAACCTTGCCGATGGTTTTGCAGCCCTTCTTCGCCCCCAGGCCGTCCCGGAGATAGTACATGGCACCGCCGCTCCACTCGCCCAGCTCATTTTTCCGGCGGTAGAAGATGCCCAGCACATTTTCTGAGTAGTTCGTCATCATGCCGAAGAAGGCGATGAGCCACATCCAGAACACCGCGCCGGGGCCGCCCACTAAGATGGCACCGGCTACGCCAACGATGTTGCCCGTGCCCACGGTGGCGGCCAGGGCGGTGCACAGGCTCTGGAACTGAGAAATGGAACGATCGGTCGTATGGGAGGTGACTTCGCTGTCATGGAAAATGGCGCCGATGGTGTGCTTCATCCAGTGACCTAAGTGGCTGATCTGGAAAAATTTCGTAATGCAGCTGGTGAGCACGCCTACAAATGCCAGCAGGATCAGAGCCGGCCAGCCCCAGACGATGCCGTTGAGGGTGTTATTCACCTGTGTAATCCATTCTACCATAAAAATACCTTCTTTCTACGCAAAAAGACGTCGTATACCGAGGTATACGACGTCTTTGCCGTTTGGATGGGGAAATTATACCCGGGATGGCCAGGGCTGTCAAGTGGCACAAACAATTTTCGGCGAAAGGCCAAAAGTTACTGCCTTTTCAGGAACGTTTTTGTACAGAAGACAGATGTTTTCATCAAAGCGACATGCCTTGCATTACTCCTGAGCGGCGACCCGGGCGGGAATCCGGGCTTCTTCCGCCTCGGCCTGCTTCCAGGGACCTTTTTCGTAGAAGTATACGGACATGGCGGCGGAGATGACCCAGCCGATGGGCCAGGCGCACCAGATGCCCAGAGGGCCGAAGGGAACGGACAGTACCTTTGCCAGCACCACCCGGAGGATCAGGTCGGTGAAGGTGCCGATCATGAAGGGCTTCATAAGCCCTGCCCCCCGTAAAATGCCGTCGGAGACCAGCTTGGCGGAGATCACGAAGTAGAAGGGAGACAAAATCCGCAGGAACTGAATGCCCACCTGCATGGCCGTGCCCGTGGGGTTATCCAGGAATAGGTACAGCAGGTACCGGCCGACCAGGAAGTAGAGCACCATCAGCGGCACGCACAGCATCCACACCAGCTTCAGCCCCGCCCGGAAGCCCTGGCAGATTCGCAGGGGCTTGTCCGCGCCGATGTTCTGGGCGGTGTAGTTGGAAATGCCGTTTCCAAGGGTGGTGAAGGAGGTGATGACAAGATTGTTGAGCTTCACGGAGGCGGAGTAGCCCGCGATGACGCTGGCACCGAAGGTGTTGATGACGCTCTGGATGATGATATTGCCTACGGAGATGAAGCTCTGCTGCAAAATGCTGGGGACGGCCACAATGGCGATTTTCTTCAGCAGGGGCACGGAGAAAATCCTGGGCTTTTCTTTGGTTTCGATGGCGCGGAACCGGCGGAACACCACCAGCACCGCCAGCACGCAGCTGACCCCCTGGCACAGGAAGGTGGCCCAGGCCACGCCCGCTACGCCCATCCGGAAGGCGGTGACAAAAAGAATGTCCACCACAATATTGGACAGGGAGGAAGCGGCCAGGAAATAGAAGGGGGTCTTGGAATCGCCCAGGGCGGAGAAAATGCCCGTGGCCACATTATAGTAGAACACGAAGGGCAGACCCAGAATGTAAATATCCAGATACAGCTTGGAATCCGCCAGAATGTCATCCGGGGTGTGGATCAGCTCCAGAAGGTCGGTGCAGAAGAGCGTTCCGAAGGCCATCAGTGCCAGGCACACCGCCCCGCTGGAAATGAGGGTGGTGTACACGGCGGTTTTCAGCTCCGACATTTTTTTCGCGCCGAAGAGCTGGGACACGATCACCGAGCAGCCGATGTTGCAGCCGAAGGCGAAGGCAATGAAGATCAAAGTAATTTCATAGCTGTTGCCCACGGCGGCCAGGGCGTTCTCACCCACGAACTTTCCGGCCACGAAGCTGTCGGCCAGGTTATATAGCTGCTGGAAGATGATGCTGCCAAACAGCGGCAGACAGAATTGACACAGAACCGTTTCCGGGCGGCCTACGGTCAAGTCCTTATTCATGGCACGTTACCCCCAGCTTTTGCTCCAGCAGACGGACGATGATGTCCGCGCAGCCCTGAGTGCCCAGGGAGCTGGTGGAGAGCATGGCATCATAGCTTTCCGGCTTGCCCCACTCGGTCATGGCGTAGAAATTGAAGTACCGGCGGCGCATCCGGTTGACCTTCTCCATCCGCTCCCGAGCTTCCCTCTTGCTCAGACCGTTCCGGGCGGCGATCCGGTCGACACAGTCGTTTTCACTGCCGTAGAGGAAGACCGACAGCACATTCCCGCTCTGAGCCAGAATGGAGGAGGCGCATCGGCCGATCATTACCGAGGACTCCCGGCCGGCAATGTCCACAATTGCCTGCCGCTCCGCGTTGTAGGCGTGGTCGCCGGCGAAATAGAACAGGCCGGACATATCCGCCGTGTCGGCAAAGGGGTTGCCGCTGATGGGCAGCAGCATGTCCTTCATATTCTCATCGTGGGTCTCCAGAAACCGCTTGTCCATGCCGCTTTTCTTGGCGGCCTCCTGAATGAGCAGCTTGTCATAGCAGGTCACGCCCAGCTTCCGGGCTACCAGCTCGCCGACCTCCCGGCCGCCGCTTCCATACTGACGGCCGATGCAAATGGTATATTTCTTTTCCATATTCTTTGTCCTCCTTGGGTTTGCGTGGTTGACACCTGAAAACGGCTATAGTATAATCCCGGAAGAAAGATATGTAAAATAGATATTCAATATGTTTGATATCAATCTGGTTTATGGAGGACAGACGCATGGCGGTTTCCATGGAGCATTATCGGGTGTTCTATCAGGTGGCCCGGCAGGGCAATATCACCCAGGCGGCGGCCGCCCTTTACAGCAGTCAGCCCAACGTGACCCACGCCGTGAAGCTATTGGAGGAGGAGCTGGGCTGCAAGCTGTTCCTGCGGACGAACAAGGGCGTTCAGCTGACCCCGGAGGGGGAGCTGCTGTATTCCCATGTGGCTCCCGCCATGGAGCATATCCGCCGGGCGGAGGAGGAGCTGCGGCTGACCACCCGGCTGCGCATGGGCAGCATTTCCATCGGTGCCAGCGAGGTGGCGCTGCATTGCTTTCTGCTGCCGATCCTGCGCCGGTTCCGCTCCGCCTATCCGGGGATTCAGATTCGGGTGAACAACTCAGCCACCCCCCAGGCCGTGCGTGCTTTGGAGACGGGCATGGTGGATCTGGCGGTTGTGACCACGCCGGTGGAGCTTGGAGGACACCTGCGTCGGCTGGATTTACGCAAGTTTCGGGAGGTGGCGGTGTGCAGCCCGGGACTGGGTCTGTTTCCCGCCCGACCCATTACCCCGGAGGAGCTGGCGGAATACCCCCTTATCAGCCTGAGCCGGGACACCATGACCTACGGCCTTTACGAGAACTGGTTCCGGGAAAGCGGACTGCCCTTCCGGCCGGATATTGAGGTGGCCACGGCGGATCAGATTCTGCCGCTGGTGAAAAATGACCTGGGCATCGGCTTCGTGACGGAGTATTTTCTGCCGCAGGAGGCGGGAGCGGTACGAAAGCTGGCACTGACGAAGCCCCTGCCCGAGCGGTCGATCTGTCTGCTGGAGCAGTCCGCCCGGCCTCTTAGTCCGGCGGCGAGAAAATTCCGGGAGCTGATCACGGCTGCGTGCGGATAAAAACAATATTTGACATTTGCCTGCCTTCTATTGTAGAATGGGCGAAACGGAAAGGGGGCGTTCTCCATGGAAAAAAAGTGGTGGCACGATAAAGTCGCCTATCAGATCTATCCCAAGAGCTTTCTCGACACCAACGCCGACGGCATCGGCGATCTGGCGGGAATCCTGTCCAAGCTGGATTATCTGAAAAGCCTGGGCATCGACATCCTGTGGCTGTCGCCGATCTATCCCTCTCCCTTTGCCGATCAGGGCTATGACATTTCCGATTACTACGGCATCGCCCGGCAGTTCGGTACCATGGAGCAGTTCGATGAGCTGCTGACCCAGGCGAAAAAACGGGGCATACACATCATCATGGATCTGGTCATCAACCACTGCTCCAATGAGCACGAATGGTTCCGGAAGGCTCTGGCCGACCCGGATGGGGAATACGGGGACTACTTCTATTTCCGCCGGGGCAAGAACGGCAATCCCCCCAATAATCTGCGCTCCTATTTCGGCGGAAGCTGCTGGGAGCCGGTGCCCGGCACGGACAAGTACTACCTGCATATGTTCGCCAAGGAGCAGCCGGATCTGAACTGGGAGAATCCGGTGGTGCGGCAAAAGCTCTACGACATGGTGAACTGGTGGCTGGACAAGGGGCTGGCCGGCTTCCGGATCGATGCCATCATCAATATCAAAAAGGACTTGTCCTTCCCGGACTATCCGGCGGACGGCCCGGACGGCCTGGCCAGGTGCACCCGGATGGTGGACAGCGTGGACGGCGTGGGGGACTTTCTGGCGGATCTGAAGAAAAATACCTTTGCCAAATACGACGCGTTCACCGTGGCGGAGGTCTTCAACATGAAGCCTGAGGAGTTGAAGCGCTTCATCGGCGACGACGGGTACTTTTCCACCATGTTTGATTTCAGCGCCCACATTCTGAGCATGGGTCCCCACGGCTGGTATGATGCCCCGGATATCGACTTTGCCCGGTGGCGGGATGTGATCTTCCGCTCCCAGCTGGAGACCCAGGGCATCGGCTTCAAGGCGAACATCATCGAAAACCACGACGAGCCGCGGGGAGCCTCCCGGTTCCTGCCCCCTTATGCCCGCAGCCCCATGGGCAAGAAGATGCTGGGCACCGTGAGCCTGCTCCTGCGGGGTATTCCCTTTCTTTACCAGGGTCAGGAGATCGGCATGACCAACGCCCACTGGGGCAGCATCGAGGAATTCAACGACATCAACACCAAGGATCAGTATCGGGTGGCACTGGATGCCGGGCTGACCGAGGAGCAGGCTCTGGCTGCCTGCGGGAAAATGAGCCGGGACAACGCCAGAACCCCCATGCAGTGGGACGCTTCCGCCAACGCCGGCTTCACCACCGGCACCCCCTGGCTCAAGGTCAACGACAATTATCGGGAAATCAATGTTGCCGCCCAGGAGCGTGACCCGGATTCCGTCCTGAACTACTACCGGCGTCTGACCGCCCTGCGCAAATCTCCGGAATATGGGCAGCTGTTTACCTATGGCACTTTTGTGCCGGCCTTTGGGGATTGTGACCGGATTCTGGCCTATTACCGGGAAAACGATCACCAGCGGGTGCTGGTGGCGGCGAATTTCGGCCGGGAGCCTCAAACCCTGCCCCTGCCCGCTTCCGGGAGGAAGACCCTTCTGACCAATTCCGGAAGGGCGTTCACCGGGGACACCCTGACCCTCGCCCCCTGTGAGGCGGCGGTGGTGGAATTGTAATCACGCTTTCTCACAACGCCCCACGGCTTTTGCCGTGGGGCGTTTTTCGGATCACCGGATGTTTCCGCTTTTGAACCGGGCCATCATTTCGTTGGTCAGGCTGTAGTCGTCGGGCTGGAGGACAATGTCCTCACGACGAACCCAGGCGGCGTATTTCAGCTCGCCCGGATCCATGGTGATCTCCTCGCTGCCGTCCAGGTCACAGTAGAAGCCCAGCAGCAGATCATTGGCAATGCCCCAGGGCTGGGACTTGTAATAGGTGATGTTCTTCACCCGGATGCCGGTCTCCTCCATGACCTCCCGGCGGACGGTTTCCTCGGCGGTTTCGCCGATTTCCGTGAACCCGGCGATGAGGGCGTTGTGGGCAAAGCCCTTCCGGTACTTGGTCAGAAGCAGCTTCTCGCCGTTTCGCACCCCCACGATGACAGCGGGCATGATCCGGGGGTAGACGGTATTGCCGCAGGCGCAGACCATGGCCCGTTCCTGGGTCGAGTGACCCATGGCCTTGCCGCACCGGCCGCAGAACCGGTTGTCCCGGTACCAGTCGGCCAGGTGCTTGCCCGTGAGAATGGCGAACATGATTTCCCGGGGAAAGCGGTCAGAGCCGCGCAAGACCCGAACGTCCGCAAATTTGCCCGCTGGCAGGGCGGTATCTGGCTCCGGTCGGAAAAACCGGGCATTGTCCAGGCGGAAAAGGTAGATGAAGGAGCTGCCCGCCGGAAAATCCTTCACTTTGGGCAGCCCTTTTTCCGTCAGCAGGATTTTGCCGCCGTCGAAAAAGAGCACGAAGTCCTTATCCTCCGGCACGGCGGTGGGGTCGTATTGATTGCCCAGTCTGTGGGGCGCGATATCCTGGATCATAATCGGTCTCCTTACATGACAGAATTTCCGTCAGCATATCACATTTTTCCCCAGATTGCAATTCCCAGAAAGTCCTCTGAAGTGCCTGTACAAACCGCCCGGCGTGTGATATCATAATATATAAAGCAAAATTAGATACTTGTAAAAGTCTCTAAGTACCGGACAACAGGAAACCCCAAAACAAGCA
>ERZ808242.376-NODE-376-length-33253-cov-4.137810_pt1 | contig 33253 bp, 49 predicted proteins | sample MGYA00521244_ERZ808242 | MGnify/ENA primary metagenome ERZ808242 (study PRJEB31516, sample SAMN03275573) | gut metagenome | biome: mammalia-associated habitat; material: feces | host: Papio cynocephalus | place: Kenya | collected 2012-07-27 ... | reverse complement strand
CCCCGCCTCTTACCTCCAATGCGCTTTTAAAATCTATTTCTTTGGGAATACTTTTAATCTGCATTAAATTGGCGGTGACATCCTCGCCTGTCACACCGTCTCCGCGCGTTGAGCCGCGGACAAATTTTCCACCGTCATATTCAAGCGAAACGGAAAGTCCGTCAATTTTAGGTTCAACGGAAAACACGGTTTTTCCCATATCGATTTTTTCGGAGAAATCTTTAAGCTCCTGTATGCTGAAAACATCCTGCAGGCTTTCCATTTTTACCGAGTGAACAACCGGTGAAAAGAGATTATTTGCCGCTCCTCCCACCTTTTGAGTGGGAGAATCGGGCGTTATAAGCTCGGGAAATTCCTTTTCGAGACTTTTAAGCTCTCGCATAAGCGCGTCGTACTCAAAATCCTCTATTTCGGGAGCGTCCTGATTATAATAAAGGTTATTATGGTAATTTATAGTTTTCCTTAAAGCCGAAATTTTGCTTTTAACTTCTTTAATATCCATTTTTTCCTCCGAAATTTATTTTACTGCGCAAAGTTAAATATATCGTCCGCGATATCGTCACCCGGGTTTTCGGTAACATTGGTAAACGAGTCCGGAACCTCGCCCGAAATTACAGTCTGCGCGACTATAATGCTTGTTTTGACCTTAAATGCGTCCGACCCGCCCTTTATAACTATGTTTGCCGATATATCGAGGTTTATAAGTATCTGATGAAGAGTGTTGTTTATACCGCTGTTTTTAAAATTGCTTTCAAAATCAAGAGAGGCGGTATTGGTCATCTGAATGTCAAATTTTAAATCAGGTCCTAAGCCCGACGTATAGTCATTGGATAAAAAATTACCCAAAGGAATACTGATTTTAAAATTTGAGTTTTTCTTTAATATTTCCGATGTTTTTAAAGATAATTTGCTTTTTATAATATCTGCCTTAACCGAGTCAATTTCAATGCCGAGAATTTTTCCGTCGCTGTCTCTTGATATAACCGCAATATCATCGTATGTGATATTTTCTTCCTTAAGTACCTCAATTGCGGCTGTATCGGCGGCATTAAGCATTATTGCTTCCGCGTCGCTTTTAGCGTTTACAAGTATGAGGTTTCTCGAACTGAAAAAGGCAAACCCCAAAACCGAAATCAGAAAAGCAATAAGAATAAGCCATCTGACGGCGATATAAGCAAATTTACTTTTCAATTCAATCACACCCTTACAGTTTATTTTACGAATAAAGCCTGTTTGGTGTGATTGACACAAACTTATTTTAACATATTATCAATTTTAATTCAATTAAAATTGAAATTTAATGGTAAAGTCAAGGGGTAAATTGCAAAAATTTGAAAAAATTTAATTTTTTACGGTTTTAAGCGGCAAAAATACTGTTTAAATGCGCTTCAAAGAGTTCGGCAGAGCTATAAAATCCGAAAATTTCGCGCGGGTACTCATTTATCCATTTTTCTAATTTTTTAATATCGGCGGCGGTTACTTCCGAAAAATCAAAACCTTTCGGATAATGCCGCCGTATCATTTTATTTTGATTTTCGTTCGAACCTCTTTCGTACGGGCTATAAGGGTGACAATAATAAAGGGTTGTTCTTTTAAGCTTTTCGTTTACATTTATTTCAATTCCTTCATAGTCTGCAAATTCCGAACCGTTGTCAACTGTTATCGTTTTAAAAATTGTTGCAAAGCGATCCGCACCGTATTCCGCTTCAATTTTGTTAATTGTTTCTACAACGCTGTTTGCTGTTTTATCTTTCATAAGTCTTATTATTTCATTACGGGTTTTCCGCTCGGTCAAAACAAGCAGCGTTTTTTTAGTTCCTTTTTTACCTTCGACACAATCCATTTCCCAATGACCGAAGGTGATTCGTGCGGCGATTTCGTCGGAACGCTGTTCTATGCTTTTGCTTCGCGGCGCTCGATTCGGCTTTACTCTGTCATATTTTTGTTTATCTTTATTTCGTTTAACGGGCAAATCTTTATTCGTTATAGTTAAGAATACACCGGCGTCTATGTAACGATAAAATGTTGTTTTTGAAATAGTAGTTTTAAATTGTAAGCCCTTGCGTTTGATTTCGCCCAAAACAGCACCCGGCGCATATTTATCTACCGATACTTTGTATTCAAGGTAATTCGCATATTCTCGGTCATTTCCGATTTTAAGTCCTGCACCCTTTGCTCTTAAATTTTCTTGATATTTTTCTTCTGCAATATCGGGGCTGTATCGTGTTTCGGTGGTATAGTCGCTGTTAAGGTGTTCGTATTGACCCCTATTAAGTTCGTTGTATATCGTTCTCAAATTTACCCCTAACATAAGTGCCATTTCCTTTTTGTGTATACCGGCGCGAAGCCACGCTTCTATTTGAAGTCTATTACTAAAAGTTAAATGTTTAAAGGTTCTTTTCATAATAAAATCGCTCCGTTTATAAAATAATACAGCCCGCTCCCACGAAGGGAACGGGCTTTGAAAATGCTTTAATTCTTTGCTTTGCTTGCCGCTATATCTGCGCGGATAAGCTTTTTTATATATCCCGCTTTATTCGGTACGCTTTCAAGCTTTTCTATAATATCCTGCTCGGTTGTAGTAATGCAGTCAATTTTAAACTGTTTCTTATATTTCGCCGCATACCTGTCTTGCGGTGTCTGCTTGCGCTCGCTCATATTGCTACTCCTTAAAACAAATCATTTTTTAAAACATACTCCTGCAATTCCTCGAAGGTCTTGCAAATATTCTTTGAAACATCAAATGCAATCGACAGTTTACCGCCGTCGGCTTTCACCGTCCATTTGTCGCGGCACTCGGTTACGGAATAATTTTTCCCGTTTTTCGTGATATACATAAGAACGCCCCCTATTGTAATTTTATCATATCTATGTTATAATAGGACTTACGGGAGGGGCTTTCGCCCCGTCCCTGCCTATGAGCTTTATTTGCTCTTTGGTTTAGCCTTGCTTGATTTCGGCTTTTGCATTGTAATTGTAACCTTAACGCTCTTAACTGTTTCGTTGCATTCAACTGCTTTTGCTAAATCTTGCAAGGCTTTTGTTATGTTTTCCATTGCTTTTTACCTCCCTTCTGTAATATATTATACCATAGGCGTACGCCTATGTCAAGCGTTTTTTAAAACTTTTTTGCGGTTTTTTGCAATTATTATTGAAAGGAAGTTATTTCTTTGCTATAATGAGTATACCACACAAAAATTAAATATTCTATGTTACATTGAATTGCCTATCTACCTTCGGGGAAATCGTAGGCTTTATTTTCGCATTTCATTGTAATGTAGAAAATTTTTGTGTGGTAGCAAATAAGCTTGCGTTTTTCTGTGGGCGCGGGCTTCGTCTGCGCCCACTCTTTATTTTAAGCGGAGGTTTCAGAAGTGAAAATAAAAGAAAGGATTTTTAACCTTATAAGGGACGACGATGAAAACGATCTTGCAAGTAACATATTTGACGGCTTTATTATTTCGCTTATAATAATAAATGTAATAATGGTTATTGCAGATACTTTTAAATTGCCTTCTGCGTGGCATAAGGTTTTTGATTATGTTGAAGCTTTTTCCGTTGTGGTTTTCACAATAGAGTATATTTTGCGTGTTTACACCTCGGATTTGATGTTTCCTAAATTGTCGCCGTTTAAAGCACGGCTTAAATATATTTTTTCTTTTATGGCTTTAATAGATTTGTTCGCGATACTTCCGTTTTATCTCCCGTTTTTAATAAAGGTAGATTTGCGTGTGCTTCGTATGTTAAGAATTATTCGGCTTTTGCGAATATTCAAGGTAAACAGATACACGGGCGCACTTTCGGCAATAGGCGGCGTGTTTAAAAGAAAGAAAAGTCAATTATTATCTTCGATATTTGTGGTTATGCTCTTAATGATAATGGCTTCGGTATTGATGTATAGCGTTGAAAACGAAGCACAGCCGGAAGCCTTTTCAAATGCTTTTACTTCTCTATGGTGGGCGGTTGCAACATTAACTACCGTAGGATATGGTGACATATACCCTATAACCGTTACGGGTAAAATATTAAGCGGTGTAATTGCTTTATTGGGAATCGGTCTTGTTGCAGTTCCTACGGGTATTATTTCAGCCGGTTTTATGGAACAAATAGAAGAAGAAAAGAACAAAAGCGCTGACAATGATAAAAAGTTCTGCGCTTACTGCGGTCATAAATTAGACGATTAAAAATAGCGGGTAAGGTTTAAAGCCTTGCCCGCTATTTCAATATCATTCTTTTTTAATGGTGCAGTCCGTCACTTCGGGAAGTTCGTCCGCCGAAAGCGTAATAATGTTTTGCCCGCTTTCAATATATTCTTTTATGTTTGCGTTTTTTGCCCATTGCTCTTTTGCCTTAATAACAGCTTCGTCCACCCACCGTTCAAGCGTTGCGGCGGTTATAAATAGTTTAACTACTGCGGGTAATCGCTCATAAACCCACTTAATAACGGTTGATTGCTTCAAAGCTCCCGTGCCGGCCCCAAATTGTTTTTCGGCTTCGGTTACAAGTGCGTAAAGCATTTTAAATACAACCGTCTTTTTGCCCCGTGCTATTAAGAATATTATAAGCACAAAAAATGCTACAATCAGAATAATACTATCCCAATTCGCCAAAAGAAAATTTATTATATTCACTTTTTATCCCTTCTTTATTAAGATTAAATCAGATACTTTTACGGCGGGTACAACTGTACCGCCGTATTTAATTACAGCGCGATCGCCGTTTATTTCGCTTACGATATGGTCGCGGTTGTATACAAATCCGGCAAGGTTGCCGCCTGTATATGTTTTTGAACCCTGCTTTACGCGAACAATATCGTTTTTACCTATTTTTGTTTGTGACGGAGCTGTCGCCGTTCCGTTTGTTGTGATAAAATTCTTGTAGCCCGCTGCCGCAAGCTTTGCCGACATTGCTTCGGCGTTTGCCTTAACGGAAAACGCGCCAACCTGAACCTTATACAAGCCGCCAATATTCACAATGAAGGTGTCGAAGCCCTTACTTTTTAAATCTGCCGCCAATGTGTCGGCATTCGCTTTGTTTTTAAAAGCTCCCGTTTGAACCCGATACAATGTTTTTGTAGCGGGTGTTCCGCTCGGCTCGGCAGAATTGCCGTTAAGCTTTGCTTTAATAGCCGCTCTGAACATATCCATTGTATAGCCGAAATTATCCCACCAATTATTGGGGTCGCTGTGATTGCTTCCGTACCCTTTCGCGTGTGCTTCTTTATGGCTTACAATGTTTTCAACGGGAATGTTAAAGCGCCTGCAAAGATAAACACAATATTCGATTGCGGTATCTCGGACGGCTTCGAAATATGCACGGTTTTTACAATCGTCCTCGCACATTTCGAATTGAATATATGCGGGGTTAGTATTGTAAGAGCCTTTGGGGCCGCTCCCGACGCCCCAACAACTTAAATTGTAAGGCAAGATGTTAGCAACTCGCACTTTTCCGTTTATATCGTACCCGATAAATGAATGTACGCACACTTTGCGCCCGATAACCGAAGAAGGATTGTTCCAATGATTGCCGTATTGATTTACACCTACTTCGGCAGGTGCGTCAACATATCTTTTTAAATTTGGATTGTTGACCGCTGTACTATGTACGACAATTCCCGCGGGTGTGCATTTTTGCGCCGCTTTGTAGCAATCGTTTTTTGTTGCATAGGCTGTTATAATATCCATTTCGATACCTCCGTTAAATTTCAATATTGTTAAAGCTTTCGGATTCAGGATTTATGCCGTTGCTTTTCATAAGCTTTATTTTGTTTTCGGCTTTTGCTTTGCTGTAATAAAATCCCGTAGCCGTCGCCATTTCTGCGGCGGCTGCGGGTATGATGTAAGCAAGCGGCGAAAGATCGCCGGTCTTATACATCATATACAGAGAAAAGGCAATTAAAATAATGTTTACAGCCGCAACCCCGATAAAGATTTTCTTTGAAAATTCCTTCGGCTTTCTGCGCCTATTCATTGCTGTTGTGCCTTCCTTCTATGGTGTCGATTCTTTTGTGAGCTTGTTTCGCCGAAGCTTCAACGGCTGTAAGCCGTGAAATAACCTCGATATGCTGTTGCTCCTGCTTTTCCTGCTTGCGCTTTATATCGTCAACACCTGATTTAATATAGCCAAGTTCGGTTAATACAACGCCATCTTTTTTGCCGCAATGTGTGTTGTCCGATTTTTTGTTTCGGAAAAATGTCGCGCAACCAAAGATTATTGCGAATATACCGCCGACAATTCCGATAGTTACAGAAATTGTTTCCACCTTCTACACCTCCGTTGTTACAAGTTCAGGGTGTCCCTCGGCTATAAGAATTTGTGCGACAGACTTTTTCAGTTTGTCGGGTACATTTTCAAATACAGTTTTGCCGCTTATTATTCGCATTGCGTAAAATTTAGCCATTTTCAGCACCTCCAAGCACCAAAGCGATTGTTTCTTCGAGCGCCGCGCCGATGGTGTCGTTTTCTTCTCTTAACTGTTGATTTTCTGCGGCAAGCGCTGTAACGCGTTCTTCAAGCGTCGGTTTGTATTTCTCTGCTGCCGCGCTTTCCTGTTTTGCCCGTTCAAGCCAAGCCGATTTTGATTTTTTTACGGTTGCTAAAAGGTTACTGCGGTACGGGACTACGGTTCGGTATTCGTCGTAGGAATACACCGTCGTTTCTTCTTTTTCCTCGGAAGTGATATTCTCGCAAAAAATCACTTCCGCAAGATCTCCCGCGCACCTTTCAACCCTGATTGCCGACGGTTTGATATTGCTTTCTGCTTTCATTTCTGATAACCTCCTTCAAAGTTTTTATATTTATATAGGGTATAATATACAAAGCGTAAAAGCGCCGCGAATCGCTATGTTTTATCCACCCTAAATAACTTAGTATAGCCCTTGCGTCCTTTAATGTTACCTTTCCTTTTCGGTAAGCTTTTCGAACCCTGCGGCGCACCCTTAATGCATTGCGCCGCCGAAGGGTAGTTCGGTCGCGGTAGAACCTGAAGCCCAAAAAATCAACGGGGCGGGCGTCTACTTTAAACACTTGCCAATTTTCTTTTAAGGTTAAGCCCATAGGCTTAATAAATCCCGCTATAAGTTTTCTTGCTTCGTGAAGCTTCTTTTTATTTCTACCGAATAATACCATATCGTCCATATAACGAATATAATAAACGGTGTGTAAATTCTCTTTTATGAAATGGTCTACACTTTCAAGATAAAAATTCGCCCACCATTGCGAAGTGTAATTTCCGATCGGTAAGCCCTCGGTATGGCTGTCTATAATTTTATAAATAAGCCATAAAGCATTTTTATCTTTAATTTTCCGACAAAACTTTTCTTTTAAAACATCAGTCCTTATATGCGGATAGTATTTCTTAATATCCAATTTAAGGCAATATTTAGTGTTTTTGCGGTCACGCCGTAACCACCGTTCAATATAACGCTTTCCATAGTGCATTCCGCGCCCCGGTATACTCCCGCAACAAAGAGCATACATACCCTTCATAATAACGGGCTGTAATACCTGAATTACCGCCCAATGTACTATTTGGTCGGGGTAAAAGGCGGGGCAATATATTGTCCGTTCTTTGCCGCTCGCTCCGTCCTTAATATCAAATTTGTTATACGGTTTCGGCGCAAACTGTTTTGATATGAGCAAATTGCGTATTGCTTCAGCTGCTTTGTTGCGATTATTAAGTACACGGTTTACACAACGGCGTTTTTTCTTTCCCTTTGCGGCGTTTGTTATAGCTTGCTGTATATTTTCAATACTGCATATTTCTTCAAACAAATAGCCTGTACGCTTCATATTTTTAACTTCTTTCTTAAATCTTCAGGGCTTTCAATTATGTTACTAACCCTGACCGTAGCGATATATTTTTGCCAAGTGGCAAGGATTACGGGGTGCATAGAATATTTTTAATTTTTAAGAATGACGGGCGCGATAATTCACATTCGAATCGGAAGGCGTGTTGTTACAATTCCAATAACAAGGCCCCGTGTTAGAACCGTTGTTCCAATTACCGCCAACACGCGCCGCGCACCGCACCCCGTAGCCCTATCGTAAAAAGGGGGCTGACCGCCCCCAAACCCCCGTTATGTACGGTGGTAAGAAAGACGGGCGCGACAACCCACACTCGAACCGGAAGGCGCGAAGTGCCAATTCCAATAACAAGGCCCCGCGTTAGAACCGTAGTCCCAAGCACCGCCAACACGCGCCGCGCACAGCGCGTAGCGCGGATAGTAACAATAATCACTATAATATGTGTTAGACCCTGCGCCCACTTCTGAGGGAATACGCAAGAACGGAAAACGGCTGTCAAACCCAAGCTTTTTAACATAACCGTCCACGGTCGGCAAAGTAAAATTAAGCTTTACATAGTCGTTTGTAACAGCTCCGGCGGCGTATTTTGTTGCGTCCGGCAAAAAATGAATGTTGTAAGTATACGGGCTTTCGTCCGTACCCGCTCCCGCTCTTTCAAAAAGAATGTCCGAAATCCATTCGAAAGCGTTTCCGTATGGTGTTTCTTTTCCTCTGTAAACACAATTATACTTGCCGCTTGTATTCGATACGGGCGAGCCCGAAGAAGATAAAACGGAATTACAAGTACCGTTTTTGTAAGCAGAGGTGCAAAGAATATTGCCGACGGCAATATTTACGGCTTCGCCGTCGAATAAAATCGCTTTATTGTCTGCGTCGTATTCGTCAATTTCGGTTACTATTCTGTTATTCGCAACATTTGAAGAGCCAAGTGAAGTACCGATAAGTATTGTTTGACCCACAACATATTTTGCGGCTACGGCATTTGATACGATAATGCGGTTTACTGCTGATTCTGCGACGGTTGCGGTATCGCTTGCCGTGTACGGCAGATTTGTGGCGCCCTGCATTATGCTTTGTAAATGACGCGTTGCAAATTCAACCCACATATACAAACAATCCGTATACCATTCTGCGGTAGTGGTAACGGTGTAATTTGCGCCCGCTTTTCGCGCGTCGGTCATAGCACTGTTAAGCGTATAAATATTTGTGAATACTCCCGCTCTTGAAGTCGGCTTTCCGTCTACAAGCGCCATTGGATAAGCGGCGGTGTATGCCTTTTGCCTTAAAGTACCGTCGGCAGAAATGAAAATCGGGGCGGGCAAATATCCCGCAAGCTGTGTAGCTGATATAACAATTTCTTCGGCCCCGTCCTCGCTGTAAGTATGCTTATAGAAGAATAGGGAATGTTCAACCCATACTTCACCGTTAGAACCGTCTTCGGCATATCCGGGTTCGCCCTTGTAGGCATTAACCATAAAATTGCCGCTTGCGTCAAATGTGCCGCAACAACGACGGCGGGCATTCCACGGATAGATATTGTCAAAATCGTTTGTAGGGGTCTGCGTGTCCGTTCCGACGCCTGCGACAAGACCGACGGCGTTATACAGCCTTGATACCGTTGCGCCCGTATTTGCACTTCCCGCAAATTTTACGCCGTATCGGGTTACAAGCTTTGAAGCCTGATCTACAACCGCCTGTGCTGCCGTCGCCGCCGCATTTGCATTTTGCGCCGCGGTCGTCGCCGCCGCTGTGTGATCGTCAATATCCGCTTCGATTTCGTCCATTTTATTAAATGCCGCCGTCGCCGCCGTAAGTGCGGCAGAAGCAGTTTCGGAAACATTGTTTACCTCGGATAAGGCTTTGGTAAGCGCCTTAAATTCATCAGACGAAGTAATATCAGACGAAACCGAAGCCGGTGTAACCTTTACGATAAACGGAACGGTCGTTAAACTGCTGTTATCTGAATCGTAAAGCGTTACTTCGCAACGGCAGTTTCCGACCGCTGCCAACATTTGTTCGGTTAAATCTGCCGTTACCGTACCGTCGGTATTTATTATTGCATTATTAAACACGGTTGTCCCGTCGGGCTTTTTACAACGCAAAACCGCCGAAGCGCCCGAAGGTATTGTGTACGGCTGTGCGTTGCTTAAAATTGTAATTTTAACCGTTCGGGAATTTGTGTCGCCCTGCACGGCGGTAATATATCCGAAAAGCATTTCGCCCGCAAGATCTACCGTAATTTCTTTTATATATTTCATTTGTTATTCCTCCTTATTGCTATTGTTTCGGGTGTCCCGTGCCGACTAACATACCGTTTTCAAATTGCATATACGCATTTCCTACCATATATGTGCCGCTTAGTGTTGCGTAGTTTCCCGGCTGATTGTATTCGTTTTCGGTAAATACTTCGCCTTTTAACACTATCTTCGGTTGACCCACAATAAACAGAGCTGTTGTATCTGAATGCGTACCGCCTGCCTGTCCCGCACCGAAGGTAATATAACCGCCCGCTTTTTCTGCGCCGTTTTCAATAACGCCGCCGCGCAAAGTTCCGCTTACCATTCGAAGATATTTGTCGCTTCCTTTTGCAGTTATAGAACCTTCAATAGTAGCGTTTTTCGAAACGAAAGCGCCTGTTTCCAAATTCCAAGAGCTTTTGCCGCTCGCGTCTTTGATAATACCCGCTTTTATCAGGTCGGCGTTTAATTCGCCTGTTGTGATAAGGCTTGCGTTTATCTGTCCTGAAGTGATGAAATCCGCGACAATGCTTCCGGCTGCTGTTATTGCCGTTTTATATGGCCCGTTATATCCTTTTGAGGAATGCCCCAAGCCTTCGCTGTTCCACCGCCAAACATTCGTCGCCGTTTCAATATTCGGTTTATCCATTATTAAAATTTCCTGCGGGTTGTTCGGAGGGTTCAAAACGACATAACCGCCGCTTTGCCCTGTAATAGCCGCTGTTGCGGCGGCTATTGCTTCAGCCATTTTAATATTTACGGTTTGGGACTGTTTTTTAATCTCGGCTTTTGTATTTGTAATCTCGGCATTGCTTGAATTGAAAGTGTCGGCAAAGTTCGCCTTTGCGTTTCCAAGCTCTAAGCTTTCGTAATCTTCTTTAAGCGTGTTGTATCGCGTCTTAATAACCTTTGCTTTCGCTGAAACACCCAATTTTTCATAATATATGGTTAAGGTGTCACAAAGCCCGACGCGTTCAAGCGGCGCGTACTTTGTGTATTCGGGTGATTTCCATAAATGTTTAAAGGCAACCGTAATATTAACCGAAGGCGTATCAAACCCGCTGTTATTTACCCACGAAGTCGCCTTACTGCGTAGGGCTTCTACGGTGGGTGTTGTTCCGCTCTCAAATTCTGATGAAAAATCTTTGATATATACAAGCTTTTGCGCGTACTTGTCGGCGTTAGGGCTGTAAATGATTTTTTCAGGTAATACAACCGTTTGTTCGGTTGAACCCTGCGGGGTATATTTTGCGTAGGGGAACACCGCCGTATATACCGAAGATATGTTCTTTTCCTGCTTTAAATCAGTAAGGTTTTTCCCGTAAGCGATTGTTATTCCCGTATCTTTTCCGCGCTGTTTATGAAGTTTGATATTAAAATTGTCAAATTCATATTCGCCGCCGTATGTATCAAGCAAAGAACCGTCAACCCCGCCCAATGCGGCGCGAACCGAAACAAAGGAAAGCGAAGTGGAATTAGGCATACTTATATCGCTTTGCCCCGTAAAGTTATGTTCTATAATCGAAGCCGAAAGCACCTCGTTTAACGCTGCTGAAGCCCCCGCGCCTTCCACCGATACACTTTCAATAGGCAAACGGCTTAAAGCATAGGAAATATGCTCGCCGCTGTATGTAACAATACCGTTAAACGGCTTTGAGTGCTTATATATTCTGAAAAGCTGTAAGGTGCTTGTATCGTTTGCTTTTGCTTTTATGATACATTCGGTTTCAATATACGAATACAGCCGGCCCAAGATCGGGTATTTTAATTCAAGTTCGTATGTGCCGTTGCGTTCCTCCGATACAATGCACGAAACGGCTTCGGCTAAAAAGCCGATACCGTTATGTGTAAAATCCGTTTCGTTCGCGGCGTATAAAATCGGTATCATAGCGCGCACCACCTCGGAACAATAATTATTTTCATAACATTTCCTGTAAACGATATATTGTTTTTACCCGGCGCAAGCTTCGGGAAATTAACAAAGCTTGCTTTTGTGTTCTGAAGCTCCGTTCCTTTGAAGCACGCCATTATTTCGCCGTCTATTTCTATATACTCGCTTACACCTTTAAAGGCGAATGAAGTATTGTTAATAGAAAGCGTTATGTTGCCGCTCCCAAATATTTTAATATACGGGGTGCTTTCAAAATCTTCGGGGTTATATATCGCCGTTGCGGCTGTTACCGAAATTTCGGTATTACCGTCAATTCGATATTTAAACGGTTTTACGGAAAATGTAAGGGTTGCAGAGCCTAATATAGAAAGTTTATCCGCTATATCCACCGCGCCTTTGTAGCAAGCAAGATAATAATAATTGGGATCGTAGGTATCTGAAAGCTTAAAATATCCTGCTTCGCCCTGTAACCAATGCTTGATTTTTCGTACCAAAAGCGGCATTTCAAAATCTTCGGCAATAGCGGTAACATTGTATTTGATTTCGCCGTTATCAAAACAGCCTTCGTCATTTACAATGTCGCCGTTTCTGCCTTCGATAGCGGTAAACGAAATACGGCGGGCAGGGGAAACACGCGAAGGCGTGTCGGTGATAATAAGCCCCATATCGTCAAACGATTTTTTACCGTTATACGAAAATTGATTTACTGCTTCGTTTATCACGCAAACACGCCCCCTTTTCTTTGGATATATTCTTCTGCAACTTCCATTGCTTCTTCAACAAGGGATTTCATATCCCTGTCGGTATTGTTTACGAACTTTTCAATGTGAAATGTTATACCGCCTAAATTTGCTTTACCACCTGTTCCGCTCGTATTAACGGATAAATCCGAGCCGCCGCCAAGCGACGCTTCAATTCCTGCCGTAACATTATGTAGGTTCTTTTCAATATTGTCCTGCAAATTCGGCGCTTCTACATCTACACCGACGGAAACGCCTTTGACAAGGTTTTTACCTATCATATCGCGCATAAGCGTAGACGGCGAATGAATACCGAAAAAGCCCTTCATTTTGTCAACGATACCGCCGAAAAATCCTTTAATTTTCCCCCATAGCCAAGAACCCGCGTCCTTGATACCGTTCCATAAGCCTTTAATAAGGTTTAAGCCCGCGTCTGCCATTTGCGGTACAAAGTTAAGCACCGCATTTTTAAGACCGACAAGCAGATCCTTTGTTTTGCCTACGGCATAGGAAATAACTTCGGGAATTTTGCGCGGAATAGACATCAAAAGGTTTTTGCCCGCTTCTATCATTTGCGGAATAGATTTCAGTATTCCGTTTACAAGCCCCGTAACAATCATTGGAATAGCCTTCACAATTTCAATAATTATCGTCGGCAGAGCTGTAATTAAAGCAAGAAACAGTTTTATACCCGCTTCAATTAAAAGCGGTATATTGTTCATAAGCGCCGTTATAATGCCTGCAATAATTTGCGGTAATACCTCAACTATCTTTGCAATAATCGTCGGCAGGGCCTGAACAAGTGATGTTAATAGCTGTATGCCCGCGTCGATTAACTGCGGTATAGCCGCCAAAATACCGTTAAGCATTTCGTTAATTATAGTCGGTAATGCGTCGAGCAACTGCGGTATAGCGTCAATAAGCCCCTGCGTTAATGACAACAAAAGCGTTATACCCGCCTGTATTATCTGCGGTAGATTGTCCGTAATGGCTTGAATAAGCTTCGGTATCATATCGACGATAGCTTGTATAATCTGCGGCAGAGCTGAAGCAATACCGTTTACAAGCGCTATGATTATTTTTAACCCTGCGTCTATAAATAGCGGTAGGTTTTGGGTAATAAATGTTAAGCAAGCCGTTATAAGCTGCAATATGACATCTACCACCATTTGAACATTGCCCATTATGGAATCCAACAAGCTTTGTAATACCTGAAAAACGGTGTCAATAAGCGTAGGAAGCGCACCAAGTAAGGTTTGAACAAGCGCCGTTATAATGCCCGGAGCAATGGAAATAATCGTCGTTATTACAGTTTGCAAAACATTTATTAAGTTCGGCATTATATTTTTAAAGCTGTCTAACATACTGTTTACGCCGCTTTTAATTGCGTCTGCCGCACCGTCTTGCCCTGTAATAAGCTGTGTAAATCCTGTTGTAAGCTGCGTTAAGCCCGGTAGCATTTGCGATACTATGGAATTTTTTGTACCGTTCATAGCTGTTTTGAGCCGGTCGATACTGTCGCCGAATACCGCGCCCGCTTCTACGGCTTCGCCGCTCATAACGCCGCCTAAATTTTCACATTCCTGTTTCCAAGCGTTAATGCCTTCTGAACCCTCCGCAAGCATAGGCGCTAAATCCGCGTAAGACTTTCCGAAAATATCGTTTGCAAGAGCGTTACGGGTTGTTGCGTCTTCCATATCCGCAAGCTTCGCTACGACGGCGTTAAAAGCTTCGCCTGAATCGCCGATTTTCGAAATATCAATACCAAGTCGCTTATACGCTTCGGCGGTAGTTTTACTTCCTTCCTTTGCGTCGGAAAAAGATTTTTGTTGTTTAACCATTAAAGTGTCAAGCTTTGCGGTTTCCATACCGCCGAGTTTAGCGGCGTAAGCCCATTTTTGATATTCTTCTGCGGAAGTGCCGACTTTTTTTGCCGCGTCGTCTATATCACCGCCAATGTCGCCGACCTCTTGCGCCATATCCCATATTTTTTTACCTGCTACGGCTGTGCCGGCCCCGATTGCAGTAACTCCGGCAACAGCTATTTTACCGGCGCTTTTTGCCATATTTCCGAATTTTTCCCAACCGTTGCCGCCGTTCTTTGCGTCCTCGCCTGATTGCTTGGCTTTTTTACCGGCTTTTTCGCTGTCTTCGCCCGCACCTTTTGCGTCTTTGCCGCTCTCGGAACATTCTTTCCCGAAATCGTTGACGGCTTTTTCGGCTTCTTTCACGCTCGCTTCGGCGTATGTAACTTGCGTTTGGAAAGATTTGTATTCGGCTTCGCCCATATTGCCCGCTTTAAATTGGGCTTCAACTTCAACTTGCGCTTTTTTAAGAAGTTCAAGCCTTTCTTTCGAATTTTCCAAAGCTTCGTTAAGCAACTCTTGTTTTCGTGTTATTGCTTCGGTATTGGTCGGGTCGAATTTTAAAAGTTTATCAATGGAGCGTAGTTCTTCTTGAACGCTTTTAGCCTTTGTTTCCACGGGCGACAACGCCTGAACCAACGGTGTGGAATTACCGCCGATTTCAATGCTAATACCCTTTATTGCGGCGTTATAGCTTTTTTTACTCACTTTTTACCCCTCCTTTCCGAATTTTCTTCGCAATGCCTGTTTATCGGGCTTTGTAACGGTCAATCTTTTACAGTTTTCAAGATATTCCCGTCCTTCGGGCGTTCGGCTCGTTTTATGTATAAAAGCTTCTCTGACAAGAAACAAATAAACATCAATGGGTAGTTCCTCTATCCGCTCGAAGTCAAGCCCCGTATATTCAAAAACAAGATGTTCGCGTAAAGTGGTGATTGTATACGGTAATTCCGCACTATCATCACCGGGATAATACGGAATTTTTAGTTTGGGTTATTTGCAATAGTACCCGCAAACAAGCCATATTCCCGAATAAGAAGTGACATATCTTCAAGATCTAACATTTTATCGACAACTGCGGCGGTGAATTTCTTACCTTCGCGGTTCGTTGATAAAATTTCGGCGGCTGTTTCGGATATTTCGTCGTAGAGCGTTTCGGGCGTGTCTGTTTTTTCAAGATTAGCCTTTAATTGCGTAAGCTTTGTAAAAAGCGACTTTTTCGGCACACCAAGATAAAGCGTTGTGCCGCCGCGCAATTTAACATCAAGGTACTTTTTTTCGATTTTTGAAAAATCTAACATTGTTTACGCTCCCTTATTTTCGTTTGTCTGCTCGGTCGGGTTCGTATCGGTCGGCATTTCCTCTTCGTAAATAATCAAAGTGCCGTCGCTGTCGTGCGGCTGCGCTTTGATTTCAGCGTCAATAACCGTTTCTTTATCCTTTGCGAAGGCAAGGGAAAAGCCTGATTGATTTTTGCCGACAATGGTAATACGGATTTTCCCGTCGGTCGGGTCGCTATGAACGAAGCGGAATAAATATTTTTTCCCGTCGTCCTTGCTTCTGCCGCCGATCTTAACGGTGCGCTTGCCGCTCTTTTCGGTAACGCGTGCAGTAGAGCAGAGCTTTTTAAGCGTGTTGCCGCACCAAGTCATAATACCCGATTTAAGGGTTGCTTCTTCTTTGGTAATAATGGTTTTGCTTACAACGCCTTTGTCGTCCTCGGCGGTGTAGTATTCGGGCTTGTATTCAAGCGTAGCGCCGCCCTGAATGTAAGAAAGGCGGTTATTATCGGTTTCGATTGTAGCGTCGTCCGGGATAGTGTCCGAAAATTCCACGGTGTAAAGGTCGCCGCTCCCCAAAACGATTTTTTCAATCTCTTTACTCATTACTGTTTCCTCCTTATTTTTTCATAAATGTCAAATTCGTAAGATACTTCGAACAGCTTTTCAGTATCAATGTAATCTTCGTATTTTTCATACTCAACAGCCGAAAGCGCGGCTTCAATTAAGCTTTCTGTTTCTGTATCTTTTTTGTTGCTGTAAAATTCGATTGTGATATGTTTTTTTAAAATAAAGTTCTTGCCGTCTGCGCCGTGCGCGTTTTCGTTGTCGATAAGGTAAACAATGTAAGGCGGATTCGGCACGGGTTTATCCTTATATGGCTTAAACATTCGGTAAGCAACAGGAAGCCCGATAGGCTTTAATAATTCCTCAATTTGATTATTTACCGCCATTTTTAATTACCTCTTCCACTCGTTTATTAAAATTCTCTATGGCTGTTTCTGCGTTTCTCTCAATATGCGGAAAAGCCCGTGTGCGCCCGCCATTGCGTTTTATATGCCCTTTTTCAAGCAAATGTGCCAAGCGGTAATAAGGCTTTTTAACATACCAAACATTGACCTTTTGGAAATCGTTTTCACGCGTTGTTTTGATAGCCATTGCGCGCTTATACTTGTTTTTGCGCTTCGGCGCGTCTGCACGGGTGCTTTCAAGAAGTTCTTTCGCCGTTAGGTCTGCGGCTTCTTTTACACCCTCGGCAACTTCAAGCGTGTAATTAACAATTCCTTCGGCTAATGTTTTCGCAAGTTCGTCAATACCGATTTTTTGCGACATATCAGACACCCGCCGCCAAAGCCAAATACAATTCAAGCTTGTCTTCCTCACGGGGATAGGTGCGGTATATGCTGTACCGACGGTTGTTAAACTCTGCGACGGCTTGACCGTCGTAATCGCTTTGCCATACAACCACGCGGTATTCCGGCTTTAGCCCCGTTTGAGAAGCTGCAAAAAATTCTTTTTGCCCGATACCTTCCACCGTAGCGAATAAATCAAGCTTTTCTTCGCTTCCGTCCAAAAGTTCCGAAACAAGCGTTATAATTCCTTCAGCCATAATAACGGCGACTCCCTTTGATTTTTGTTAAAAACATATCGTAAGCCAACATAAGCTTTTCGCTGTCTGTCGGTCTGCCGTAATTCGCCTTAACATAGGTGAGTACAGCTCCGCGAATAAGGGGATCGGTGCAGTCCGACAAATAATTGTCGGACACACCAATTCTTTTTAAATCTGCAATAGCGACTTCGCAAAGCTGTTTAATATCTTCGTCAAGCGCGTCACTCCGTGTTTTTCTTACGCGGAGCTTTGCGGCTTCTAAAAGCTCTTGCGTCACCATATTTAAGCCCCTTTACGCCATTGCCGTTATGGTTGCCGTACCTGAACCAACGCAAACATTCTTTCCGTCAACCTCGGCAACTACAATTTTCTTGCCTGTTTCGGCGGTGATTTCGTCTGTTCCATTCCAATTTGTATAGCCCGCGGATAATGTATCGCCGACATTCGGAACGGTCGGATTAGCAGCTACTTTGTACTTGTAGCCGTGACCTTCGGCAAGTGCGGGCGAAACGGTAATAACGGTTTTGCCCGAAGCAGAACCGGCGGCAGAATTTACGGTTAATTCGTTGCCGGGCGTATTATCGGTATCAGCTACTTTTTTTTTTACGCGAACAAAGCCGTTATAAGCTGCGACATTGCCCGCTGCGAAAATATCGCCCCTGTGTGCGATTTGACCCTGCTTGAATTTGTATTCTGTTGAACGCTGAATATCCAAATCAGAGAATATCGGCATTTCATAGTTTGAAAGCGGTCCGTAAGCCATAGCGTAATCGCCCGCCGAAGATGTGCTTGCGGAAATTGCCTTACAAGCAGAATTGATAATGTACGGTACGCCGTCAATAGTGCCGGTGTTGCCGTTATTAACGACGGTATAAGCCTTTCTTCCGTCCTGCAATCTGCAAGTCGCAAATTCCTTTAAGTCCAACTTGTTAAGAACAAGTACGGCTACATCTTCAACATCTTCTTCGCCGCCGTAGCTATAAATAATGGTATCAAGCGTGTTTGCGTCGATTTTCGAAATAGAAATATCGGTGTTACGGTCGATAATATCGTCGTCAGCGCTTGCGGGATTGTAGAAAATTCCGTAAAGCTTTCCTGCACCACCTGCTCCGACAAGAATTTGACGGGAAAGATATTTACGGATCGCGATTTCGGTAGATCCACCGATTGTTGCGTCATAGTCTGCGGGTGCAAGCTTCGCAATCTCTTCCGGCTCTTCACAATAAGCGGTAATTTTGGTTTTTGTCATTTCGGCATAACCGAATACGGGTTCGGCGTCGTTGTAATCTGCACCTTCTGCCGTATATCCGCCCGTGCCGTAGCCTTTAATAAATCCGCGCTTGTAGCTCTCGCCGCCAAGAAGCAAGAACGAATGAACACGATCGACAAGGCTTGAAACCTCATTGAATCCGGGCTTAACATCATTTGCCGTATGCTGTGTAAGAACGGCAGACGAAGAAGATATTGCATTTTTAACCGCAAATTTCTTCGTTACTTTGTTTCCGGCTTTAAGAGCCTTGCCGCGCCTTGTAGCGCTGTCTTCTGGGTCTGTGCCGTTTTCGCCGCTCTGCTGTGCGCCTGCGGGTTCTGCCGCACCCTCTGCCGCTCTCTGAAGGCGGGCGCGGGCTTCTGCTTCCTCGATTTTCGTCTGTAAATCCTCGGCTTCTGTAAGAAGCCTGTTAAGGGCTTCGGTGTCGCCCTCTTTCACTTTTGCCGCTTCTGCATTGATAGCACGCAAGCGGGCTTTCATTTCCTTTACTGTCATTTTGTTAAACTCCTTTCGAAATTCCGTCTATTACGACGCGTTTAATTTTTTCCGCCGTTTTTTCGGCGATATTATCAGCCGCTCGCGCGGATTTGATAATCTCTTTCGGTACTTTTGCGTAAGCCGATACGGTATCGGTGAATTTTGCGGCGTATTCTTTCGCCGCTCCCACTTCAACCGTAAAATACTTCGCGGCTTCCTCGCCGTTCAGCCAAGTTTCTTCCGCAACCATTTTTTGAATGTCTGCAATGTCAACCCCGTCGGCAAGATGTTCTTTGTAAATGTTTAAAATTCCCGTTTCTATGGCGTCAAGGTCTGCCGCCAATTTGCGGCATTCTTCCGCATTGCCTATACAAGCCGCATAAGGCTTGTGGATCATAAGAAAAGCATTAGACGGAATTATTACGCGGTCGCCCGCAAGAGCGATAACCGACGCAATAGAAGCCGCCATACCGTCAACATAAACCGTTTTATATCCGCTATGCCGTTTCAGCATATTGTAGATAGCTATTCCGGCGAATACAGAACCGCCGCCGCTGTTTATGTAAATATTTAGGTTTTTGCCTTCCTGCTCTTTTAAGAAATCGCGTATTGCTTCGGGGTATTGGTCGCTGTCCGCCCAAGCTCCCCACCAATCCGAAACAATATCACCGTAGAAATACAAATCCGCGCTTGTAAGCGTTTCGTTTTTCACGGTTAAAAACTGTTTCAAATTGTCGGTAGGGGATTTCTTTTTTTGAATGCTGTTAAAGATTTTCATTTTTTCGCCCCCTTTCAAGTAATTCTTTGATATTATCGACCGTGGAATCGCCCGATTTATCTTCTTCAGGTTCGCCGCTGCCGGCCCCGTCCTCTTTGCCCGTTTGGTATAGGCTTTGGTCGTCTGCTTTAACAAAGTTAAGCGATACCATTCGTACATCGCCGCCGTCTATTTGCGGCATATACATTAAGTCGCGATATTCGTTAATGGTAATAACGCCGCGGTCAAAAAGGTCTTTCCCGATAGCGCTTCTTGTCTGAAGCGTCGCATATTGCAAGCGGTTTGAAGTGAATACAATTTTATTCCCGCAACCTCTTTCACGGTCGGTAAAAATTTTAAAGGTAAATTCAAGCGAAAGCTGTATTGCAATAGGTTCAATAACCGCTTCGTAAAAGCTGTTCCATTCCGCTTCGGTGTAAAGCGAAGTTAATATTTTTTCGTTTACTCCGTAATAACGGTAAATGTTTTCGCGGAAAAACTGAACCTGTGCCGTCGGTATCGGTCGCGGCTGCTGCGTGATTTCTTTAAACTCGTAAGCGCTGTCAAGACCCGCTATGCCGCCTTCGTTTTCTGCCGACATATAGGCTTCTCGAAATTCTTTTACCTTTGCTTTTATATCGTCTTCGTCGGCTAAATTGTTAAACTTTAAATATCCGCGCAAAGAAGCGGAATTTTTAATAACATTCTTTATGCCGTTGTAGGTCGTTTCCAAAAGGTCGGTTGAGTTTTGCAATTCACTGTCCGGCGGTGTTCCCAAAAATCGTTTTTTGTTAAATCGCCCTTTAAGGTGTATTACAAATTGATATGGTACGGTGTATTCTAAACCGTCGTAATCCCATACAAAGCGAAAATACAATACACCTTTTTCGTCCTCAAAAATACGGTGAGAACGGACCGTTACCGGCTGTATGCGTTCTATATCCGAAAAGTCGGCGTTGTAGAAAATAACCGCAAAAGAATTTGAAGCATAAACAAGGGTGCTTGCCATTCGGTAAAGAAAATCGAATGTGGATATTTCAGGGGCAGGGCGTAGGTTCAAAAGCCGTGAAATACGGTCGTTTTTAATCGTCGTGCCTTTTGCGTCCCTGCGTATTACTTGCGGCGAAAGCTTCGCTACATTGGTTGCAATGGAATTAGCAATACTGCCGACAATTTCATTTTCCCGCAATGTTCCGCTCGGTGTGTATTCACTTCGGCTGAAAATCAAATGTACGCTTTTCTTAAACCTTGAAAGAAATTTTTTAAATATGTTCATATCGTCACCCCCTTAAGCGGATTTTTTATTTTTAAGAAGCTTTCCGATTTCGGAATAATATTTACTTCTTACCGTGAAAGCGTCAATAACGGATACAAAGCCGTCGATATGTAAGCGGCGTTCTATCTTGACCGGCTTTTTCCTTCCGTCGCCTGAATTTATTTGAACAGCTACATTCAGCAAGTGAGCCTTTAAAAGCTCGTTTTCGCCAATCTGTACCACCTTGTCTTTTATGCGGCTTTCAAACTCGTCAAGTAAAGGCGAAAGGTTTGTACCCTGATAAACATCATCAGTTTGTAACCCACTTTGCTTTAAATCCTGTATCAGATAGGTAGCAGACCAACGGTCGTAACCTACTTTAAGCGGGCGTATTTTATATTTTTTAATAAGCGTCATAAGCCATTCCTGCACATCTCTGTAATCTATATCGTGATTTCCCGAAAGCGTTAAATACCCCTGCTTTACATATTTGCCGTACGGTATATTGTCTTCCTCGACAGATTTTTCAAAGCGGTCTTTCGGCATAAAGAATTGTGTAAATATATAAAACTTTCCGTTCCGCTCGATAACTATTGAAGCGGCTGTAAGGTCTGTTGTTTTTGAAAGGTCGATACCGGCAACGCAATAACAACCGCGGAAATCTTCAAGCGTGTATTTTTCACCCGAAACAGCGTCCACATCTTCAAAATCAAGCCACGCAATAGACGAATTTTGCTTAATATTGCAGTATTTACATAAAAATTCGGCTTTTTTTGATAAAGAAATGCGGGCAATTTTGATTTCTTCGGTGTAAAAATCCACCGAAACGGAAACGCCCAAATTCGGATTTGCTTTTTTGATTTCCTCTATATCGTCCCATTTTTCAACATCATCAATCATATAGAGGAACGGCAATAATCGGGCTTCCTCGCTGTTGCCTTTCAAAAAAGCCGTAGACCGCTTCATAAGTTCGTCATATATGCCGTCGTTAATATATCCAGCTGTTGAAATAGAAAGAATAAGCGGTTGCTTACGCGCTCCAAACGCCGATTTCATAACTTCATATTGCTTTAAGCCCTGTTCGCCGGGCCACGCTTCTATTTCGTCGCAAACGGCTAAATGAGGGTTAAAACCGTCTGATTTTTTCGAATTGAAAGCAAGGCGTTTAATACTTGTGTTCAGTTCGGGAATATACACATCAGAACGGCGCTTTTTTGTGAAATCGGGGTCGCCCAATTCTTCGTCGCTTTGCGTAATCTGATAAAATGCGTCGTATACAAGATCGGCTTGTTCAAGCTTCGGCGCAAGGCAGTAAATTTTTGCGCCGTATTCGCCGTCAAGATATGCCATATACGCAATAATTGCTGAAGCAAAAAGCGTTTTGCCGTTTTTTCGGGCTACAACAATAAAAACTTCGCGAAATTGCCTGTAACCGTTTTCGTCAACAATTCCGAAAATGGCTGAAACAACGGCTTTCTGCCATAATTCAAGCTTTAAAAGGTCGTTTCGTCCTTCCGAATGGTGACAAAAGTTTTCGATAAAAGTAATTGCCTTATTAGCTTTTTTTGCGTCAAAAATGTATGAGCCGCTCTGCAATCCCTTAACAAGAATTTTGTATATCTGCTTAATCCATTTCCCGACGGTGACGCGTCCTTTTTCTATGGCGTCCGCATACTCAAAAATGTAATTCGCATAGGGCATTTTAATCCCCCATAAGCTCCCTTAATCGGCTTTTTTTAGGCTTCGAAGCGGGGGCAATATCCGCAAGCGCTTTTAAAGCTGCGGTAAGATTTTTTTGAAGCGCTATAAGCGTTTTAACTTCGTCCGATTGCTTTGTTCCGTATTGATTTTCGCCGTTCTTGTAGTCAACTACAAAACCGTCTTTGTTAATGGTTTCTTCAAGCTCCGCAAGCGAAACGGCGTTAAATGCTGCCGTTTTTATAAGCGGCTGAACAATCGAAAACTTGTTTTTATCAAGGTCGCACAAAGCCCGCTTAATTCGGTTTACTTCTTTCTTAATTTTTTCTTCTTTTGATAAATCCTTCTTTGTTGCCATAAAAACACCGCCTTTTAATTTCTTTCGACACCCCACCCCCTCTACACGGGTTACGCGCACGCACGCGGAGTAAAATTTACCTCCATTGACCGGTTTCCTAATGAGGGGCTATTAACGGGGAACGGGGGGGAGTACCTTTCCGTTTTCGTCGATTCTGTATCGTGCGCTTTGCTTTTTGGTATGCTCTTTGTTGTGACAATCCCTGCAAAGTAATTCAAGGTTCGCCCAATTAAGCGTTATGTTTGCGTCGTGAATGTTGCGCGGTGTAATATACTTTCGGTGATGTACTATTTCACCGACAGCGCCGCACCGTTCGCACAATCCGCATTTGCTTTTGAAGTAAGCGTTCCGTGTATTCTGCCACGCCTTAGAAATATAAAACTTTTTCGCATATTCTTTCACCGCTTGTCACCGCTCCCGCCCTTGCGCTTCACTTGTGACATTGAAGCCCGTATATAACAAAAGCGCTATGCCGTAAGACACAACGCTTTTGTTATTTATTCACCGTAAATATTATATCTTATTTTTATACCCTACTACTGACACATTACAGCGAAACGCAATATTTATTTTCGTCTGCTTCCGAAATTCTAAGACCCCGAATAGCGGCACACAAAAGCCGCGCTTCTCTCAACCAACGGTAAACCGTTCTTTCGTCGGTAGGGCATTGCAAAGAAAACTTACGAACCCGCCCCGATATATCGCCCTTGCGTAACGGCTGTTGCGGGCTTGTAAAATATATTTCCTTGACCGCCGAAACAATGTAATGCTTTTCGCCGCGCTCTAAAAGGTTTATTGTTTTGTCTACTGCCAAGAGGTCAAGAAGCAACGGTTCTTTTTTTGCGGCTGCAAGCTCGGCTTTTGCAACCGCCGCTTGCGGATCGCACAAATTGTTTTTTAAAAGTGCCGATTCGTATATATCCGCTCGCGCCTGTTCGTATGTCGGCATACCCATAGCGGCATAAAGCCTGAACGCTTCGGTTACATAGTCCCGTGTGAAATCCTTTTTCATTTGCCGTTCCTCATTTCCTGCCGCTCGTTTTGCCGACGATTGTAATAATAATCGTCCCGCAAATAATGCTTGTAATAATTATGCCCGTCATTGCTTCAACACCTCTTTTCTTTTCCATTTGCAAAGCCCCAAAACCGCCATAGCAAAATTGAAAGTATATAAAAGCGCCTGCGCATAACTGCCCGATATGATGTTAAACACAACCCAAAAAGCATTTGTGCAAAGCCACACCCAAAAGCACCACCGCTTTTGTAGGCTGTTCCCAATCGTGTCGACGATAGAACAGAGGGTTACGAGATAAGCTATGTAATTCATTCGTCAACCTCCGCGCTGTTTTTCTTTGTTTCCGTTCTCTCAATCTTGATACTGCCGCCCTTGCTTCGGGTTATTTTTGCCCGTGTACCTGAAGATAAGACGAAAGAAGCAGCGTGTAATTTATAATTAACAATCTGAACGACCGCCGCATTAAGGGTTTCAATGTTATCTTCGGGAATAGGTGTATATCCGTCTTTTTTGCACTCTTCGCCGAATAGCTCCTCTATCGTTTCACCCGCGTTTTGTATTCGTTCTTGTATTCTGCGTGCGCGTTTTGCGCCGTCGCAATTACAATCACCTTCGGCAATTCTTACTTGACCGCAATAAGGGCAGGCGTCGTCCTCAAAGTCGATCTTTTTCATTTCTTCGATTTTCGCCCGTGAAATACCAAGTGCGGCGGGCGCCCTCTGACCGCTCCCGTCGTTCTGCCTAAATCCTCGGCAATATCCGCTATTGGTCGTTCAAGTTCATAGCCCGCCTTTAAGATTTCGTCTTCTTGCTTGTTCCAATTTTTCATTTTTTGTTTCCTCCTAAAATGGTAAATCGTTGTCGCCTATGTCGGTAAATTCTTCGGAAGCGGTTTCTTCCGTCGCCGCTCCCGTTTCTGATTTTTTACTTTCGCCGAACGAAGCATTATTAACCGTAATTTCAAACGAAGTTCGCTTATTTCCGTTTTTGTCCTCCCAATTACGGGAGGTTAAACAGCCGTCAACTTCGATTCTTTGTCCCTTGCGAAAATACTTTGAAATAAATTCGGCGCACGCACGCCAAGCTACGCAATTTATAAAGTCCGTTTTATCTTTCGTATTCGGACGGCGAACCGCAACCGTAAACGAGCATGCCGAAATACCGTTTGGTGTGGTTTTTAATTCGGGGTCTGCCGTTATATTTCCCGTAATAGCGGTAACATTCATTTTTCCTTTACCTCCGTAAATTTTTCAATCGGAAATCCGAGTTTACTAAACATCAAAGCTCCGGTTTTGCTGTCTGCTATTATGCAAGGCATTAAACCAAGCGCGACATATCCGCGCTTACAAAATTCCGAATTTGTCAAAACATAAGAGATTTTTGCAATAATGGCGCGTCCCGTGTATTTGCCGTTGCCGGCCCCGTCGGAGCTAAATTCATTTAGCGCCAAAATATCGCCGACTTTATAATCGCGGTCGTTCTTTCTAATCTCGAAAGGTTTGTTGCCGCTCTTGACCGCTTCGTAATATTCGGGGTAAATTTTAACTGCGTGTACCATTGTCTTTTCCTCCAAGTTCAAGATATTTTGTTATAAGTTCCTGCGCTTCCTGCCAACAGTAGCAAACCGCGACGGCGTAATCTTGCTTTTGCAAAGCTGTAAGCCATTTTCTTTGGTTTTCGGAAGTCTTGTTTTTGCCGTATTTCATTTCGATATACAAGCCGTGATATTTTCCGCGTGCGACCGGCAAGCATAAATCAGGAACGCCCGATTTAACGCCTTGCCGTTTAAGATTTGCCGCTTCAAGTCTGTTTCGGCTGCCGCCGTTTGGGATATGATAAAGTAAATCAATTTCGGGGAATCGACCTCGGACGAACGCCGCCCAACGAAAAAGCGCTTCTTGTTCGTTGCCTTCGTGTGGTATAGGCTTGCGCCGTGCCGCTCCCGAAGGTAAATTATTCATTTTGTTTCAGCTCCTTTGCTATGTAAGCGGCTATACCGCCAAGCACGCGAAGCGCACACGGTATGGCAAGACTATTGCCGCACATCTTGTAACGGTTTCCGTCACAATCAAGCTTGTTATACCACTTGACAAGCGAAGCTTTCGCGGGTGGGTTCTTTTGCTGTTGACCTCTTATTGCTTTATCAAGTAAAAATACCTTCAAAAAGAATAAATATTCTTCCTCTGTCATATCGGATATTTTCGGAAGTTTAGTTCAATGGTCGGGATAGCCTTGTAACCGCTCGCATTCAAGCGGTGTAAGGCGGCGTATAACCCATTCGATAAATTTATAGGCTACTGCCGACGGCCCCTTTGCAACAAGTGTTGAATTTATACCGCTGTTGTTAATATCAAAGCCGTAAAGAGCGTTTTTGCCTTGATTGAACGAAGCACGGTCGCAAGCATATACAACGGCGTGTTGGTCTACGGTGTTCAGGGTGAAAGAAACTTCTTCGTTTGTTCCGCTTCCGTTAGGTGCATTCTTGTCAGCTCTGCCGATTGATTTTCCTTGTGTGCACAGAACGGGCGGTTTTGCCGTAGCTGCCAACGGGTGACAAGGTTCGTTCGGTTTCGGATTGCTCCCGTTTTGCGGTGATGTAATTTGCGTTTCATCAAAAACTACCGTTTTTTCTTCTTTCGCGTACAATACACCATTGCAAAATCCGGGGCGTGTACCGTTGCAAAGCGTTGTTGCCTTTTCATCATAAAGGTTTGTGTTTTCGGCTCTAAAGCCAAGCGGAAAGCCTTTAGCTTGAACCACAACCGCACAATAATCGTTTATCCGTCCGTTATGGTCGCCCGTCATTGTGGGGGCTACTCCGTCGCCGCCGTTTCCTCTTGCGTCGAAGCATTCGCTACCGACATTAACGCTTCTTTCAGCAACGGCGGTAGTTCTTTTCCGCGCCGTGCCGCTCGGCGCAAGATACCCGCGCACGCTGTCGCGCTCAAATAATATTTTTTCGGCGCAATCGCTTCCAAAACTTCCGACAAGGTAGATACGCTTTCTTCGTTGGGGTACTCCCCAATATTGGGCGTCAAGCTGTCGCCAAGCGGCGCAAATCTCCCCCCCTCGAACCACACCGGCGGTTGCCCATTTTCCACTTGAAGGCATTGGAATATCGGTTTTTGTGATTTCTTCAAGCACGGTTCTAAAATCGCGTCCTTTATTACTACTGAATGCTCCGGGAACATTTTCCCAAATAATGAAATTTGGATATTTTCCATTTGTCGCTGACCTCATTTCGTAAATTATTCTGATTGCTTCTTTGAAAAGCCCGCTTCGTTCGCCGTCAAGCCCCGCTTGTTTTCCTGCTACGCTTAAATCCTGACACGGCGAACCGAAAGTGATTATATCTACGGGCGTTATTTTCGTGCCGTCTATATCCGTAACGCTTCCCAAATGCTCCATATCGGGGAAATGGTTCTTTGTTACCGCAACGCAAGCGGGGTCAATTTCTGCCGCCCATATCGGTTTAATTCCTGCTATTGTTGCGGCGAAGGGAAAACCGCCGATACCGTCGAACAAACTTCCAAGCGTTAAAACTCCGTTATCCATTCGTCAACCTCCCATTGTTTAATATCAATTTCTTTTGTTTTATACATAATCACCGATACATACCAATGCCCGTTATATTCGTTATACCTCGAATAGCATTTAATAAAGTGATAGCCTTTATATTTGCGCTCCCAATATTCGTTATCGTCTATTCGCAAGGTTGCCAATCTCTTAACACCTTCGGCAGATATTCGCCCGTCCTTCGGCGGCAGAATATCGGGCTTTGTAAGGTTCTTTGAATAACAAAAGCGTTTTGACCCTTGCGGATCTTTTGAAACATACTTCGCGGCGCTTTCGGGGCCGAACTTTTCAGGCTGATAGCGGTCTGCGTTTGTTCTCATTCCGTAGGGCCACATATCTTCCAAAGTATCGCGGTCTATACCGCCCGTTAAAAAAGCGTGAAAATGCCAATCGTCGTAACCTTTTCTTTTGCCGGTCTTGTATGTAACTTTTTCAATGACATAGATGTATTTAAAAGGCTGTTCTAATTTTTTTAACTGCTCTTGCAGTCGCTTATCGTCGGGTTTTGTTTTTAAAAGCTCTTTTATTCTTTTTGCTTCCGAAATTCGCTTACGCTTAACACGGCGAAAATAATTGACAATATCGCGGCGAGCTTCTTCGTCACTTTGCGGGGCGTTGCCCGGTGCGTATGTGGGGTGCATAAATATATCGCCCGTATCAAAATTTGCGTTTACAAGGCGTATTAACTTTTTTTCAGCTTGCCGCTTGTTATATTTCGCCTGTTCCTCGGTTGATTTTTTTGTTTTCGGGGCGCGGGTCGGCATTCGCCGTCCGTCTTCCCAAACGGGGAAGAAGTCCACTTCAAGCAACTTGCCCGATTTTGTGCGTCTTTCTCTTATCATTTGCCGACCGCCTTCCCGAACGGTTCGTTTACCGATTGCGAATATTTGCTTGCGTACCAATTTGAAAAATGCGCTTCGTATTCAAAAACTGAATTATAAAGCGCCGTGCGTAGATAGGTCTTTTTGTGCTTAACCGTGTAAGCGGCACGGGAAAAGTTATCCAATACAAGTTCGATATGCTCTTTTTGTATTCGCTTATAAACGCTTCCCACCAATTCGGCGGGCAAATCGTCGCCGCCGATCCTGACATTTAAGCCGGACGGCAGTTTTAAAACCTCTGCCATAATCAAACAAATTTCTTCGGCTGCGGCCCTTTGTGTTTCCTCAAAACATTCAAAGCCCGAATTATCTTTTACCCACTCCAAAACTTCCTCAAATGTGGCTTCGCTGAAATCGGGGGAATAGGACTTGACGGGACTTTGACTGTGACCTGAATTGTTGCACAAAGAATTTTTATTATTTATTATTTTATTTTCCATTTTGCGGCTCTCCCTGTTTACTTGCATTTAACGGGTGTATGTGGTTGATGAAATACTATCCAATACAAGCCCGTAACGCGCCTTGTTTCAGCGCGTTTTTTGTTGACTTTTCGCCGCTCCCGTAGTATAATAAATATGTAGTTTCAGGGCGGCAAAAAAAGCCGTTTGTAGCTCGTTCAAGTGATGATTGAACGGGCTATTTTTTTATACTGTTTTCAAGCTGTTCTTTGTATTCGTCTGCTTTTTTCAGAACCTTATTTGAATACTGCGTGTGATACTCGCCTTTTTTCCATAAAAGGGAAGCGCCGTATTCGCCCATATTGTACGCCATAGCAACCATTGAAGGGTCGTCGTACTTTTCGAAAAGCTTTCGGAGCATAAACAGCCCTGCGCGTATGTTTTGGTGCGGCTCTGATATATCTGTAAGCCCTAATTGTTCTTTTAGCCAACTGTGGTTTTGTTCGTTTATCTGCATTAAGCCGTAATCATTGCTTCCGCTTATACAATCGGTGCGGAAGCTGCTTTCGCAATACATAAGACCCATAACAAAGGAAAAATCTATGTAATAGCTTGTAGCTATATAATATGTGTATTCCTGCAAGTCCTCCGGCAAAGCGCAGTCAATAGGCGTAAAATTCAAATCGCCCGCCCAATCAAGCGACATTTCGGAAACAAATATTTTTCCGTCGCGCGTACCGTAAAGCGGAGCGCTTGAAGTATTGGTTGCCGCTCCCGCGTCTTTATCTTTCGGGCTTGTCTTACATATATATGTAATAAGCGTTCCTATGCCGGCCCCGATTATTGCACCAATAAGCATAAAGGCTATTACAATTCTTTTAAGCCGCTCGGCGGTCATTCTTTTTTTATAGCGCTCTTTTTTTATCCGCGCGGCTGTTCGCGTTATCGACAATTCGCAATCGGGGCATATCTGTTTTCCTTCGGGGATAACTTGTCCGCAATATATACAGCGTTCAACATCTGACATTTTTAATCACTCCTTCACAAATATTTAACCCACCGTTGTTTTTTACATTGCGGTGCGGTTGTTTTCCTCGGTCTTGAAGGCACATTCCAAGAACCGCCGCCGCAACAATCATTTTCAAACTTCCACCCCGAAGCTTTAAGGCTTGCGCCGCTCTCGCTTTCAAGAATGTATGTAATTATTTTTTTATATCCCAATTCCGCGGCAACACGCGCCATTTTTGAATATAAAAAACTACACGCATTTTTATATCCGTCGGAGCATAAACGCACAACTTCAATAGTTTTTCCGTCGTCAAGTCTGCGCGAAACGGGGCGTGCTGCCTGAATAACAGCGCATAACCTTCCGTTTTCGTCAATGGCCCCACATCTAAATTTGTCGCGGTATACTGCTTCGTGGTGGCGGTGCAATTCATTTACAAATTTATTAGCTTCCGAAAGTTCTATCGGTACAGCCGTAAGCATTTTTAATCACTCCTTTAAAACATATCCGTACCCGTCGCGGTATTCGGCTAACGGTAATTCGTCAAGCGAAACACCTATAAATCTGTCTTTCGCTCTTTTAAAACCTTCGAAGTGCTTTTCAAGCATAAGCTTTGTTCCTACATACAAACCCGTTTCCGCGTCGGTCAGTTCTATTTCGTCACCACAATATTTTTGATTGTCTGTCGTATAGAACACCACATTATTTATAACTATTTTTTTGCCGCGGCTTAACGCTTTACCAATATTACCGTCGGCAAGTCTGACCCTTTTGTAATATTCCTTTTGGTATTCTTTTTGTTTTAAATACTCTTTTACGGACGCACATTCATTATTAACCAATACTATTTCCGTATGATCGCATTCGTCGTTTTCATTGCAGTAAATGCAGCTGCTATTTGAACATATAACTTTAAGCATTGTTAGCTACTCCTTATACCTGATATATTCCGGCGGTGCTACGGTTACGCCGTTACCGCTTTTGTCGTAAAGCTCTGCCGTGATTTTTGTTTTACCGTCTACAACCCTGTATATCAATGCCGATACTTTGCTGTATTCTATATCGCCAAGTAAAGGCATTTTAAGAATAACGGGGCGTTGATTGAATAAAGCTTCTTTTAATTCGGTGTTATTCATTCGGTGTTCCTCCCGTTAAATACAACTACCATTGACGGGAACGGCGCGGCGGTCGGTTTGCCTTTTTTGTCAAGGCAGGGTTTTCCGTCTTCGTCGGTAAATTTAATTCTTCCGCGAATAAAGCGTGTTTCTGCTTTGTTATATATGTAATCGTGAAAATATGAAGTGTCGGTTCGGGCAGGAATGAGCATTACAACGGTTATTCCGTTTTCTGCTTCCTTCGAAGCTTTTTCAACCCATTTCGAAATATTGCGCCCATAAGGCGGATTCACAAATACCGCACCGCCATAATTCCACGAAGATATTAAGCCGTCTGTTTCGGGCGTATAATATCTTTTACATTTTGCGGATTTATCGGTCGCGGCAGCGTCAAGCACGAAGTTAAATTCTTCGTTAAGTCTGTCAAAGAAATCCTGCGGCGTACACCAATTCATATTTTCGCTACTCAATAAAGCATTGTTCATAGATTGCCGTACACCTCCTTCATACATCTTTCATAAAGCCCCGGTATTTGGTGCGGGTTGAAATTGAATCCATATAATGAATAAAAAGCGTCGTTGCTCATTTTCAACCATTTACAACTAAGCTTGAAAGCGTCGTAAGTTTTAATTGTGTTATCCGAAAAGGAAACAATCAGAACGCCGAAGGCGTATTGTTGTTTTACGGCGAAAGGTTTTCCTTTGAAATTCATTCGTGTTTAACCTCCATTTCTGCCGCTCGGCAATTCGCAATAATAAGTCCCTTTGCAATATCGCCGCGAACAGTAAAGGTATATTCTTCATCGGGTAAATGCACCCATTCGGAGCTATCAGCGAAGCAACCGCAAAATTCTTTGTTTATCTTTTCGTTTTCTACTTTTATGCCGTGAATTTTGCATATTTCGTAATGTAAACAATCTTTGCAAGTTTTCATTAGCTGTTGCCCTCCGTCTTCAGCTCTTCAGGTTCAAAGAAGCTGTATTCTTTAATATAGTTATCTAAAAACTGTATATTCTGCGGTAATGTGGTTTCGATCTTGCCGTTTTCAAGTTCCACTATGCCGACAACTCCCTTTATAATGCCGCCTGCCTGTTTGCCCTCAAAAGGTGACGGGTCGACAATTTCCGATACATCAGACCAGCGGTGAAAAAGTGCTTTAAGCGTTCCGCATACAAGGCAGGGGCGATATTCCGAATATTTTACGGTTATACCGTCTTTGATAGAAGCCATTATTCGGTTACCTCCTCAGAATTGAGTTTGTCAGCTATTGCCTGCGCTTCTTCTTTTGAAGCAATATATCCGGAACCGTATTCGCGGTTTCCGCTATGGTCTATTTCACTTACATCACGCAGACGGTAGACCGCATAAAGATAATCGCCGCCGCCAGTAGGATTACAAGTTACTTTCCATTCGCCTTTCATTTATTCCACCACCTTTAAAACATCACGCGTCAGGGCAAGTAAACTATCAGCTGTTACGCAAACAGTTGTTTGTCCGCCCGTCGCAGAATAGAGAATATGAACATATTCTTCACCGTTGCGGCATAACTCGTATTCCGCTTGTTCAATATCTCTGTCGATTACTCTTAAAAGCTGCGTTAGCTCTCTTTCACAAAAAATCTTTTTTACTAAATTCATACCGTTACCACCTTTTATTCGGTTGTTTTTAAACATTGATCTTAGGTATTTTCCCACATACAACTAATTTTTTCGTTTTTATTTTTCCTACGGATTTTTGCTTCTTTTCACTCGATTTCCTCTGTTTCGGAAGTTTTGATTTAAAGTTTGCTGTCCTACATCTGCGCTATATGGTTGCCGACCGTTTTTGTCAAGTCCTTCAACCTTTCCGCGGTTAAGTTCGCGGTATACCGTTGTAAAGCTTACTTTTAAGATTTTTGCGATTTCGTTTATTTCCGTTCCTGCCGAATAGAGCTCTTCGAGCTTTTTACGCCCTTCGTATGTTAAATAGCGAATATTCATTGTTTCACCACCTTAATTTACATAAAAAAATAAATTGCCTT
>ERZ808242.375-NODE-375-length-33310-cov-39.482454_pt1 | contig 33310 bp, 49 predicted proteins | sample MGYA00521244_ERZ808242 | MGnify/ENA primary metagenome ERZ808242 (study PRJEB31516, sample SAMN03275573) | gut metagenome | biome: mammalia-associated habitat; material: feces | host: Papio cynocephalus | place: Kenya | collected 2012-07-27 ... | reverse complement strand
ATGGCAAACACCAAACAAACGAGCAAGTCTGTTGCTTCTAAGGCTTCAAAGATTCTTCGTGACGGAAGATATAGCAAAACCTCGAAGTCTGTAGCAGGCAGTGCACTTTCTCAGACAAAGAAGGGCAAGTAAGAGCAACTTGCAATTCTTTTTTTGCGGTGAAAACGAGGCGTGGCGACTGTGCTTCGCCTCATTTTTGCTGTTTTCAGGGAAATTATTTCTTCCGAATCAGCCACAGCACGCAGCCCAAAACGCCGACGCTGCACAGCAGGCTGATAACATCCAGAACGATTTTCAGCGTTTCCATGTGTTCACCTCCCTTCTTTCTAAAAGGTTGACACCGTGCGGAATTTGTGTTATACTATTCCCGAACCCTTGCCGGATGTTCGTTCCATCCGGTTTGGATTCAGTCTTTTTTAGTTGATAATATCACGCATCAAATCAATGATGGTTTTTATCAACTGTAGGATGGCGGTAATCAAGAGGATCGTTTTGGTTGTTCGGTCTTGATTGCCGCTTTTTTTCTGCCGTTTTTTCGGCTTTCGCTGTTTCCCCACGGTGTCCGCTCCTTTCTGTGGTTTTCAGCTTTACGCATTTTGCGTTTGCTGTGATTATATTATACACTCGTTTTGTGTTTATGTCAATAGCAAAAAGCAAAAAAATAAACACAAAAAGCGTTTTCTATGTTTTGCACAAAAAGAGCCTGTTCTGTTTGCTAAATATGCTCTATTTGCGTTTTTTATTTTATAGTGCTTGACAAAAGAACGCATTTTGCGTATAATAAAAGTGTAGAAAAGGAGGTGACACCATGCTGAAAGATACCATGAAAGCATTAAGAGAATCAAAAAAGCTTACAAAGAAACAGGTTGCAGATGCGATTTGTGTTACAGAACGTGCATATATTACATATGAATATGGGCAACGTGATGTAAGCACCGATACTCTACAAAAACTTGCCGACTTTTACAGCGTGACTACAGACTATCTGCTCGGGCGAGAGCCTGCTCCAGATGACCCGATTGAAATGCTCTCCAGAGAATTAAACCTGAATCTGTACGAAAAAGCAATTGTGACAGCGTATCTTGCAATGGACACAAAAAGCAGGACAGATTTGGTAAAAATGGTGCAAACTGTAGCAGATGCCGTTCAGAGCGGGGCGGAATCCAAGTATACATACACCATACAAGTTGCAGCCCGTGGCGGAGAACCGCCGCATACCGAAGAAATGACGCAGACAGAAGCAGAACGAATTGCAAACCTGCCACGTGTGCCGGATGATTTGTAATGCATAAAAAACGCCCTCGTGTTACAATAACACAAGGGTGAATTATGTTGTATTATGGAAGATACCAGCATATTAGGAATGCAAGCTGGCAATGCCTGATTGATTGCCATGTGGCGGAACTGCCGCTGAAACCCGTGCAGATTGCCGCACAATACCAGCTGCAATGCGTTTATGATGAAATTGAACAGGCTGGGAAAGTGACCAATAATGGTATTATCTTGCTAAACAAGAGCCAATCTGTGCAACGGCAGCGGTTTACTGTCATGCACGAACTGGGACACTATCTATTAGGTCATGTTGGCAGTGACCCACGCTACCGGGACAGCAGCCGCACCGCAGAGGAACAGGAAGCTGATCGTTTTGCAGTGGGCTGTCTGATGCCGGCTTGCGTGCTGTGGGCGTTGCATGCCACCACAGCAGAAGAAATTGCCGTAATCTGCAATGTGTCCATGCAGGCGGCAGAAATCCGTTCCAGAAGGATGCAAATCTTGCTTGCAAGAAATAAATTCTTAACGCATCCGCTGGAACGGCAGGTGTTTGAACAGTTCAAGCACTTTATCAACAGCAAATAAAAAAAGCCGCCCTGCAAGGAATTGTGGGGCGGTACAATTAAGGAGCGATTATGAAAAGAGCAGTGTTTTATGGTCGTTATTCCAGCGACCGGCAGACCGAACAGAGCATTGAGGGGCAGCGGCGTGTCTGCGAAGAGTTTGCAAAGGCAGAGCAAATTCAAATCGTGGGCGAATACATCGACCGTGCGACCTCCGGCACTTCTACAGAACATCGGGAGCAGTTCCAGAAAATGCTAAAGGATAGCAAGAACGGCGGCTGGGATTATGTGCTGGTTTACAAACTCGACCGATTCGCCCGTAGTCGCTATGATAGTGCCATCAGTAAGCAGCAGCTGAAAAAGAACGGCGTAAAGGTATTATCTGCGACAGAACGCATCACAGACAGTCCAGAGGGCATTTTGATTGAAGGCTTGCTGGAATCCATGGATGAATATTTCAGCCGGGAGCTTTCCCGAAAATGCAAGCGTGGCATTCGAGAGAGTATTATAAAAGGGCATAATTTCGGCGGTCGGGTTCTATATGGCTATGACCGAAAAGACAAGCGGTTTGTCATCAACGAAGAGCAGGCGGCGAATGTACGGCGGATTTTTAAAAGTTATCTTTCCGGCTGCACGATTCAATCCATTGCAAATCAGCTGAATGCAGAGGGATACCGGACGAACTACGGGAATGAATTTAAACGCTATACCGTTTCCGACATCCTGCACAATGACAAATATACAGGGATACACTACATAGACGGTATCGAAGAGCCGGAAACCTGTCCGGCAATCATCTCACAGACGACATTTGACCGGGTAAAGGAAAAGTTGAATCAGTCTGCCCATCGTTCCAGAGAACACGCCACAGGGCATACTTACGCACTGTCAGGGCTGTTGCAGTGTGGTGTCTGCGGAAGATATGTCTGCGGTTCGTCTGTAGAACGAAAGTATTTCTATTACGCTTGCCGGAGCAGGGAACATACAGAAAACAGCGTGCACATCCATGCAGAAAAACTGGAGCAAGTGGTGATAGATGCCCTGCAAACCTTTTTCACGGAAGAGCAGGTTTCCACACTGGCGGAACGACTGTACCAAATCTATACCACGGGGATGGATGGGAAACCAGACCGCAGCAAACGGCTGAATGAGATTGAAAAGCAGATACAAGGAACGGTGAACGCTCTGATTGCGTGCCCAAGTTCCAAGGCATTGCAAGAAAAATTGACCCAGCTGGAAGAACAAAAAGCAGAGATTGAAAAGATGCCAATTTTACAGCCACAGTTGAAAAAAGAGCACTTTGAAAATTATTTTCGCTGGCTGGCTCTCCGTCTGGAACATATCGAAGACCGTCAGGCATTTTTCCATACTGTGATTCACAAAGTACTTGTTTATCCAGAAAAAGCAGTTATCATCTTGAATATGACCGATGAAATGGCAGACCCACCAAAGAGAGAACAGGTTGAAGCGTTTATGTCTAATGTAGGGGAAGTGTCCCCTTGTCCTACACTATACAAACTTTATGTTACACCGTTTGCTATTTTCATTCGTGCAGCACTCATAAAATAAAAAAGCCGCCTTACCGGATGACATCCGATAGGGCGGTTTTGCATTAGAATAAAGTAAAATTTGCGACAAATACAGTATATCATACTTTTTCATGACTTGTCAATAAAATCACTTGTCGAATTTTGTCGATGAAAATTATAGTTTTGCATCCAACGAAGCCACATGCTTCAGAATCTGCTGCAACGTGGATTCTTCGGTGTCTGGTTCGGGTGTTGGTTCTGGTTCAGTCGGCTGCGTTGCTTTCGTGAAGCCGTTTAATCCAGCAGTTTTTATGATCGCCGGGTAATCCTTGTAAGCATAATCCAAATCCACATCGCCAGAAATGCCTGGAATACAGCCCGTCCAACTATACTGCCATAGTCCATAAGACCCAGCATAATCTGTTTGCTGCACGCCAATATGGGACAGAAAAATATCATAGCGATTTTTGACCGCCGCACTGAAATTACTTTCCAAGGCAGATTTGAATGTATAAATCGCCATATAATAACCGGCATTTTCCAACGCAGTGCAAAAGGCAGTGCTGAGGGCATCGGCTTGTGGCAGGCAGCGAGCCTCTTCGATGTCAAACGCAACCGGATATTCAAACTGCTTTCCCCAAATCGTTTGCAGGCAAACTTTCGCTTCCTGCTTCGCTTCTGCAGCAGTGGTGGCATAGCTGTACCAGTAAACGCCGACCGGAATGCTCAGCTGTTTGCAGGCGGCATAGTTTCGTTCAAATTGTTTGTCGACTTGTGAAGTTTCCTTTCCATAACCTGCTCGCAGAATCGCAAAATCCACTAACCCCGATGCTTTTACTTTCTCCCAATCAATCACGCCCTGTGCATAGGATACATCAATGCCTTTTAAGATATTTTTTGTTTTAGACTCTGCCTTTTCAATACCAAAATACTTGTAAAAATCCTCTGTGACTGTGCCGTTGCCCTTTGTTTCATCTCCAAGCCATCGGTATCCTGTCCGCACGTCCAAGTGTGTGTACTGATAACTGCTTGTGATGTTAGCGATACCAGTAAAGCCCAAATCCTGAGCCTTGCAGCACACCGTCTTGCTGCTGATTGGTTGCCCGTCTTGTCCATAGCAACAAACATCTGCAGCAGTGCCTTTGGTATGCTGTCCGCTGCTCGTACCGCCTACAGCCTTGTCATGCTCTGGGCAGCGGTAGCCGCTTGTCACAATGATTTTACTACAGTTCAGGGTGGCATAGAGGGCTTCCAGCTTGTCGACCAATTCAGATGCAAGTAGTGTTTCATGAGATTTTCCGCAGCTACAGCGAAATTCTCGTGCATTAAAATGCGGGGAAAGTTGGGTGCTATTGTTATAATCATAATGATTGACTGGCATAGTATCATCCTTTCATAAAAAATATTTTTAGAAAAATTTGAAAAAACACTTGACAACCACAATTTTTTGTGGTATAATAAAATCATGGAAAGGGGGTGAAGCCAATGAGCAAAAAGAAAAAAAGAAGACCGAAAAGAGCGGCGTTCAATCAAAAAGATTTGCAAAAAATCTTGATGCTTACAGCTCTAATCAATCTTCTGAATGCGATTACCACCTTAGTCAATAAGATCTGGGACATCTTACACTAAGAAAAATCGCTTACACAACGGGGCAACGGATGGGCAGCAGCTCATCCGACCCTGCTATTATTCTAAAACAATTTTTGCTCATTGTCAAGATGTTAGATGCCATTCAGATTCTGCTTTCTCTTGCAAGTATCTTTTTATCCATCTATGCAATTATTTTAATCAGACGTATGAAATGAGGTGCTGAAATGAATCTGAAAAAGATTCGCATGGAAAAAGGGTTGACGGTTCAGCAGCTTGCAGATCTTGCCGGTCTTCCAAAGCGAACCGTAGAGGAAACAGTCAGACGGGATACTTGTTCCGTCCGAACTGCCATCAAACTCGCCGATGCCCTCGGTGTCACGCTGGATGAACTTTGCAGAGATAACCCAGAACAGACCAAAACCGAATAACCCGATGCCGTCCGGCAGCTTTTACGCTGTTGGGCGGTTTTCTTTATTCGACTTCCGGCAGTCCTGCCACGCTGGTCAAAACAGACAACACCCCAGCCAGCAGAGCCGCACTGCCCACGGCGATCCAATTAACATCCTGCATCACAGCGGCTACGCCAATCGTTGCAATGGCAGTCTGTGCCATAGTTTTCACGGCTCTGACTGCCGCTGCCTTTGTCCAAAGTTTCCAGTTTCTCATGTTATGCTCCTTTCTCGGTTGGTAGTGCCATGAACTCCTCGTGCAAGTGTGTCATCACACCATTGCCGCCCAGTTCGTGATACTGCCGATACATATTCTCGTAGTTTTCCTTTGCGTAGATGGGGGCAAAACCTGCATCAATGTACTTGTTATAGCAGTGTAACATCCGGTCACGGAGCAGGGCTTGTACGCCATATTCCAGTGCTTTTTGTCTGGCATCCTGCTTTTGCATGCGGTTTAAAATCGACCTTGTACCGATACCCAGAATGCCAGTTGCGGACAACACAGAAATCGCAATGGTGATAATCTCTCGAATCACACAGCTTCCTCCGTTTCTTTCACATCTTTCGTTTCTTTCTCTTCGTTCACGTCATAATCGCCGGAAAGCAAAACGAGCATTTCCGGGGTCAAATCGCCACTCGCAAAAATCTGATACTGTCCATTTTCAAGCTGCACTGCCTGAATTTTTGCGTTGCCCCAGTTGCTTCGCTGGATTGCCTTGCCTTGTTTCAATGCCTCGACTGCTTCGATAATGTTCACTATATTTTCCCCCTTATAAGATTGTAATTGACTGAATCAGCGGATGGCTGTTGTTGCTCCGACCGACCCAAACCAAATAGTATGTGCCTGCCGTTACGCCCTCGCACGGGGTCAGTGTTGTGATGTAATCCGTGCTGTACAGCCATTGTAAGGACAAGTCGATATAACTGCCCTCTGTTTGCGCTTTTTCGAGAATGTCCGCAGCCGTGCCCGTGTCAGACTGCACCAGCCGCAGAATGCCAGCTTCGGTGCTGCCAGCGAGGAAACGAATTGCAATTTGTGTGGATGCCGTCACGCTGATGGGCAGCGAGCAACAGGTGTATACCTGCAAATCCCATCCAAAAACGGTTGTTCCGTAGTTTAGGGCATAGCCGTTTTTTTCGCTGCAGAAATCCGCATGCAGGGCGGTAAAGTCTGCAACGCTGTAAATCGTATCGTTGTAAAGCAAAGACACCTTGTCCCGATGCGTTGCATCATATAACACCATTGTGGTTGGAGATTCGCCACCCGAAATTTCCAGCACTTTCGGCACAAGGGTATTAAACTTTTCAGCCGTGCTTGCCGTCACGCCCTTTGTGGTCAGATTTGCGGCAAGCTGCTGCCGCAGCTGGTTTAGTTTTGTCAGCTGTTCTGCAATTGTCACCGCCATGTTACACCTCCACCATCGTTGCAAGGGCTGTAGATAGATCGCCAACGCTGTCCTCTAAGGCTTTGATACGGGTTGCGAGGTTGTTGTCCGCTGCTTCTCGCTCTGCCGTTACTCTTGAGTATGTGCTATTTAGGTACGTTTCAATTCCGTCCAAAAAGTCTTTATTGTCGTGCGTATGTGCGGATGCTTTGAGCACATCGACATCCGGCGACAAGTCCAGCACAAAAAGACCGTCCGGTACAAGGTCTAAGGCGTTATGAGTTACTGTACTGATGGAGGGCGACACCCGCCATGTTTGCTTGCCTGTTACGGTCACCAGCGTTGCAGTGCAGTATTTTTCAGATTCTCCCTCTTCGCATCCCTGCGTATAATCGCCCCAAATCACAGACTCACCGCTTGTTCCGTTTTTAACAGTCGCTGTGGTTGTTCCGTTTTTGTCAGTGATTGTAATGGTTGCTCCGGTGTCTGTTTCGGTAACGGTTGCAGTCGGGGAATAACCGTCTGTACCGTTTTTTCCGTCTTTTCCGTTTATGCCGTCTTTTCCGGCTGCTCCAGTATCGCCTTTTTCACCTTTTTCACCTTGGATGCCCTGCAAGCCCTGTTCTCCAGTATCGCCTTTCTCGCCCTTCAAGCTTGACAGCCATTCGGCTTCCGTGCCAGTATAACCGTTCTCAACAGCGATTTCATAGGCGGATGCTCCGTCCGCCCCATCGTGTACCGAAGCAATCTTTTCATCAATTTTTGCAATCAATTGCTGATACAAGTCCGGCGTTGGTGGGACAACTTCAGAACCAGAACTGCTGAATCCAGATTGCTCAATCCGCAGCTTAATAGGAGCTGTCGTTGCTCGCAGAGCCGTTTCATCGTCTGGAACATAGCCAAACAGGCTCATTTCTGCACAGCCGGCTTGCAATTCTGACGGCATTTTGCAGGAATAGCCGTCTACACCAAGCGAGATATTATAGGTATTTTCATCCTGCATAAATTGTACAACCTTATACAAGCCTTCCCATTCATTGTCAAATACGAATCGAAAGGATACAAAGGCAATCTGCCCATCTGCCAATTTGTCCCGCTCGATGCAATCAATCTGCTGCTTTTTTACCAAGAATTTCATCATCCGTTTTTCACCTCGTTCCACACATTATTTTCAGGATCATATTCCAAATAGCCGTCTACACACTGGATCTTTTTCAGATAATTGTTGTAGGAATGTTCTCCGGAGGACATCCAGTTGACCGGTTTGGTAATGGCGTTCCACTGAGCGATCGTTCCTTCATATGTGATGGCTGTTAGACTTTCACAGTATGTCAGCATATTTTCCCCAAAGGTTCTGCAATTCGCAGAAATGGTAAGGCTGGACAATGCTGTACATCTTGTAAACGCAAAAGCACCAATGGAATCACACGCAACACGAGCAGTCTTCAGCTTTGCACAGCCGCTAAAAGCATACTTTCCCCACGTTTTCACGCTGGCTGGCACAGTGACTTCTGCAATGGCGGTGTGATAAAAGGCATATGACTGAATCGCAGTAACTGCCTGCGGAATGGTAACAGAAGTCAGACCGGCGGTATAGCCGATTGCAGCATCTTCCTGTGCAAAAGCAGAATCACCAATGCTGGTCAGTGTAGCTGGAAGAGATACCGTTTCTGCATTGGCACAATGATAGAACAGGCGGTCACCCAGACCAGTAATGCCATTGCTGAGTACAATTTTTTTGATCTGGCCATTTTGATAGAACACAGAATCATGAAAGGTATAATCGTAGGTTGCACCCGTGCCATACAAAGCCGCTTCTCCGTCATCGCAAATTGCATAATATACATCGTCCCCACATTGTCCATACTGCAAAATGGTTCTGCCGGAAACCTGTTCCAATTGGGCTTTGATTCTGTCGAGTTGGTCTTTTCTGGATCGCAATGTATCTTCTTTGCCCTGTATGGAATTTTTCAAGAGACCTAATTTCCAACTCGCAGTATCCAGCAAGCTCAAATTCAGGCTTCCTTGAATGGGATTTGGCTCTTCCGGAAGATTCTGCAATTTCTCCAGAGCAAGAGCAATATTTTCTCGCACATTCACGCCCCAAAGATTGCTTTGAATTTCCTGCAATTCAGTTGTAATTTCAACTTCTGCCATTAAGCATACACCACCCACTTATTTGCAATTTTTTGCAATGCAGAACACTGTTCTTCAAGTTCCTTAATTTTGTTATTCAATGCTTCTTGAGCATTTTGCACTTCTGCAATAGTATTATAAACTTCTTGGATTACTGTATTTGTCTCTGTAATTTTGGTCTCCATTGCAGCAACCGATTCGTTTGCGGCGGTGACATCATCGCTGGATGCTGCCTTGCCTGCCAGCGTTTCCATGCCGCTTGCAATGTTGGTTCGTAGCTCTGAACCACTGCTGGTTTCTCGAATGACTGCAATATTACTGGAAATATCAATCATAGAATCGCTCCTTTACGTTGCATAACGTTTTGCTGCTCCCTGCAATCGTCCTAAATCTGTATCCATATAGGGTGCGATGCCTTTCGAAACGGCTTTTCCATCCAGGTTGACAGTGCTATTCACAGACACCCCTTGCATAGCGGATGCAATGCCTGTAATCAGGCGGTCATAATCGATGAAAACAACCTGCGAAGCATCGGCTCGTGCGGCTTCCTGTGCATATTTTTTGCTAATGTCATGCGGAATAACTTGCGAACCATTCGGCAGGTTGACAAGTTCCCCTCGTCCACCTTCGTTCATGATAGCAAAGCCGCCTGACCAATCGTCAGTACCATGTGCCAGATAATCGACATATCCAATGGATACGCCAGGGATGGCGTTGATAATATCAATTGCAAAATTCAAGCCATCGACGAAATTATTGATTAAGCTTTTTGCTCCGCTGATTAAATTGTCAAAAGCCGTTCCAATGCCGTCAAATATGCCGCCGACAAAGTCGGACAAGCCATTCCAGAGGCTTTCAATGCCATCCAAAACGTTTTCAAAAATGCCCTTTACCGTATTCATGACACTTCGGATTTTATCAGCAATGCTGTCAAAAATACCGGAAATCGTCTCTTTTAAGTTGGAGAAAAATCCAGAGACAGCATCAATGATGTTGGAAACCGTTTCTTTTGCGGCTTCTGCTTTTTCGGAAATCCAATCTTTAATTGCAGAAACAATGTTTTGAATCGTTTCTTTGATGCTTTCAAATAGGGCAGAAACAATTGCAATTGCCAAGTCGATTTTCTCTTTGGTCTCTTCTACAGTATTTACAATCCAATCTTTTACAGTTACAATTGCATTTCCAATCCATTCAATTGCAGATTGAACCCACTCCACAATAGAAAGTACTGCTTTCAAAATCCATTCTACGATTGGCGTCAATGCTGTTATGAGGTCGCTGACAAATTGCAGAATCCAATTGATGATAGGCGTTATGATGGGAAGTAAAGCGTTGACGACTTCCATTACTACTTCAATAATTTTCCCGATGATTGGAATGAGATTTTCTACGATAACGCCCACAATCTTTGTAACAGCTGCCATCAGGGTTTCAATCGTAGGGGAAATTGCTTGAAACAGCTCACTGAGCTTTGTTCCAAACTCTTGAAACAGCGGCTTTAACGTATCGATTACCGTTTGTATAGCAGGCAAAATTCCAGAAAAAACATCGGAAACGGTATTCCGAAAATCTTCACTGGTTGTATAGCAATAAATAAATCCGGCTGCTAAAGCTGCAATTGCTGCTACAACAAGGAAAACTGGAGTAGACAATCCGCCAAGAACAGCGGAAAGTTTAGAAAGCATTCCAAAACCGCTGCTTAAAGTGGAAGCAACTTTCCCAATTCCAGAAATCGCTGTGCCGACAGCAGAAACTGCCTTTCCTGCAACCATCAAAGAAGGACCAACTGCCGCTGCTGCCGCTGCAATTTTCCCGAATGGCACGCCAGCATCTTGTAGCTCTTGAAATTTCTGCCAAAGGTCATCCACCTTATCTACGACTTTGCCTATCGTTGTCTGTACTGTTGTAACGTTTTCATAAATGGGGCTGAACAGCTCTGGCTGCGTTAGCTCCTGCAACTTTCCAATAATGGCATCTACTACGCCAGTGATTCCGTTTTCATTGAACCCAGCAGTCATGTCTGCAAATAAATCTGAAATTGTATCTGCCGCCGTTTGAATCATCGGAAGTAAAGCAGTCCCAATGGTAATTTGAAAAGATTCAATTGCACCCTGCATATTCTCAATCGAGCCGCCAACGCCATCTTTCATCTTCGCTGCTGCTGCTTCCGATGCACCGTCACAATTTTTCAGGCTATCTGTCATTTTGTCAATCGTTCCCGGCGTTGCGTTCATCATTGCTTGCAGTCCGGAAAGAGATTCTGTGCCAAACATCGTTGCGAGTGCCTGTTCTTTTTCTTCGTCGGTCAAATCCGCAGTGGCTGTCTGTAAATCAGATACAATCGTACTAATGGATTTCATTTTGCCTTCGGAATCGTAAAAAGAAATACCGAGCTGTTCCATCGCCTCTCGTGCTTCGTCTGTTGGTTTGGACATAGAAACAAACATTGCCCGCAAGGTTGTACCAGCTTGAGAACCTTCCAAGCCAGCATCTGTCATAACGCCAGTTGCGGCTGCTAATTCCTCCATGCTAATTCCCAAAGAAGATGCTAACGGTGCAGCATATTTGAACGCATATTGCAAGTCGGATACGCCAGCGGCAGATTGATTCGCAGACTGTGCCAACACATCTGCGACATGGGTCGCATCTCCAGCACTGTCTCCAAATGCGTTCATTGCGTTGGAAACAGTATCCGCTACCAAAGACAAATCTTCTCCAGAAGCTTCCGCAGCAGAGATAATCCCAGGCATATCAGCGATAATCTGGTTTGCATCGCTGCCTTTTGCTGACATTTCTGTCATTGCTTCCGCTACCTCGGAGCTGGAAAGAGAAGTAGATGCTCCCAATTCCAATGCAGATTCTCGCAGGGATTGCAGTTCTTCATCGGTTGAACCAGAGATTGCACCAACCTTCCGCATTTGCGTATCAAAATCAATGGCAGAATCTGCCGCTTTTTTCAGTCCGGCTGTTGCAAGACCAGCGGCTGCCGTTTCTACGGCGGTAATTTTCCCACCAAGGCTGCTCAGATTGTCTCCAGCCGATTGCAATCCACTGCCAATGGATTCTGCCGATTTTCCAACAGATTCCAACGCCTTACTTGCCTTATCGGAAAGGGCAGAGATGGTATTTAATGTGTTTTTGGCAGTAGAAACAATGCTTTCTATTACATCAGGGACTTTAGAAGCTGCTGATTGAATTGCAGAAAATGCGGATTGGAACACGAGCTTTACAGTTCCGGCTGCCGCAGATGCAAACGGCTTAATGGCGTTAATTTCTGCAGAAATAGTCTGGAATGTCTTGGATTCAGAAACTGTTCGCTGAATGGAATTTTTGAGAGCTTCTATTCCCGTTTTCGCCTTTTCTGCTGTTGAAGATAAGATTCCAAGAGCCTTGTCTTTTGCCGCTTCTGCTAGTGACTTCATCTGAGCTGCAGCAGACTGAATTGGCGAAATTAGCTCTTTCATTTTTGTTTCCAGATTTTGCAAAGCAGTTCCGGCAGTACTGTTTTGGAATGCTTGCATCATCTGCTCTATTTGCGTTTTTATTTTTTGAATAGTAGGAGATGCCGCTGTCCATTGTTGAAATCCATCAGCAAGAGCGGCAATATCTTCCTTTGCGGATGCTGATGCCGTTTTCACAGGTTGCATGCTGGTGCTAAGCTTTTCTGCCATGCTTTCCGCTTTTTTTGTTGCGGTATTGATATTGCTTACAAAACCTTTGATGTCTGCTGTAATTTTCGCAGACAGCGTATAATCTGCCATACACTCACCCCCTCGCTACTATTTTTGCAATCGAATCCAAAGAGCCGTTCAGCGTTACCTTGCACTGCGTTGGGTCATCCAGATGGATTTCCAATTCTTCAATCGTCATCCATTCGTCAATTCCGAGTGGCGTATAAACCACTTTCACTTGAAAACCAGCCTGCAAGCACTCCACACCATCTTCCACTAGTCCCCAATCCACTGCGGATACGGAAAAAGTTGCTTTGGGTTCTTCCAACGCCAGTACATGGGCAACCACGGCTTCTCGTTTGGTATATTTATCTGGGTTACTCTCGCTAAACGAGAAGTTCACTTTTCGGACAATTGGTCCGTATTTGTTCAGCAAATATTGATTGAAAGCTCGTGATGCTGGATATTCACGATTTGACATATAATAATCTCCGAACTTTCCGCCGGTGAACCAAACAACGATGTTGCTCGGTGTAATTTCCGTATCATTTCCACCAAAAAAACTGAATGATGCGTATGGCTTTATATCTATGTTTCGGCTTCCATCGCTATTGAAGTCGGATTCCGTCACCTCTGGATAAATCATTGCTTCCGTAGCGTCTGATTCTCCAGTAGTGTTATCCGCATTAGAACTCGACACTGGAACAACTCCAGTATAAAAATCTTCTGCTATATAAGAAGAAGAAACATCTGTGATATTGTTGCCAAGTTCCAGCTTTTGTGTCTTAATTGGATGATTGCTTGGGTCTCGATAAGCGTACCGAACGCAGCCAGTGTGCAGAACGTCTGTCAGTGGTTCTTTTTGCGTGTATGGGTCTACAACTTCTGCTTGAAAATTGCCGCCAAAATAGTCGATGATTCGAGACTGCAATAGCTCCATTGCTGTTTCTGCTTGTGTCCAATAACGCACAAAAGAAACGTTGTTTATGTAGTCAAATCCGTTGCCGTCTGGTTTCAAAACTTTTGTTTTGCAGGCAGAATCTTCATAAACCACGCCATAATATCCGTTATTGTAGTCCACCTGCGGGACGCAAACTTTTGAACCTTCCGGAATTTTCGTTTCTTTGTAGAGAACCTTTTTGCCGTCATAGCTGTACCATGTTCCGTTTCGGAATACGCTGCTTGCGTCTGTGTTTGCGTCTACTGCTGCTGTATAGCACTGATAATCCGTCCAGAGGGAGCATACAAGAAAATTGATAAAATCTGGGATGCTGTTATAAATAGAGGGATATGGCTTTGCAACGCATACCGTATCATTTAGCATTCCCAAAACGCCTTCGCAGGTGTATGTTCGATTCCCATACAAATCCCGCTCTACTTGTGTCGGTCGTCCAACCCATATCACATTTTCACCCACAGTGTCTTCATCGTGCCGCCGCACATTATCTGATACGACTGTAACCCAGCACTGTAAAACCTGTAGTGCTCGTTCATCGTCTACTGGAATCGTAAAAGTAAATTCGCCTGCTTTGGTTGCACTCGTTTTCAAAACCGCATCTTTCAGAAAATAGCCATTTTTCGGGTCAAACAGTGGCAATCTTGGAATAATTCCGCCACTGCAATTTTCAAATGGAAAGTAATAGGCTGTATACATTATAACAACCTCCTGCATCTGCATAGAATTGCAATTTGGCTTCTGGCAGTGCCTCCGGTGATTGTAACCGTAACGCTGCTGTTGTGCTGTAAATAAGAGCTGATAGAAAACACCGTTTTCCCGTTTGCTTCTTCGATTTCTTGAGAAGTTTCGTTGATGGTTACCGTGCAAGGAAATTCTGCAATGACTGTAACCTCTCCATAAAGTCCACCAGCCCTGCCATTCGGAGCATGCAGTGTTTCTGTAATTTCTCCAGATTCGCTCAGCGTCAGTGCATCCGGAAGGCTTCCAGAAAAATCGGTCGCATCCCAAAGGAATCCCTTTTGCAATGGAAAATTATCATAGCAATACGGCTCTATATCGGCGGAAATGGTGAAAACAGCATGCTTGGCATCTTCCATGGTGGAATCTACGGTGCAGCGTCCACGATAGGCACAACTGGAATTGTTGTCTGCAACAATGGTACAAACTTGCCCGTGCAACTCTTGCCGGATGTTTTGATAGAGCTTGTGCCATGCTGCCATCGTACAAGCTGCCACAAATGTTGCAGATAGCGTTGCATTCTTGTAAACCGGAGAGCCAGTCAAAGCTTCAGAATAATCCAGTAATCCGTTTCGCCCTGGAATATCTACGGTAAATGTTTCTACTTCTGGGGCAGTGGCAGAAAAATCCGTCCAATATAGCCCCAATCCATAACCATCATTGGTTCTTCCAGTGTAGATGCCAACGCTCGCTTCTGCATAAGGCTGTTCTGCACTGATATATTGTAATTGATGGGATTGAATCCATCGGATTCCGGTTTTCCGTTCCTCGATACCATAAAACTCCAATCACGACACCTTCTTTCGCTTCCGTCCATTTGCTTTGTAAATCGCTTCTACCCATGCCGTTCCTTGTGCTGCATCGGCTTCCAGAACCTGCTGCACTAACTGTTGCTGTCGTTCTTTGTTGGTATGCTTCGGCTGCTTTCTCCAGAGCTTTTGTGGCTTTTTGCCTTTCTTCCGGAACGCATTGGAAACTGCATTTAGCACGGCACCTGCCAAAAGATTGGTGTCTGCTACGACTTTGTTTTCATACGCTTTCAAAATCAACGCCCGTTCCGTTTCGGTCAGGGCGTTGTAATCTGCTTTGGAATAGCCGAATTGTACCGCAAAAAAAGCGAAATCTTGGCCTTTTTGGAACTGTTCCGCTTCTATGTCAAGCTTCTCTTTACTGGTTGGAAAATATTCCCATTCAACCAGCCTTACCGGAATAAAAAACCGCAGTCCTCTTGAATCTGTTCCAGTGTTGCTGTAAACAGTGCACCATATCCAACATCCTGCACCTGCTGCTGAGCAAATTCCAGAGCCTTCTTGATAGGGGCATAATCCCCTCGGTCATCTGACAAGCCGTAAGCAAACAGCGTGCAAAGCTCCGAAATCGTTGGATATTTTCCATTTGTGATGGAAACCATCACGCCAGTAATGGCATTTCCAAGTATCTTTTCCAACTGCTCCATTCTGCCAATGGTATAATGCAAGTGGTATTCTTTATCTTTGATAAAATAGGTTTGCATAAGCTCCTCCTTATTCTGTTGTCAAATCTTCCGGCATATCCGTTACCTTTGCGGCATCTTCCGTGGAGAGATTTGTTAAGTCTGTTAAAGCCCCGTTGCCAGAAAAGCTCAAAGAATAGGTCATGCTGTCATCATACGGAGCTTCCAAGGAATAGTCCGTAATGCAAGCCAGACCGCCAAACAGCGGCTTTTTTTCCTTGGCATCAATGACCTTCAAGCAGACCATATCGCCGTTCTCAAAATATTGCCCAAGCAGCTTGTGCGATTCTGCATTCAGAATATAAATGCCATCGTTGTCAATCGACCATTCTTTCATGCCTGGAATTTGCTTTTTCCAGCCCCCAGTCGTATCCTTGCTGGACACTTCCACCGTGTCAGCACTGCGGTTAATGGTCAAATTCTGCTGCCCTGAAATTGCAAGCAGCTTAGAACCGTCTGCGTTGTAGATGCAAAGCAGAATGTCCTTCCCGGCTTTTGCCGCATCTTCTGAAAAATCACAATAAAAATTGTTATCATAACTTGGCATCGTATTTCCTCCTAAATCTTACATTTCAATCCATAGCTCACCATGATTTCATAGGAAATCACAGCATGATATTCGTTTGTTTCGTCTTGTTGCAGAGATTGCACGCCAGTTTCTGTTTGCAGCACCAGTGTAATCCCATCCGGCAGTGTCAGGGATTCCGTCAACGATTCTTCTACCGACTGTATCATGCTGTAAATTTCTGTTCTGGCATCGCTCGGTGTAGCAATTGCATGAATCTGTACGGTAAAAATTTCCTTGAACATCGTTTTACTGGACGCATCCCGTTTTCCGACCACCTCTACAAATAGAAATGGAGAAGGGGTGTCCTTCTCCACAGCATCATAACAAGCATAACCGGTATTTTTCCGTAGATTTTGCAGTACGGCAGCAGCAATTTCTGCAAAGCCGGCTTTTCGCAGCATCATTCTGACCTCAGTCCTCCTTTAGCTCATCTTTTAGCATCTGTTCAAATTGAGGGTGAACGGCTTCTACAGAACGCTGCAAAAATCGCTTCCCTGGAACATAGGAGGCTTTCAGTCGTTTCCCAATCTGTGGAACAAATCGCCCCGGCTGCTGCCGATGCCCATATTCCACATGCGGTGCATAGTGCAGCGTGTAGCCGACCGCTCCATTGATGGTAGTATCCGATTCTTTCGGTAATTCAGTTCGGATGCTCTGCCGCAGCTTTCCTGTATCGGCAGGCGTGTTTCTCGTTGCTTCCCGTGTCAGCAAGCCAACGGTTCGGTTACAAACTGCAACGAAATCCGATTTTGATTTTTGCTCCAGTGCAGCAACTAACTCTTCTGTTCCGTTTAGAATGATTTTTATTTTCATGTTGTGCATCTCCGTTCTGGGAGGGTTTGATACCATCGTTCCAGATACAACATCCGCCACCTCCCATGCAAATCTTTGATGGAAGTAATCCGATAGTCTTCCGAACCAGCACGCACCACATCTGCTTCTTTACAGCGTGCCAGTGGAGCATCTGTCAACAGTTTTCGCTGCGTTTGGGTAACATCTCGCCCGACTAACTCCGCATCCTCTGCCGTCCATTCTGTGAATCGTCCTGTATACTCAGTACAAGCTGCACAAGGCTCTTTTAATGTAGTAATAGGATTGCCTAAAATATCTGTTCCGGTCTGGATGGCTTTTAAGAGATGAATGGTGAAATAGTGCATGGTTGCTGCCTCCTATCACAAAAAATAAACCGTGCCGCTGCCGTTTTCCGCCGCCTTGGTTTCTCGATAAGCGGTAAACTCATCTTCGTATTCCGCCAGAACATCTTCCACAAACGTAGTGGAAATTGTATCCGCTCCTTCAGAACTAATGCCTTCATAATTCCAACGCCGAAACAGCTTGACGACGACTTCCGCTGCAATCGGTTCTAGCATTTCCGGCAGTGTTGCTTCTCGTACTCGCAAGCAGATTCGCAAGCTTGCAATATCGCAAAGCTCTAGCAATTGCGGTGTGTTCTCCGCTTTCGGTTCATCCTGCAATCGAATCTGTACCCGCTCCAGCAGCGTCATGCTTACGCTCCAGTCGTGCCAGCAATCGTGCCAACAATGACGCCGTCCAGCCGCTCTGCAAACAATACAGCCCCCGTTAAAATCGTGGTCTCATAGTTTGCACGAGTATAATCTGCGGTGTGAGTAATGCCAACCAGTCCTGTTGCGTCTGTTGTAAAGCTAAATGCCTTGTTGATTTCCCCACCGGAGATTGCCGGATATGCCAGATTCAGGTTATCGGCAACGGTTGCATAGAATGTTCCTGCCGGAACACTGGAGTTAGACATGACTTTGACATCCAAGAAGGTCTGAAAATACGTCATGCCAAAAGCAGTCTGCGTGGTAATGTTGGTCTGCTCCCCAAGATATTTTGAAATATCCTGCGGATTTGCAATCACAATCACGCCATCGGTTGCATCGTTCTCAAAGAGTACCTGCAACTTTCCCCAAGCATCTGCTACGGCGGCTTGAAAGCCAGTGCCGGTTGCAGTGCCTGTACCGGTTGCCAAAAATGTCACCAAAGCGGAGCGAATGTTGCTCTGAATCTGTTTCAACAACTCATTGTCTGCCTGCGAAACCGCAAGGTCAAAGCCACTGCGTTGGATGGCTTCCAGCGTTACTGCCTTCCGGTACTTCTTGTAAGCCAGTTCATAGGTATTTGCCGGCTCTACTTCCACCTTGGACAGCGGAATCAAGTCGCCTTCTGCAACGTCTCCATTTGCCATGGTTACCTTGTTTTTGTATACTTTGATGATAGAACCGTTCGCCATTGCCGTGCGTCTGGTGATGCCCAGAAGCTCCTGCAATTTCTGAATGCCATCCACAAATCGATTGGTAAAATCAATCGACTGTGCCTTAGCAAAATCTGTGGTCAAATTGGTATTTGCTTGTACTGCCATAGTGAATTAACTCCTTTACTCAAATAAATTCATGTTGTCTCGAATCGCCTGTAACCGTTTCCCTTCATCGGGAATGGCGAAAATTTGTTCTTTCGTCATGCGTCCTGATGTTCCGGTCTTGGGTGGTTCGCCTTTGAGGCGTTCCTTGACGGCGTTTTCTACCGCTTCTGTAAACAGCGTTGCAAAGGCTTCCACCTGTGTTTTGGTGGTCTTTGCGTCCTCTGCAACCACAGCCGCTACTAGAGAATCCGGCAAATGAATGCCTTTTTCGGATAGCATTTCCCGTGCGGTTTTCTGCATTTGTGCCGCTTCCACCTGCTTTTGCAGGGCATGGAGCTGCTGCTTGTAGGAATCCCGCTCCGTTTCTGCTCGCTGCTGGTCGGTCATTTCTGATAGTTTCTTTGCTTCTGACTGCCGCTGCTCAAAGCCTTGGAACGCTTCCGCAATCATCTGCGAAACCGCTTCTGCGGTCAAAGTAGAAGGCTCCGTTGCCGGTTCTGTCGGCGTAACAGGCGTTTCGGTTGTTGTAACCTGTTCTGTACTGTCTGCCATTATGATTCACTCCTTTCAAATACCTTCCGCAACCCTTCCAGCGTTTGGACGGCTTCGGTTCTAGCCTGTTCTCTGCCATCATCATCCAGAAGAATCAAGCAGGGAAGGCGTTTCACATGGTGCTGCCGTGCCATGGCATTTCCGCCGTACACATCATCTGATCGGAAGGTGTACAACGGAATGCCGGTCTGGGCTGCATATTGCTCTGCCACCGGCTGCATTTGCTTGCAGGGCGGGCAGTAGTTCGCATGAAAAAAGAGAAGCTGCATAAAGATTGCTCCTTTCTGTTTTCGGGCATGAAAAAAGCACCTGATTTGCTCAGATGCTTTATATGTGTTTGATTGTGTTATTTATACTCCGGGTATCCAATCCTGTACTTCTTTTGTTGTATGATGTATTTAATTCAAAATGTTTTTACTTGTGATTAAAATTCTTGAAAATAAATGGAAACATTTCCGTTTTCAAGTTTCCATATTGCAAAAATCTCAAACTTTTCCCATTTTTCTTCGCAGAATTTGTCCCCAGATTTTTCTGAAATGAACTCTTTGGTTCTATCTAATGGGATTAACCAGCCGAATAAATCCTCACCTTCTAATGTTTCTGTTATAAGGTCGTGCCCTTCTCCGCTGCTAATAAAAAAACGAGAGCCTTTTTTGTGTGCTTCTTTTTGAACGATTTCCATAAAAGCATCAAATTTATTTTTTTCCATTCAAATACTCCTCGTAAATTCTCTTGATTCTTCCGCTTGCATGAATACCATCTCTTATGATTGTGATAAAATTTCCACCCTTTGCAACAATCACATCGGAGTCTTTGATAACATAATCAACAACACCATCTTGCTGTTTTCCATCTTCTTGTATTTTTCCCTGTCCTCTCCAAGTCCCGGGAATTACATAATCTGGAGAAGCCGCAATTTCTTGTATTCTGTGCATCAAAAAAATTCTATCTTCTTTCTTAGATGGATCAAGTCCATAATCGGTAGCGTGCTTTCCAATCTTCTTTCCAAATTGCTTTGATGTAGTATTTAAATTATACGCTTTTATTATACCATCTTTCTGTGTATCTGTCAATAAAATTGCATCTGATTTTCCACTTCCAGAATCGGCGTTCAACCGCCTCTTTATCGTCGCCAAATCCTCGACCACCGGCATAACGGTACATCTGCACCAAGGGTGCATCGGTGGGAAATTCAAGCCGGCATTCCGTTTGCTGATTTCAAATGTCTGTCCACTCAACGCACGGCAAGTTTCACAGGTGCGGTGGTCTTCTACACAGAGATATTCATAATGCGTATAAGCTGCATTCCGTTCAAATGGTCGAATTTTCGCTTCATTGGATAAGTACGTATCTTCTGTAAAAACCAGCCGTTCTGCTTGCTTCTGCGATGTATTTTCAAACTTCTGCTGCAAGATTCTTGACATGGTCCTATAATCTTCACCACGAATCAGACCGTTTGCAATCTCGTTTTGTAAAGTCTGTGCTAAGGCTTCTCGGTTTTCCCAAATCCGTTCAGAAAAATCTTTGCCATTACACCAAGGATTTCCAATCACAACTTGCAGCATCTCGCTATCAATCCGGTAAAAATTCGTCCCGAATCCCAACTTCTCCGCTGCATAGTTTGCATATTTCAACACCTGTTTCTCAAAGTGTTCTCGAAATTTCGTTTGCTCAATCGCTCCGATTTTCAACTGCTGCAACACGCTGGAAGTTTGTAAGCCTTCCAAGCGGTTCAGTTTGTAAATGCTTTCCCGAACGGGGAGCAGTTCGGCAAACTCTGGATATTGCTTTGCAAATTCATCCATGTTTTGCAGCAGCAGTTGCTTGTCTGCATCCGGTAATTCTAGCAGCAATGTTCGGAAGGCAATCACATTCTCTTCACCATATTTTGCATAGTACGCTGCGATTTCTTTGTCCAGTGCTGCATATTCCTGTTCATAGTATTTTGATAACTCCGAGAAGAGCTGCTTTTCGTCTTTGCTTAAAGAGGCATCCAATTCTTGCAGCCGCTTGCTCCAGTAGGTATCACTCTGCATCGCCTGTCACCCGCTCCGCCTGTAACGCATCCGCCGCCTCACCGCCGTTCTCCAAGTCGATTTTCTCCAGTTCTTTCTTCGGGTCATCGACGGCAGAAATGACAGAAAGCTGCGTCTCTTTGGAAGTCACGCCTGCCATTTGAGCGGCGGTCTGTACCTCTTCGAGCAAGTTCTTTGGTGCGTTCTGCGTGAATTGATAGGTGATACCCAGATACGCATCCGCTGCCATTTTCGTTGCCGGATGGCTTGCAATCAGTTTCCATCGCTGATTCATGCCGGAAGAAAATTTCCGTGCTTTGTTTGCCGCTTGATTTTTCATCGGTTGTAGCTTGTACGCAAGTGCTGTTCCGGAGCTGCTGCCGAAGCTTTCATCGGAAATATTCGCCACCATAGATTGCATAAAAATTTGGTCTTCCAAGCGGTCTAGCAAATTCTCCTGCGTTGCATCGGCAGAAGGCTTCTGCAAAAATTCCACTTGAATCCCGTTCAGAATTTCCGCGTCGGTGGGCGGAACATGAATCACACGGTCGTTTCGGATGGTGTGCAGCTCCTGCTCGTTCAGTTTCAAACCTTTCAACAGCAAATACGCATCTGCAAAATAATCCACATCATTTGCTTTTTCTGAGATGGCTTTTTCATAGGCAGTGATTGCAGATTCTACTTGTTCAAATGCTCCTTGCCGTTCCTCGTTTTCAAGGTATTCAATGAGCGGAACGCCTGCAAAATAGTGTGGAATCGCATCCAGATAATGCAAGCCGCCTTTATCTGAAAACGGAATCTCCATGCTGGAAGTGTAGACGCTGCCTACGGTTTCACCATCGGATTTCTGATAATATCGCACACCATAAAGCGGCTTCCGTGCAATCGTATCATCATAAATGATAAAGCATTCTAACGGCGATGCGTAAGTAATACAAATCTGTGCAGTTTCATCCGTGTAAAGCAACTCAAAGCCACTTCCGTAAATGCTGCAATATTTGGATAATTCTGAATTGTTGTCGTCTTGGTCATTGTAGTGTTGAATCTGTTCCAGCTCTTCCGAAACAGTTTCCTCTGGGTGCATCGTCTTGACTGGAATGCCGATGAAATAGCCGTTTAGCGTGTCTACAATGTACTTCGCAAAGTTGCAAATAATCCGGTTGTCCGGCTTCCATGTTGGTTTGGGTGGCTCTAATTGAATTGGATGTCGTCCTTCGTATAAATCTTTCAGATACCGAAACCGCTGACAGTCGGTTTTGTGTTGATTCATCCAATAGGAGAGCCGCTCGGTTGTCAGCTCTGTATCTGTGGAAATCGTATAGTAGTCTTGCCTTCGGAACATGTTGCCGCCTCCTTATAGCCCCCCCATCACTCTGGAAATGCTTGCTTCTTCGCCCATAATTGTGTTGACAAAATATCGCACGTCATCCATAGCATGGTCGTTTTCCTTAATTGGCCTGTCTTCGCTGCATGATTCGTCCCAGCGATACAAGCCAAATTCTCGAATGCAGCCCTTGCAATCGGGAGAGAACTGCAGTTTCCCCGCCTGTAACGCAGAAGAAACTCTCCGGATGCCATCTACAACCGCATTCTTGCCTTTCCGAACGGTGAAATCCGCATTCCGCAGTTCTGCAATGAAGCTCGCTGCGGACGGGTCAACAATGACACATTCAATCTTGTGGCTGCCTGCCAATTGTTGAATCCGTTGCAGATATTGGGCATTGGTGAGCTGTTTGCGTGTCTCTCTGCCACTGTAGTAGTATTCTGCCGCTCGGTAGGCGGTTGTTCCATCATAACACCAAAGCCCAGCAGAGAAGGCGTTTAGCGTGCCATAGTCCACGGAAATATACCATTCGCCTTGCGGATTGTTCCGTTGTTCTATGTGCTTTTCTCGGTCGAATTGTGGATAAATCAAGCCCTCAGCAACGCACCATTCGCCCAAGATAAAGCGGTGATAGAACACGCCTGTATATTCCGCTTTTACCGCAGCCACATACTGTGGGTCAAGCATTGTATTGTCTTCCAATAAAAAACGCATGGTCAACATATCCAGTTCAGCCATGCGGTCAATGTATTCTCTTTTTAGCCAGTGCTGGGGGCTGTCGGGATTGGTCGTTGCAATCAGCTTTGCACCAGGCACACGCAAACGGGACAGCAGCATAACAAAGAAATCCTTTGGGAACAGCGTCAATTCGTCGCAATACGCACCTTGTAGGGTCAGCCCTCGAATTTTTCCTTCGCTGCGTGCATCGTTTGCACCTTCCAGCAGAATCCGCCTGCCGAACAGATAGGCTTCTTTGGCAGAGGTTGAAAAAGAAAAATTACTTTGCCCGAACATGGCTTCCAGCGGAATCAAACAGTTTCGTTTCAACGTGGTCAACGACTTTCCGCACATCAGATACAGCTGATTTTGCGGCATGGTAGCCAACCAGAATCCCCAGCATACCAACGAAATCCACGTCTTCCCAGAAGAAACAGACCCTTCCAGCAAGTTAATCCGCTGCAACTTCTTTGTTCGCCACAGTTCCATCAATTGCCGCTGCTTCTTCGTGTAAAGCATCTTCCGCCTCCTGTTCCTGCATTCCTGCAATCAGCTGTTCCGTCATGCCGTTGCTCGGCTTGTCTTGCTTCGCCGCCTGCCGCTTTTTCAAAGTCAGTTCCTCTCGCTGTACGGTCTTTCCGAGCACGTCCATGACCTTATCAAATGCTTTGGTGTCCCGGTCTTCGGTGGCAGCCTGAAACATGGCGACCAGCAGAAGCATTTCGTTGTCTGCATCCTCTTCCGGGATGCCAAGTGCTTTCAACAATTCTGTTTGGCTGGCGGTCGGCTGCAGGGAAAGCAGCAGCTTCATTTTGGCTTTCATGTCTTTTTTTCTGCGTCGTGCTTCTCCGGACTTTTTGCCGCCTTTTTTTCCAAGCTCTCTGGCTTCGTTCTGGCTTCGTTCGTCCATCGGAATCAGGTTTTCTTCATTCGCCAACGTCCTCCCTCCGTTTTTCAGGTATAAAAAATGCCCGATGGCGTTACACCATCAGGCACAATAATCTATGTTAGCAATTATAGCACAAACGATGTTGAATGTCAAGCCCTTTCTAAAATTTTATCAAAGGCTTTTCGAACTTGATAGATGGACTGCTGTCGCTTTACTCCACAGATTCTGTTGACAGTGTCCCAGGAATGCCCGTACACATAGTATCCGCAAATCAGTTGCCGTTGCAACCTTGTCAGGTTGGATATTGCATGCAAGACTTCACATTTCAGATTCTGATACATTGTCTTTTTCTGATGCAGTTCTTCTTCCAGACGTTCCTTCTTCTCTACATAGGCTTCTTGGGAAGAAATTGGCTCACCTCGCCCTCTTGGCATGTCGCTATAATGCATACCACTAATGCAGCCCGCACCAGATTCATGCATGCTAATTGCTTTCTGTGCTTTCTGTAGTGCATGTGCAGCGTTACGGCATTGCTGCAATGTTTCTAAAGTCATCCTCATTTCTCCTTTGTTTTCAGCCGAATCTTCGTGAAGTCAATCTGGTAATCCTGTTTAAAATGCTGCATCTGCTCCAGTATGTCGGGTGATTTCCCGAAAATTGGCGGAATTTCAGCGATGGATTGCACGTTGTCAAACAGCCGCTGCAACCGTTTCTCTTTCCACCCATAGTGCCATTCCAACGCCACGAATACCATCGCCATGCCCTGATAGATTGCCATTTTATGACTGTATGCCACTTCGTCCTTGCTGTACAGGTTTTTCCGCTGTAAAGCTGGGTTCTTCATTTTGATTCCCTCATCTTGTTTAGGATTTCTGCTGCTTTTTCGGCGTTTTCTTCGGTGTCAAAATATGTTGCACATCGCAGTTCAAACGCATTGGAAGCTCCTATATGCCAGCGGTTTTCTGCATGATTAAAATAAACAAGAAACTTTTGTCCATAGTTTCCCCAGTCCGGCACATAATCCGGGCAGAGCATATCATGCAATTGCTCCAACCGTAACAACAACCGCATTTTCTTTGCGATCTGTTCAGCACGCTCTTCCGTGCGGAAACAGTTTCCAATCTCAAAATTATGATTATCTACTTCGTCATTTTCATTCCAATAGCCGCTCGCATAAAAGCTATCTTTGACAAAAAAGTATTGTTCTTCAGTTTTCGGCTTCCACGGCTTCAACGCTTCCTGTTCCTCTGCTTCTTTTTGCAGTTCTTCCAGCTTCCCCAAAAATTCCGCTTTCAGGGCTTCCATTTTCTTTTCGATGTCGTTCATTCTGATTCCTCCGTTTCACTTCTCCGATTCCATGCGTTTTCCGCTTTCGTGCCATATTCCGCTCCATAAAAGCAAACATCCGCACCGCACACGTTACAGATAAACATCTGTGTACCTTTCAAAGGTGCTGTCACCTGCTTTATGTTCTTATTTCCACAGAACGGGCAGGGTTTCAATCTTGACTTCGCTTTCATAGGTTTTCTTCCTTTCTCTTTCTTTCAGATTCTTTCGTTTCTTTCGCTGCTTTCCCAAGCGCAAGCCTATGGCTTCTAAAACCACCTTTTATTTTCCCTCGTGCGATTTCCAAAGCATGCACAGAGTCACGATAGCATTTATCACACTGCTTTTTGCCGTTATCAATATCCTTGCCACAGATCACACAGTGGTAGCCATCGCCAAACATATATCTGGGTAAAGCCCCATTTTCCCGTCTCTTTTCCATATGCCTGTTTGCATCCCGCTTTGCACACATCACGCACACGGCTCTTCCAGATGCTGCCGGCTTTTTTCCGCAGCGTGCGCATTTCCCCGCAGCTTTTCGCTCTGCATATTGTTTTCTTAGCTTTTTGTTCCGTGCTTGCTTTTGTTCTTCTGACATACTGTGATAGTATTTCATATTTCGTTCAGCTCTTTTTTCTAAGCATGCAAAGCATTCCTTTCTGTTGGGTGCAGCTTTTTCTTGCCCACAACTTGCACAAATCCCATGCTGAACATACCAATCTCGCAATTCTTTTCCCATCGTCATTGCTCCCATCCATACCACTGCACTTTCAGTTCAGCCGCTCCGATGTTATGTAATCCCCGTAGCTTTTTCACCTGCGACAGCTTCGCATTTGCCCCATACATCGTTGAATATAGCCATGGTCGCATGATTCCACCATGACAGAGCCGTTGCAGCCATGTTCCATTTCTAGGGTTATAGATACCATACAAGGGCTTTTTCTGTGCATTCATCGACAAAATTTCCGTTTTCCAATTCCCAAAGTAGGAGACTGCTTTCGCCTTTGCAAGCTCTTCTTCCGTGAATGCTGGTGGGTTCGTAAGATAAGAGGCACTTTTGGCACTGAGTGCCCGATACAGGGAAGTCGTACCAATGTGGTACTTGCATCGGATAAAGTCCACGGTTTCCCCGTTCCGATAGTCGGCAACCGCTCTTCTCATTCGCTTCTCGCTCCGCTTCCAGTTCCGCACGATAGCGTCCCGAAACTCGCCCCGATGGTCTCTACAGAATCTGTAAACCGTATCAGACGGAATTTCATACCGGTCACCCAGCTTGGCGATGCTCTCACAATCTACATAGTGTTCAAATGCAATCTGCATTTGCAAGTCTTCAGAATATTTCATAATAACCTCCATTACATCGGCTCATCCAAGTTTAAAATCAGGCTTGCATAAGCTTCAGCGTTTTCTGATACCGGTGTTTCTTGTTGCTGTTTCTTTCCCTTGTGTGGCGTTCCCTCTGTTTCGCCCCAATATTGCAGGGTCTTTTTCCAATTTCGGATAAAATTCCCGTTTTTTGTCTTCCAATCCCTTTCCGTGTAATAGTCATAAAACTTTTGCACATCAATGTGGATTCCCTCTTGCTCTGCAAATAGCCGGAGTTCTTCCAGTGTTGGTGGAAAATTTTTGCTTTCTGCATCTAAGATAGATAGATCATTATCTTCTTTATCTTCTTCTATCTTCTTATTCTGTTGCCCTTTGCTTGCCCCTTGCTTGCCCTTACCTTGCCCACTGCTTGCCCCGTTGCTTGCCCCTGATTGAAACATATCAAAGTTTTTCACAGCAAATACGGTACATTTTGCGTATGTTGTCCTTGCCACATACCCTGCCGCTTCAAGGTGTTTTATCGCAGTTCGCACTTGTTTTACAGACAACCCTGTTTTCTCTGCCAGTTTCGCATAACTGGAAACCATTCCGCCCCTTGGCACTTCGATTCCGTGCCAAGTGTTCGGAACAATATCTGCTTCAATGAGCAGACGAAGGAAAACGGCTACTGTATTTGCATCATCAGACCATTCCCAATCCCTAAAAAATAACCGTGGCAATATAACATGACCGCTTTCCAACATCCGCCATCACCTCTTTTCTTAGAATGGTACGTCATCCTCGCCGAGAATCTCTTCAAAATCGCTCAAATCAATCTCCGGCGTTGGTTTGCTGGCATTTTTAACATCCGCCTCATAGGTATGTACAATGCTCTGCGACTGATTGACGACATCCTGCATCGGGTTGCTGTAGGGCTGTGTCTGCGGCTCGCTGTAAGCCGTTTGCGGTGCAGGCTGGTAGTTTTGCGGTTGGCTGTTATAATCGCTCTGCGTGGCGTTCTGGGCTGTCTTGCTTTCCCCGAATGTCACATTGTCCGCTTGTACATCCATAGCGTAATGTTTCACTCCGTTGCTGTCCGTGTAATCTGCGTTCTGCAGCTTGCCCTCTACGATAATCATCGACCCCTTACGGAAATACCGGTTGACAAATTCTGCTTGCTGCCGCCAGCTGACAATGTTGATAAAGTCCGCTTTCTGGTCGCTGTTCTTGCTGTACTGCCGATTGACCGCAATCCGGAATCGGCAAACAGTAATGCCGCTCTGTGTGTTTCTGAGTTCCGGGTCTGCACACAACCGACCCATTAAAATCACCTTGTTAATCATGTTTTTGCTCCTTTCGCAGCGGTGCAACCGCTCTTTCATAGTTTCGGTAGTAGTAATAGAAGATTTCTAACAGCTTTTTGGCTGTATCTTCTTTCCGTACAAATGACACCTGCAAGCCGCACCGATTGCCAGACCGGAGCGACCGCAGAGCGAAATAGACGGTTTCCCCGATACGCTGCACCTTCCGGTTCTGGGCAATCATCTGCTTTTCCGGGATTTCAAAGGCTTTCAGTTCTTCCTCTGACGTTACGCCCTCTAAAATCAATTCCATGTGCTGGGCATTCTTTGCAGCTGCATCAAATTCTTTCTGAATGCGTTCCCGGTCGTGGACGAAGTTTCCGAAGAGTTCGTCCACGCTTCCTTTCCGTTCAACGATACAGGAACGCTCGAAGCACTTTCCATTGATTTCAAAGGAATAATCTCCGAAGTCCAGCTTGCGGCTTTCTGTAGCAATGCCATTTGCGTGTAAGAATTGAATAATGTGCTGATTGCATTGCTCCCGGGTGTCGCAGAGGACTTTGACTTTCTTTGCAAACGCTTTTCTGTCCGTCATTTTCCTGCCCCCTTGGATGCCTGAAAGCAGTGAATGCAAAGCCCTCTGCATTGCTTGTAAATATCAATTGGCTGATACAATCGCCCATCCTTGCCCTTTGCGGCTTGTATGGGCTTTTTGCAGTTGCTACAGTAAATTTGACGGGGCTGCTGCTGTATCGCTGTGGAGGCGTTTCCGGCGGTCTGGTAAGCGTCCGTGTCTGCGTCCTTTGCATCGTCAATGCAGAGCAGACCATTCAGTGCATACTTTCGGGCGTAACTGGATGCCGTGCCAGTAATCTGACTGGCATCCATGCCTTTCTTGTCGTCTGGCTCTCTTGCGAAAGCCGTCACTGCAATGGGGGTGCATCTGCCGGTGACATCCTCCGCCGTTGCAGTTGCCTTTACATAGATGCGATTGCCGACCATGACAATATCATCCGAGCAGTAAATTAAAACGCTGTGCTGCTCTGCAAGCGGTTTGACTGCCTCTAAGATGTCCTCAGCACTGCGGTATTTGTACTTCCCGAAGCTGTTGTACTGTCCTTTCGGGGCTTTTAGTTCGTTCTGGATTGCCAGTAACCGCTCCGGCAGCCGCCGTTCATCGGGTTTCTGTTCCATCTTCTGTTCGTCCATGCTCTTCACTTCCTTCTTCTATTAATTCCAACGGGCATTCAAAGCCCACATAACGGGTCGGCTCTACAATGTACTCTCCGGTGATGTTGCAGCGATTCTTATACTTGTCATACATCTGACAATATGCACATTCGATGTGTGCAACATCGTGAAACGTCACCGGAAAGCCAAACTCATAATTGACCCGCACGAAAACATACTTTTTCACGCCGGATTCAAACATCTTCTACATTCATCTCCCTTGCAAGGTCGGCGGCGTAGGTCGTGACTGTGACACTTTCCACCCATTCTGCAAGGCAATCCTCGCAAAGCCAAGCATCATCGTTGCCGACAATCTGAATCAGTTTGCTGTCGCCGGATACTTCTGCACCGCATCCATCGCAGTAAACATGCGGCACACGTTTTGCACCACAGTTTCCGCATCGCTCGCAACAGCTGCAATCGTTTTCAATCTTTATCATCTTGCATCCTATCACTTTCCAAAAAATCCAGCTGGCTGAGATTCAGGTCGGATTCTTCTTCAACCTGTTCCGCCAGTGTCTGCAAGTCTGCATCTACAAACGCTTGTGCAGCTGCATCCAGTTCGCCGAGAATCCGATACAGCGGCTTCATGACATCGAAATGGCTTGTCTCTTGCATCGGGTCAAGCGTGGTATTATCTGCATGCATGGCTTCCACGCACATGATTGCAACCTTCATTGCGTTCTGTCTTAAAAAAACTTCTCCTTTTTCCATCTTGACTTTCCTTTCTCCCTGTGTTAAGATTGGGATGTTCTTATTTTTTTGCTATCCCTCGTCACTGGTTGCCACCGGTGCGAGGGTTCTTTTTTGCCCGTTCTTGCAATAGCTCTTTTTCCAGAGCCTCACATTTTTCTTCTGTCAGTTTCAGTTGCTTCTTCATGGCGTTTCCGAGTTCGCCAACTGTCACTTTTATAACGTTGTACGTTTCTTCTTCCGACCATCTCTCAGACAATTTCTGATTCATTTTGCGTTTTCGATAACGCTCTTTTGCTTGTGCATCCTGTTCTTTTTTTACCACTTTTCTGCATGCTTCACAGTATTTTAACGCAATGTGGCTGTGGTAGCTGTTGTGGTAGATGTCGCTGATTGGTTCATTGCATCGCAGGCAGTATTTGATAACTTGCATTTGCATCCGCTCCCCTACTGCGTTTTTCTTCCTGTTTTTCTCCTGCTTTTCTACCCAAAAAGACGGGTTTTTTCTGTTAATCGTCGGCAGGTGGGGGAGTGCTGCATCGCTCTGCACAAACATCCAGCAATCGGCGTGCAAAGTCGTTGACAATCTCCGGCGGAATGTCGGTCAGCGTGGTATGTACTCGCCGTCCTTCGTTGTCAAAATGAGTAATCTCAATCGGCATGCTCTCGCCCGTCTGAATCGCAACAACGCTGTCATTGATTAGCTGATTGCACTGCTCATACTGCCGGAGGTTGTCTTCCATGCGGTCTGCTTGCTCTCTTGCTGCCTGATAATCAAACCCAACCGGAACAGGTTTCAATGCTCTGCCGGACGCTTCTGCTTGCTCGTCCAGTAGGCGATTGTGTCGCCGCCAGGCAACCCAGCAGAGAACCGCAGCAATGCCACCTAAAATCATTGTTTGCATTTTTTTCTTTTATCTCCTCTTCTGCAGTGTTCGCACGTTAAAAGGTTCGGGTCTTCTCGCTTCCTGCCGCATCGGGTGCAAAGCCCAGCGGCTCGCCGTGCCTCTCTGACTGCCTTTTTTTTTGCCGACCGTTCTGCTTTCTCTTCAGGGGTTAATCCAGCATACCAGAAGCGATGTCTTGCGTTGACAGCTTCCCGGCATGCTTGGCAAGTGACAAGCCCGTCCGCTGCTGGAGCGGTGTTGCATCGCACACAAACATGGTGGGCTTTATACCAGTTGTAGCTTTCCCGCGATTCCTGATTCTTTTTCTGCCGCCGTTCTTCTGGGGTCATTTGCTCACATCCTTGCTTAATTTGTCCAGAATCTGGCGTGCTGCATCCATCGCAATCGCACATTCTACACGTCTTCCTTGCTTAGCAAGAGCCATTGCCATACCTGCAAACATTGCAAGTGATATTTTGGCAGCTTGTAAAGAATCCATGTTCTCCAGTTCCTCAATACGCCAGCTGCCTTTGTCAGGTTCAATCGCTGTTGTTCCCATCTTCCTGCTCCTTTCTATCATCTTCCAGGAGGAAATCATATTCTCCGGAAGTATCATTCCGAACCTTGTCCGCAAATCCGCAGACATTCACGCCGAAGAGCATCCGCAGCAAGTCATCCGTTGTGAACTGCATTTCCGGATTCACACGGACGCTCCGAATGACAGGTTTTGCCATTAGCTTCACACTCCTTTTCCTTCTTTCGGTTCTTCATCTCGCACCATGGGCAAATAAAGAATCCTGTTTTCTGAATCGGAACGTTAAAATCCAAGTCGCACTGCTCACAGTACATGTATTTGTACCCGTTCCGATACTCAACTTTCCGGCTCATGCTCTGCCATCCGTTCTGGATGTTCTACGAACTCCGGATTCCGTTTGTAGAACTCCACAATCATCATCGCCAACGCTTCATAGACCGAACGGTCTGCCTGCTCCTTTGCAGGCACAACGCTTACTTCCATTGGTTTTTTCATGCTGCACCTCCTCCACAAACCGTATTTCTGTTTGCATTTGCAATTGCCATCCCAATTGCAGCCCATGTAACCTGTTTCTGTTCTTCCTGCGGCAATACGCCAAGTACAGTAAGCAGCGTAGACAATTCCTGCACATCCACCGATAAATGCACATTTGTGCAAATTTGATGAATGGCAGCTAATGTGCTTGCATTCAGCATAAAGATTCCTCCTTTCAGACTGTATCCTGTTCAATCAGCGGCAACAGCCCATTCGTCTTCAGCAAATCATAGATAAACAGCCGCCCCTTTTGCGTCCAGTAGGTATGGACTTTGGTGTGCTGCTGCCCGTCCGCTCCGGGGAACGTCTGCGTTTTGGTGCTGGTGTAGCCCTTTTCTGCATACTTCTGATACAGCAGCCAGTTATTTCCCTGCTTGTACTGCACGCCGTTCTGATTCAGATAGCGGTTCAGCCAAACGCCAGACTTTCCGTAGTCCTTAGCGATGGAAGTAATGGAAAGCAAGTCTTTGCAGTTCAGAACCACATCATAATAGCTTGCCTTGGGCTGTAGCTCTGCAATCTGCTGTTCCTGCACAGCGACGGTGGTTTCCAGCTGGCAGCAGTGCGTTTCCAGCTGTTTCAGTTTGGCATTGGAGAATTGCAAGGCTCTTGCCATAATCGCTTCGGGGCTGTTCCACTGTTCCTCAACCGCAATAAAGTATTGCCGCATCTGCTTGCCCTTGTCTGTCCGCTGGAGCATGCACAACTCTTTCGCCATGGGGATTGTCAACTGGTGGTCGGTTCTGGTGGTGTACGGATTCTTCGGATTATTGGTTTCACATTTTTGTGATACCAATGCGAAATCCACATTTTCAGAGAATCCATATTCCGCCATGCGTTTAAACCACTGTGTGTATGGGGTTTCTACCTCCAGAGCCTCCCACAGTTCCCGACCCGATACGGTCGGGCGGTCTACGTTCTCGTAGTTGACTTTGATGAGTTCATTCATAATGATACTTCCTTTCCGGCTTTCGCCGTTGTTATTTGTGCCCTTACGGGCTGGGATGCCGCTGATACGCTCAACGGCTCAGAAGCGTTAGTATAAAGATGGTTTTACACTTCAAAGTGGATTTTAGCAGCTTCTACAAGTGCAAGATATTCTCTTGCAAACTTATTATTTCCATGTGTTTCTTTCACTTTGCTTTCAAACTCTTGTAATGTGCCACTAAAGCATCCACAAGACACACAAATGTTTCCGCTCTTTTCTTTGAACATTGTCGTGCTGCGATTGTGAGAACCGAATCCACTTAGTAAAATATAATCAGCAT
>ERZ808242.374-NODE-374-length-33348-cov-30.880155_pt1 | contig 33348 bp, 28 predicted proteins | sample MGYA00521244_ERZ808242 | MGnify/ENA primary metagenome ERZ808242 (study PRJEB31516, sample SAMN03275573) | gut metagenome | biome: mammalia-associated habitat; material: feces | host: Papio cynocephalus | place: Kenya | collected 2012-07-27 ... | reverse complement strand
TTCCACATCTGATAGGTGAAGCGCTGAGAGTGTTGCCGGTTGAGAGCCGGCGCTCTCAGATGGCTTAAAGGTTGCTTTTTCTTAGAGCGGCTTCAAGCAAATGGCCCTGTGCGACCCGTCCATGGTTCGCACAGGGCCATTTGCGTTTTGATTGATTTGTATCGTTGTTCCTAACAATCATTGGGCGTAAGCATTGTGCTGGCGTGATCTGACATGAACGGAATATGGCAGCACTTATCCCGATGATGTATATTATTGAGCTTATGAAACTTCGAATAGACGACGCCGAACTTGAGAAGTTGCTGGCGGAGCATTCTAGGTATATAGGGAAATCGCTCGCCGCAGGTGCATCCGATATAATCGGCGGCGCCGGCTGGCCTATGGCTGCATTTGCTTCACCTTGGCCGGCATACGTGCAATGGCCTATCGGCCTTGCAGGTTTCGTCTATTCCGCATATGGTGCTTACGAAATGATGCAGGCAAAACGTAAACCCTATAATTACGAGCAGTTAATGGAGGATATCAGGAACATGGATAGGACTGAGAAACGAAGTTCCATCATCGCGGTTCGTGATTCTTCCGGCAATGCGCGAAATAAATTCCTTTTGTACTGGGATTCCCGTTGGAAATGTGATTTTTTCCCGAACCATGATACAGAGGGAAGTGTGCCTATGGAGAAGCCTGAGCTTTCCAAATGGTTGTCCGGAACATTCGAGATTCCGGAGTCGGCGTTCAACTTGGAATACCTACGTGAGATGACCCATTCGAAGCCCTCTGTTTCACACAATAACGAGATGCGTGATTACATATATCGTCTTTGGGTGGCCGATGTTACGGAAATGCCTGATTCGTGGAATCATGACAGCTTCGAGGTGGGTGGTTACCGGTGCCAGTGGATGACTATTGCCGATATGGAAACTTCATCAAGAATCATGGAGATTAATGAGGACGTTGTCGGCATGGTAAAGGGTTACGTTCACTGATTCTTAATTGGGATTTGTTGCATGTCCTTACGGAATATTCAATGATAAGACGCCTCGCTTTTGATACTGAGACGTCGTTGATTGAGTGTGGCTCCATGCATGCGCATGCCGACGAATGCCGTCAAGCGTTCCTTATTCTCATATACTCTCCGCATCTTTGCGAGTGCAGTTTATGCTATGTGTGCCGCGTGATGTGTGGATAAAAGCAAGTTGAATGCGCATAATGGGAATCATGGCTGAAGAACAATCGTTTAATGAGCGCGTATATGCGGTGGTGTGCGAGATTCCGCGGGGCATGGTCGCCACGTATGGGCAGGTCGCGGAGCTGATCGGCGCGCCGCGTTGCGCGAGACTGGTGGGATTGGCGTTGCATGCCAATCCGAAGCAGGGGAGGATTCCATGCCATCGCGTGGTGTTCCGGGACGGTTCTTTGGCGCCGGGCTTCGCTTTCGGCGGTCCGAATGCTCAGCGTGCCTTGTTGGAATCCGAGGGCGTGACGTTCGTGGCGCCGAAGCCAAATGGCAATGCCGGCGATGGGGGATGGCGCGTTGATCTGGCGCATTGCCAATGGCAGGCATAGCGCTATGCGTGACGATGCCATGGGACCGCCGGCCATTCGATAAATTTAAAGGTGTGGATGCCTCATTCAATGCTATGTGGCCAGCGGCCATTATGACCACATAGTGTTTTCGAACCCCCGATTCGCGAATGACGTTCCTATACTCGAGCCCATGTTGTTCCAAGCCGGTTCCCTGCTGCTCGTCATCATCAGCGTCTACATACTCAAACGCATCCACATCTTCAACAAACATTCCTACAAGGTCGTGCAGGGCCTCGTCTTCAATCTCACGCTGCCCTGCGCCATCGTGATGAGCTTCGCCACGAACAAGCATCCGATGAATCTGCTGTGGCTGGTCGTATTCGGACTGTTCGCCTGCATGATTCCCCTTTTCATCGTGTTCCTTGGTTCCCACGGCGACGAGCCGCGGTACCGCGCGTACCAGATGCTCAACGCCTCGGGACTGAACATCGGCGCGTTCTGCCTGCCGGTGGTGCAGACCTTCATGGGGCCGAGCGCCGGCCTGCCGGTCATCATGCTGGACATCGGCAACGCCATCATCGCCACGGCCGCCTCATTGACCATCACGCGGTCGTTGCTGCATCTGGGAAGCCCCACCAAAAACCTGCCGTTGGCGCTGAAGATCAGGAACGTGGCGCACGACTTCTATTCCTCGATCTCCTTCGACATCTACATGCTCATGCTGGTGTTCATGTTCGCCGGATTGACGGTGCCGAAATGGATCGTCACGCTGATCACGCCGTTCGCCAACGCCAATGCGTTCGCCGCCATGGCGATGATCGGCCTGATGATGGAGGTTCCCGACAACCGCAAGGACCGTTCGGAACTCGGCAAGGTGATTATGTGGCGTCTGTTCTTCGGTGTGATTATCGCGGTGGCCGCATGGTTCCTGCTGCCGCTTGACGAGCGCGTCCGGGAGATCGTGGTGCTGGCCGCGTTCGCGCCCGTGACGATCTTCTCCACGAAGTTCACCGATTCGTTGACCGGCAACGCCGAACTCGCGGGATTCTCGCTGACGGTCACCGCCGTCATCGGATTGGCCATCATGACGGTGCTGCATGCCGTGCTGCCGGTTGTCTGAACGACTGCACGGCGTTGCGCCGTAAGCCGTATTGCGGGATTCCGCGTGCGTCCGGCATTTGCCGCCAATCGTCGGGCAGGGGACGCCGCCTGTCCCGAGTGCGGATGCGCAGGTCATGCCCGGTGCGTGGCGATGATATGTTCGATGTCGTTCAGATTCGAGGCGAAGTAAATGCCGTGCTGGCGTTCCGTTGTGGAGAAGCCGGCGTCGATCATATGCCGCAGCAGCGCGCGCATGTCGTCATAGAAACCGTTGAGATTGTAGAAGATGCACGGCTGAGTCAATTGGTCGAGGCAGATCTTCGACACGACCTCGCTGATCTCCTCCAAAGTGCCGGTGCCGCCGGGGAAGGCGATGAACACGTCGCCGAGCTCGATCATGCGCGTCCGACGCTCGGTGATGTTCGGCACGATGGTCAGTTCGGTCAGCCCATGGTGCGCGACGCCCTTGTCGACGAACATCTGCGCCTCGATGCCGGTCACCTTGCCGCCATGTTCCAGCACGGTGTCGGCGATCACCGCCATCAATCCCTCGTCGGAACCTCCGTAGACGAGCCGGTGGCCATTGTCGGCGATCCAAGCGGCCAATTCGATGACCGCGTTTTTGTATACGGGGTCGTTGCCTTCATGCGCGCCGAGATACACGGTGATGTTCATCTGACTGCCTTCCGTACAAGGTTGCTGTCCGCCTCTGGTGGACGTTCATATGGGTCTTATAAAAACAAGTGGCGGCCGTCGTTTCCGACAGCCACCACTCAGTCTACTGGCAGGTCGTTCACCGTCGCGTCGGTGCCGGCCTGCGTTTCCTTCTGATCGGCGCCAGCTCGAACACCTCGTCCGAGACCTTGGCCACTTCCGGACTGTGCGTCACGATGATGACGCAACGGTCCTCGTCATGGGCCAACGCGCGGAAGATGCCCATGATGTCGTCCTGTGTGGCCATGTCGAGGTTGCCAGTCGGCTCGTCCGCCACGATGATGGACGGGTTGTAGCTCAGCGCGCGGGCGATGGCCACACGCTGCTGCTCGCCGCCCGACAGATGCAGGATGCGCTCATTCGCGTATTCTTCGGGCAGATGCACCTGCTGAAGAAGCTCGTCGACGATTTCCCTCTTCGGCCGTTCGAAGGATTTGCCGGAAGCGTCCATCGACAGGATGATGTTCTCGCTCACCGTCATGTTCGGCAGCAGATTGAAGCTTTGGAAGATCACGCCGATGTCATGGCTGCGGTAGCGGTATCGGTCCTGCTTGGCCAGATCGGCGCCGCGGTACAGCACCTTGCCTTCGGTCGGATTGGCCAACCCGGAGATTAGCGACAGCATCGTGGTCTTGCCGGCACCCGAAGGACCGGTGATGGCATGCACCCTGCCGGAGCGGAAATCGTGGCTGATGTTCTTCAGCACGCGTTTTCCGCCCTTCGTATAGGCATAGCTCACATTGTCCAAACGGAGCACGGGGGCTTTCGAAACGCCCTGCGTGGTTTCCGATGCTGGGGATTCTGCATTCATGGTCATGATGATTCCTTTCGGGAACGGTTTCAGGAGCGGTCGGCGAGGATCTGCAACGGTTCGTACCGCAGCACGAAGACGACGGCCACCAATGCGGCGACGAGCGTCAGCGCCAATCCGACCAGCAGCAGTTGGCCGACCACGGCGAGGTTCACGGTCGCGTTGATGGAGGAGACGTAGTTGGTCGCGCGGTCCATCATGCCGCCCGGAGCGCCGCCTTGCGGCTTGCCATTGGCAGTGTTCTTCGTGGTGTCGGCGCCGTTCGCGCCGCCGGAAGAAGAGGAACCGGAATCGGCGGAATCATCTGAAGTCTTGCCGCCCGACTGCTGCATGTCGCGGCCGAACTGCTCACGCTGGCTGGATTGCTGCGTCTGCTGCTGCTCGACCTGGCTGGACAGCAGCTGGTTGGAGACCGGCACGGAGGCTGCCGATCCGATTCCGGTGCCCAAGGCGAGGCCGATCATCGTGACGATGAGCAGCTCCAGCGTGAACTGCGCCGCCACCTTCACCTTGTTGACTCCGATCGCGGTGAGCACGCCGATCTCGTACTTGCGTTCGCGCACGTTCAGCAAGGTGATGACCACCAGCACCACACCGCCGACCGCCAGCACCACAATCAGCAGCGTCAGCGCGAACTTCGACAGGTTGTTCAATGGCACCAGGCTGGATTCGTAATTCTCCACGTCGGCGGAGGACACGGTGTAGTCGCTACCCAAGCCGGCCTTCTTGACATCCTTGGCGAACGTCTCGTAGTCCGCCTTGTCGGCGAACACGTAGGTGTAGTTCAGCTGAGCCGCGGAATCGGAATCCGAATCGGAATCCAATCCCAGCGATTTGAGCGTGGACACGGAAGTGTAGATCGCGTTCGCCGGATCGGAGGCGTTGGACGACATCGGTCCGCCCATCTGCTGGCTCGACTCGGTGGAGTTCTTGTAGATGCCGACGATGGTCAGCTTGTATGTGGTGTCCGAGTCATTCGGATCGGCGACGCTGACGGTGTCGCCGACGGACAGGTCGTTGAAGTCGGCGAGCGACTTGGAGATGATCGCATCGCCATCGCTGCCGGTGCCATAGCCGAACACCTTGCCGGATTTCATGGTGAAGGTGCCGTTGGAGGCGTTGGCGACGGCCTCGTCGGATGAGAAACCCACAAGGGAGAAGTCACCGCTCACCATGACGGCTCCGCCTTGGCCACCCATATCTCCGCCGGGCATCTTGTCGCCGGGTTCGTTGCCGTCGGACTGGCCGTTCGAATCCGATGAGCCGCTTGAGCTATCCGAGCTGTTCGAATCGGAGGAGCTGGAGGAACTGGAGGAATCGGAGACCGGTTGGAAATCGTCGGTTGCCGACAATCCCGTGGTCTCCGTGTAATAGGTCGACTTCACCGCGGAAGACGATTTCGCATACTTCTGATATTTGCTCAAGGAAAGCTGTTTGTCGCTCAAAGCCGAGCGCATCGCGTCGAAATCGGGTTTGCCGTCGTCGGATTGGCCGGAGGAATCGGATTTGCTCTGTTCCCGTGACTGGCTGATGAGCTTGCTGCGGTCGAGGCTGATCTGCGCGGTGATGGTGGTGTTCTCCAGTCCGCTTTCCCTCGCGGTGGCCGCCGCCTGCCTGATGGACAGGCCGATGGTGGCCGCCGCCGCGATAATGGCGACGATCACGATGATTAGGACGTTGCGGCCCTTGTTCCTGGTGACGCTTCTCCAAGCGTTTTTGATGACGAACATATGGTTCCCCTGAATTGAATGGGCATTGCCTACGCCGCCGCATGCGGCGTTTACGACCATGGTAAAAAGCGGTTCTTTGCCGATTGCGGGGAGAACCCTTGAACGTGGCTGTGATGAATCTGTGAATTCACTGGACGGCGATGGCGGTGAGGAAACGCGATATGAAAAGAGTGGCGACGGGGCGCGAGGTGTTAGGCTAACGCGTATGCCTATTAAATCCGAAGTTATTGCGAATCCCAAGTCGGAACGCGTCCGCCGCGTGGCCGAGCTCGCGGATCGGAAGGGACGCAGGCGCTCGGGCCGCTTCATGGTGGAGGGGCCGCAGTCGGTGCGCGAGCTGCTGACATGGCATCCCGACATCGTCCAGGACCTTTATGTGGAGGTGGACTCCGCGGAACCGGACGCCACCTTCGTGACGCCCGCGGTGGCGCAGATGGCCGGCAAAGCCATGCAGTCCGGCACGTATGTGCACAAGGTCACGCATGCGGTCATGCACCATATGAGCTCGGACGCGCAGGGCGTGCTCGCCGTCGCGGGAACACGCGAATTCCTCGATACGGCCGTCGCTCCCGACGATTTCGACGACCATGCGATGGTCGCGGCGTTCTGGCAGGTACGCGATCCGGGCAACGCCGGCACCGTCATCCGATCGGCCGACGCGTCCGGCTGCGCCGCGGTGGTGTTCGTCGACGATTGCGTGGACATCTTCAATCCGAAGGTGATCCGTTCCACCGCCGGTTCGTTGTTCCACCTGCCCGTCCTCAGCATGGGCACCGAGGAGTTCTTCTCGTGGTGCGACGAGCACGGTCTGACCATCTACGCCGCCGACGTGTATGGCACCGACGCACGTCCGCCGGAATCATTGACCGATGTGGTCGCGTCGCCTGAATCGGCCATCGGCGCCAAGACGGTGCTGTTCGGCAACGAGGCGCGCGGACTGACCCGGGAGGTGCTTGAACGCGTCGACCGGATCGTATCGATTCCGATTTACGGCAAGGCGGAATCGTTGAACCTCGGCACGAGCGCGGCGGTGATGCTGCTGAGCTTGGCTATGTCGAGTCATGTTGAAAGAATGTGAAGTCGGAAAACGTTGAAATTGCGCGTTTTTCGCGTAAAACAAACGGGAAATTAGAAAGGTATCTCGTGGCAGAAGGTGCGGTATTCGACGCCCAAGCGGTAACCGATGCGGTTGCCGAGGGCATCGCGAAAATCGAAAACGCCTCCAGCATGGAGGAATTGAAAGCCATCAAGACGCAGTACGCCGGAGCGGAATCCGCGATGACGCAGGCAAGCAAGGCCATCGGTTCTTTGCCGAAGGACCAGAAGAAGGACGCGGGCAAGCTCATGGGCAAGCTGCGCGCCGACTTCGGTCGCGCGTTCGGCACCAAGGAGAAGCAGGTCAAGGCCGAAGAGGAGGCCCGCGCACTGGCCGCCGAAACCGTCGACATGACCTTGCCGGTCGAGCGTAAGCCGTTGGGCGCGCGCCATCCGCTGCCGAAGCTCATGGAGGATGTCGAGGACTTCTTCGTCTCCATGGGATGGCAGATCTCCGACGGTCCGGAAGTGGAGACCGAGTGGTACGACTTCGACGCGCTGAACTTCGGGCCGGACCATCCTGCGCGCCAGATGCAGGACACCTTCTACGTCAAGGGCAATCAGGCCAAGGACGCCGCGGGCTTCGTCGGCTCCAACATGGTGCTGCGCACCCAGACGTCCTCCGACCAGGTCCGTGGTCTGATCACCCGTGGCGTGCCGCTGTACATCGCGTGCCCCGGCCGTGTGTTCCGCACCGACGAGCTTGACGCCACCCACACTCCGGTGTTCCATCAGGTCGAGGCCCTTGCGGTCGACAAGAACCTGACCATGGCCGATCTGAAGGGTGTGCTCGACAAGCTCGCCGTGGCCATGTTCGGTCCGGAGGCCAAGACGCGTCTGCGCCCGAGCTACTTCCCGTTCACCGAACCGAGCGCCGAGCTCGATCTGTGGTTCCCCGATAAGAAGGGCGGCGCCGGCTGGCTCGAATGGGGCGGCTGCGGCATGGTCAACCCGAACGTGCTGAAGTCCGCGGGCCTCGACCCCGAGGTCTACACCGGCTTCGCGTTCGGCGTGGGCGTGGAACGCACCCTGCTGCTGCGCCACGACATCAACGACATGCACGACCTGGTCGAAGGCGACGTGCGATTCAGCGAACAGTTTGTGATGGGGGAGTGATTGACCCATGCCAATGGTTGATATTGATTGGCTCAAGGACCACGTCGAGGTTCCGGAAGGCCTTACCTACGAACAGCTTGCCAAGGATCTGGTGAAGGTCGGCCTCGAAGAGGAGGAGATCCACTCCTCCCAGGTCACCGGTCCGATCGTCGTCGGCTACGTGGTCGACGCCACCCCGGAACCGCAGAAGAACGGCAAGATCATCAACTGGTGCCACGTCGACGTCGGCGACCAGTACAACGAGACCGACGAGAACGGCAACAAGGTGCCGCGCGGCATCATCTGCGGCGCGCCGAACATGGCCGCCGGCGAGAAGGTCGTCGTGACCCTGCCGGGCGCCGTCCTGCCGGGCGACTTCAAGATCGAGCCGCGCAAGACCTACGGCCACATCTCCAACGGCATGTGCGCCTCCGAACGCGAGCTGGGCCTGGGCGACAACCACGACGGCATCATCCTGCTGCGCAAGTACGGCTTCACCCCGGAGGAGTACGAGAAGCTCCAGCCGGGCGACGATGCCATGCACCTGCTGCACTTGGACCAGCCGCTGCTGGAGATCAACATCACGCCGGACCGCGGCTACGCGTTCTCCTACCGCGGCGTGGCACGCGAATACCACCACTCCACCGGTGCCGCGTACACGGATCCGGCCATCGAACTGGGCAAGAAGGCACCGGTCACCACCGGACTCCCCGAAGGCACCAAAACCGACATCGAAGTGGTCGTCGACGACAACAATCCGATTCACGGCGTGGTCGGTTGCGACCGCTACTACGCACGCGCGGTCCGCGGCTTCGACCCGTCGAGCCACACGCCGAACTGGATGCGCCGCCGTCTGGTCCGCGCCGGCATGCGGTCCATCTCCCTGGCCGTCGACGTCACCAATTACGTGATGCTCGACCTCGGCCAGCCGATGCACGCCTATGACCTCGACAAGATCGAGGGGCCGATCGTGGTGCGTCGCGCCAACGAAGGGGAGAAGCTCACCACGCTGGATGGCAAGGAACACGATTTGAGCGTCGAGGACCTGCTGATCACCGATTCGCCGAACGGACAGCGCGGCTCCCGCGTGCTCGGCATCGCGGGCGTGATGGGCGGACTGTATGGCGAAGTCACCGCCGAGACCAAGAACATCCTGCTGGAATCCGCGCACTTCGACCCGGTGTCGATCGCACGTTCCGCACGCCGCCACAAGATCCCCTCCGAGGCGTCGCGCCGCTTCGAACGTGGCGTGGACAACCAGTTGCAGCCGGCAGCCGCGCAGATGGCCGCCGAACTCATGGTCAAGTACGGCAACGGCGAGCCGAGCGAACACCCGACCGACCTCAACACGGTCGCCGTGCGCCGCCCGATCCTGTTCAAGGCCTCCGAAGTGGCCCGTGTCGCCGGTCTCGATACCGATGTGAACACCATCAGCGACATCCTCACCGACATCGGCTGCTCCGTGGCAGGTGGCGGCAATGGTGAATTCTCCGTGATGCCGCCGAGCTGGCGTCCGGATCTGAACCAGCCATGCGACCTGGTCGAGGAAGTCGCCCGTCTCGTCGGCTACGACGAGATTCCGGTCACCGTTCCGCCCGCGCCGGTCAAGGGCAAGGTCGGTCTCACCCCGGAGCAGCTGCGCAAGCGCCAGGTGGCCGACGAGCTCGCCGAATACGGCATGGTGGAAACGCTGAGCTATCCGTTCGTAGGCCCTGCGGACTACAAGAACTTCGCATTGAACGCCGAAGAGGTCGAGAAGGTCAGCGTCGAAATCGCCAACCCGCTCGCCGGTGACCGCCCGTTCCTGCGCCGCGACATTCTGCCGACGCTGGCCCAGACCGTGCAGCGCAACCTGCGCCGCGGCGCCGAAAACGTGTCGCTGTACGAAATCGGCCACGTGTACCTGTGGAATCCGGACGCCCCCGCGATTCCGGCACTGCCGGGCGCGGTCAAGCCGACCGACGAGCAGCTCGCCGCGCTCGACGCGGGCCTGCCGGACCAGCCGATGCACGTCGCCGGCATTCTCACCGGCAACGCGGTCGATTCCGGCTGGCTGGGCGAACGCCGCGCGGTGGACTGGAGCGACGCCGTCGAATCCGTGCGCCGCATCTCCGACCGCATCGGCGCCGGCCTCACCTTGGTGCAGCCGAAGGCCGAGGACGTTCCCTCCCAGTGGCATCCTGGCCGTGCGGCCAAGGTGATGGCCGGCGATGTGTTCGTCGGCATGGTCGGCGAACTCCATCCGCATGTGAACGAGGCCTTGGGCTTCCCGGCTCATTCCGCGGCGTTCGAGCTGAATCTGACCGATCTGTTCGCCACGCTGAGCGGCAAGCCGGTGCAGGCCAAGCCGATCTCCACCTTCCCGCCGGTCAAGCAGGACCTCGCCTTCACCGTATCGACCGACGTCACCGCGGCCGATTTGGAGAAGGTCATCGCCAACGCCGCCGGCGATGCCCTGGAAGACATCAAGCTGTTCGACGTCTACACCGGCGACCAGCTGGGAGAAGGCCTGAAGTCCCTGGCGTACGCGGTCACGTTCCGTGCCAAGGACAAGACGCTGACCTCCGATGACAGCGAGGCCATCCGCAAGCGTATTGTGGATGAAGCGGCCAAGTTGGGTGCGCAGCTGCGCGCCTGACGCCGGTCCCAACAAAGAACAAAAAAGGACGATTGATGAACGAACCGGAACAGAACCAGCAAACAAAATCCGACGAACGTCGAGATGATGCCGGAGCTGCTCCGGTTCCTTCGTCTTCGGCCGATAATACGGAACGGCCGGCGCAGAAGCCGGCCTACGGGCAGTACAACCAGCCGGAATACGGCGCCATGTCCAGTCAGTACCCGGCCGGATACAATCCATACGTCTATGGGGCTCCCGAACCGGAGCCAAAGCCGCAATCCGACGACGGACAGCAGAATCCTCAGATCCGGAACGCGCAGTATGGCCAGCAGAACGGCCAACCGTACAACCGGCAGTTCCCGAATCAGCCGTATGGCCAGCCCTACGGCAACCAGCAGCCCGGAAACCAGAATCAATGGGCCGGCCAGCCGAACGCCGGTCAGTGGAACAGCGGGTATCCAAATCCCCAAAACGGAAGCCAACAGCCATACAATCCCAATTATCCGGGAGGCATCAACCTCGACGACCCCAGGCAGAATCCATGGTACGGGCACTGGGATTCCTACGCCATCATCTCCTTTATCTTCGCGCTGTTCCTGCCGGTGCCGGTATTGTCGGCGATCATGGGCGCCGTGTCGATGTGGCGCACCAAGAAACTGCACATGAAAGGCTATTGGCTGGGATTCGCCGCGGTGGTGATCAACGTGCTGTACACCATCACGGTGATCTGGCTCACCGTGCACGGCATGTCCACCACGGACCTGTACAACGAGATGATGCAGTACATGCTCGGCAACGGCGGCGGCAACGGTTCGGATTCCATCACCGCCTGAACCGGTTTCGAACGTCGGCCGATTGCATTGTGGAAACGTCGATGACCACTATCCGACACAATTCAGATGCATAGTTATGCAAAGTATTGCATAAAGTGTATGCTGAACACTGTTTTAGCGAGTCAAGGAAAGAGACGTGACATGGCCAAATACACGGTAGCCGTGGCCGGCGCCACAGGATATGCGGGCGGCGAGGCGCTTCGCATACTTGCGGCGCACCCGAATTTCGAAGTGACCTGCGTCGCCGGACATTCATCGGTGGGCGACAAGCTCGGCAAGCACATGCCGCATATTCCGCAGCTGGCGGATCTGGTCGTGGAGGACACCACACCGGAAGTGCTCAATGGGCACGACGTGATCATCCTCGCTTTGCCGCACGGCGCATCAGGCGCATTGGCGGCAAAACTCGACCCGAACGCCGTGGTCGTCGACCTCGGCGCGGACCACCGTCTTGAGGAACAGTCCGCGTGGGACGAGTTCTACGGCGGCGACTTCTACGAACATTGGACGTACGGCATGCCGGAACTCATCACCGGCACCAAGGCGGACGGCTCCTACACGCGTCAGCGCGAGGCGCTGCCCGGAACCAAGCGCATCGCCGGTCCGGGTTGCAACGTGACCGCCACGACGCTGGCGTTGCAACCCGGTGTGGCGCAGGGGTTGGTCGACCCGACCGATATCGTCGCCGACCTGGTCGTCGGCTATTCCGGCGCGGGAAAGAACCTCAAGCGCACGAATCTGCTTGCCGCCGAGGCGTTCGGCTCGGCGTTGCCGTATTCGGTGGGCGGCACGCACCGTCACATTCCGGAGATCCTGCAGAACTTCGCGCACGCCGCGGGCAAAAGCGCCGCGGCCGCCAGCGAATTCACCTTGGGATTCACCCCCATCCTCGTTCCGATGGCCCGCGGCATCCTCGCCTCCGTTTCGGCGAAGCTCACCGACAAGGCATTGAGGATGACCGACGCCGAAATCCGGCAGGTATGGCTCGACGCCTACCGTGGCCAGGATTTCATGGTGGTGCTTCCGGAGGGCGTGATGCCGGCCACCGCCAACATCATCGGCTCGAACGCCGCCCACATCCAGGTCGCCGTCGACCACAAGGCCGGACGTCTCCTGGCGTTCGCGGCCATCGACAATCTCAACCGCGGCACGGCCGGCCAAGCGGTGCAGTCGCTGAATGTGGCATTGGGACTTCCTGAAGACGCAGGTTTGACAAAGATTGGAGTGGCACCGTGAGTGTAACGTTCGCACAAGGTTTTTCCGCGGCCGGAGTGACGGCCGGCATCTCTTCCGTCGAAGGCAAGAAGGATCTGGCCCTGGTCGTCAACAACGGTCCGCTTGACGCGGCCGCCGGAGTGTTCACGTCGAATCGTTTCTGCGCGGCCCCCGTGCAGTGGTCCCGTTCCGTCGTCAAGGACGGCCATCTGAAGGCCGTGATCCTCAATTCCGGCGGAGCCAACGCCTGCACCGGCAAGCCGGGATACGAACAGTCGAAGGCCACGGCCGAAAAGGTCGCCGGCTTGCTCGGTGCGAAGGCCGAGGACGTGGCGGTGTGCTCCACCGGCCTGATCGGTGAGCTGCTGCCGCTCGACAACGTGCTTTCGGGCGCCCAGAAGGCATATGACGCCCTCGCCGATGACGCCCAGGCCGGTGCGGACGCGTCCCACGCCATCATGACCACCGATACCAAGGCGAAGACCGTCGAGCTGGAAGGCTCCACCGGATTCCGCGTCGGCGGCATGGTCAAGGGCTCCGGCATGATCGCGCCCCAGCTGGCCACCATGCTGTGCGTCATCACCACCGACGCCGTCGTGAGTGCCGGCCAATTGCAGGCCGCGCTGAACGCCGGAGTCGACAAATCCTTCAACCGCATCGACGTGGACGGCTGCATGTCCACCAACGACACCGTGCTGCTGCTCGCATCGGGCGCCTCCGGTGTGGAGCCGGACCCTGACGAGTTCAACGAACTGGTGGCGAAGGCCACCGCGTCGCTGGCCCGCCAGATCATCGGCGACGGCGAGGGCGCAAGCCACGACATTCGCATCACGGTCACTGGAGCCACCACCGAGGACGCGGCCCTTGCATGCGCCCGCGCGGTCGCGGCGTCGAACCTGCTCAAGTGCGCCATCTCCGGAAACGACCCGAACTGGGGCCGGATCGTCAGCTCCCTGGGAACCGTTTCCGTTCAGGACGCCCCCTACGACTCCGAGAAGGTGACCGTGGACGTCAACGGCGTCCGCATCTGCGAGAACGGCGGCGCGGGCCGCGACCGTTCCGAAGTGGACATGACGCCGAGGGAGGTGCACATCGACATCGACCTCAATGCCGGAGATGCCGAGGCGACCGTCTGGACCGACGATCTGACCCACGAATACGTACACATTAACGCTGATTACGAAAGCTGATTGAACACCAATGACCAAAGAGCTCAAGGGACCTGGATTCCATTTCGACGTGCATACCGACCTGCGCGCCGATCAGAAGGCGGAGGTGCTGATCGAGGCATTGCCGTGGCTTGAGGAGTTCGCGGGCCAGCGCATCGTCATCAAGTATGGCGGCAACGCCATGATCGACGACCATCTCAAGGCATGCTTCGCGCAGGACATGGTGTTCCTCCGCCAGGTGGGCCTGCATCCGGTGGTCGTCCACGGCGGCGGCCCGCAGATCTCCCGCATGCTCAAGGCATTGGGCATCAAGTCGGAGTTCAAGGGCGGACTGCGCGTCACCACTCCGGAAGCCATGGACGTGGTGCGCATGGTGCTCACCGGCAAGGTCTCACGTGAGCTGGTTGGTCTGATCAACGCGCATGGTCCGTTCGCGGTCGGACTGTCCGGCGAGGACGGCGCCCTGTTCTCCGCCATGCAGCGCAAGCCGATCATCGATGGGAAGCCCACCGACATCGGCCTTGTCGGCGACGTGGTGAGCGTCGACGCCTCGGCCGTGGAGGATCTCATCAACGCGGGACGCATCCCCGTGGTGTCTTCGGTCGCTCCGAACGAGGACGACGCCACCGAGGTGCTGAACGTGAACGCCGACTCCGCAGCCGCGGCGCTTGCCTCGGCGCTCGGCGCCAGCAAGCTGGTGATCCTGACGGACGTCGACGGCCTGTATGCGGACTGGCCCGACCGCGATTCCCTCATCGGACGCATCGGCGTGGAGAACCTGCGCGACATGCTGCCCGACCTCGAAAGCGGCATGCGGCCGAAGATGGAAGCCTGCGTGAGGGCCATCGACGGCGGCGTCCCGCGCGCCCACATCATCGATGGACGCAAGCCGCACTCCATCCTGAACGAAATCTTTACCACCGCCGGCATCGGCACCATGGTCGTGCCCGAAGACGGCATTGAAATGAGGAATTCCTATTATGGCAACTGAACAGTTGGAAACGCTCGGCAACGAAGACTCCAAGTGGCTGGGGAAGTACTCCCAGGTGCATATGAACGTGTTCGGCACGCCATTGCGCGTGATGGATCACGGCAAGGGCGCGCATCTTTGGGACGTCGATGGCAATGAATACCTCGACTTCCTCGCCGGCATCGCGGTGAACGCTCTGGGCTACGCGCACCCGAAGTGGGTGAAGGCGATCAGTGAACAGGCCGCGAAGGCCGCCCACGTGAGCAACTACTTCGCCACCGAGCCGCAGATCAACCTGGCCTCCAAGCTCGTCGAACTCGCAGGGGCTCCGGAAGGCTCCCGCGTATACTTCGGCAACTCCGGAGCCGAAGGCAACGAGGCGGCCTTGAAACTCGCCAAGCTGTACGGCCGCACGCTTCCGGGCGCGTTGCCGTCCGAAGGCGGCAAGCCGGCGCGCATCATCTCCATGACCCACGGCTTCCACGGCCGCACCATGGGCGCGCTGTCCGCCACTTGGAAGCCCGCCATCCGCAAGTCGTTCGAACCGCTGGTGCCGAACTTCGAATTCGTGGAGGCCGGAAACGTCCAGGCCCTGCATGACGCCTTCGCCGAAACCGGCCAGGGCAAGCATGGCAAGGGACCGGTCGCGGCCGTCATCATGGAGCTGATCCAGGGCGAGGCAGGCGTCCGTCCTCTGGGTGCCGACTATGTGAAGAAGGCGCGTCAGCTGTGCGATGAGCACCACGCGCTGCTCATCATCGACGAGGTGCAGACCGGCATGGGCCGCACCGGTTCGTGGTTCGCGTTCCAGCGTGAGGAGCTTTCCGGCGGCGTGACCCCGGACATCGTCACGTTCGCCAAGGGCGTCGGCGGCGGATTCCCGATGGGCGGCATGATCTCCTTCGGCGCCGAGCTGTCGGCGCTGTTCACCCCGGGCTCGCACGGTTCCACGTTCGCCGGTAATCCGCTGGGCGCCTCCGCGGCTCTGGCGACGATCGGCACCATCGAGGAGGAAGGCCTCGTGGCGAACGCCGACGTGCGCGGCAGGCAGCTGCGCGACGCCATCAGCGCCTGCGGCAACAAGCTGTTCACCTCGGTGCGCGGAAGCGGTCTGCTCGACGCCATCGAACTCGCTCATCCATGCGCGCACGCCGCGATGAACTGGGCGCTGGAACACGGTCTCATCGTCAACGCGGTCGCTCCGGACGCCCTGCGTCTCGCACCGCCGCTGGTCGTCACCGAACAGGACATCGACCAGGCCGTTTCCATCCTCGCGCAGATTCCGTGCGATCTGCCCAACGACTGAGCCAACCGGATTCGAAAGGAGAGCCGAACATGGCAACACCTGAATTGCGCCACATGCTGCGTGACGACGATCTCAATCATGAAGAACAGAAGCAGGTTCTCGAACTGGCCATCAAGTTCCACAAGAACCGCTTCTACCACCAGCCGTTCGCCGGCCCCCAGGGCATCGCGGTGATTTTCGACAAGCCCAGCACCCGCACCCGTTCCAGCTTCTCCATCGGCGTCGCCGAATTGGGCGGATACCCTCTGGTCATCGACAAGTCGGGCTCCCAGCTCGGCCGCGGCGAACCCGTCGCCGACACCGCGCGCGTGCTCGACCGCATGGCCTATGGCGTGGTGTGGCGCACGTTCGGGCAGGACCGCGTCGAGGAGATGGCACGCTACTCCACGCACCCGGTGGTGAACGCGTTGACCGACGAGTTCCATCCCTGCCAGATCCTCGCCGATTTCCAGACCATCGCCGAGCATCGCGGTGGCGTCGACAACCTGAAGAACCAGACCATCGCCTATGTGGGCGACGCCGCCAACAACATGTCGAATTCGTACCTGCTCGGCGGTGCCGTGGCCGGTATGGACGTCCGCGTGGCCGGCCCCTACGGCTACCTGCCCGATCCGCAGATCGTGGCCGATGCCGAGGCCATCGCCTCCGAAACCGGCGGCTCCGTCCTCGTGACCACCGATCCGAAGGAAGCCGTCTCCGGCGCCGACTGCGTGTTCACCGACACATGGGTCTCCATGGGCGAGGAGGCCGAATACGCCATCCGATCCAAGCCGTTCTGGGATTACCAGGTGAACGCCGGCCTGATGGCCGAGGCCAAGGATGACGCGATTTTCCAGCACTGCCTGCCGGCGTATCGCGGCAAGGAAGTCACCTCCGAGGTCATCGACGGGCCGCAGTCCGTGGTCTGGGACGAAGCGGGCAACCGTCTGCACGCCCAGAAGGCCCTGCTGACCTGGCTGGCCGGCAAGGCTCGTGGAGACGAAAGTCTGCTGGTCTGATGACCGATTCAACTCCCGCGTTGCAGCGTCCTGCCACCCGGGCCGCTCGACTGAGCGCCATCGAGCAGGCGCTGCTGACGTGCGTCGTCACTTCGCAATCGCAGCTGTCGCAGATTCTCGCCGATCAGGGCATCGAAGTGACCCAGGCCACGTTGAGTCGTGACCTCGATGAGATCCACGCCACGAAAACGCGCCTGTCCGACGGCACCGTCGCGTATGCCATCGGCGTCCAACAGCCCGAGGACCATCCAACGGGCGGTTCGGACGCCAAAATGGAACAACAGATAAGCCGCATCCTTTCGGGACTGGTCACTTCCGTGGCCGCCGCGCGCAACCTCGTGGTCGTGCATACCCCGTCGGGCGCCGCGCAGTATGTCGCGAGCGTCATCGACAAGCAGACGATCGGCGGGGTGCTGGGTACCATCGCCGGCGATGATACCGTTATGGTGATCTGCGCCGACGACGACAGCGCGAAAAAACGCGCGCAATGGCTCTTGGACGTCGTGTCCAAAGGGTGAATGGCCGTATAGTGGACATTATGCGTCAGATATGCATAAATATACAAGGTATTGCATATACTGATGAATAACATTTGTTGCAAGAAAGGGAAACCATGAGCGATAAGAATCGTCTCGTCCTGGCGTACTCCGGTGGTCTTGACACCTCCGTCGCCATTTCATACCTCAAGGAGCGCACCGGCAAGGATGTCGTGGCCGTGTCCCTCGACGTTGGCCAGGGCGGCGAGAGCCTTGAGACCATCAAGCAGCGCGCTTTGGATTGCGGCGCGGTCGAGGCCTACGTGGTCGACGCCCGTGACGAGTTCGCCAACGAATACTGCATGAAGGCCTTGAAGGCCAACGCCATGTACGAGGGCGTGTACCCGCTGGTTTCCGCCATCTCCCGTCCGCTGATCTCCAAGCACCTCGTGCGCGCCGCCCACCAGTTCGGCGCCGATACCATCTCCCATGGATGCACCGGCAAGGGCAACGACCAGGTGCGTTTCGAAGTCTCCATCGCGTCCATCGATCCGACGCTGAAGGCGATCAGCCCGATCCGCGACCTGTCGCTCACCCGCGATGTCGAAATCGCGTTCGCCAAGGAGCACAAGCTGCCGATTACGCAGACCGAGAAGAGCCCGTTCTCCATCGACCAGAACGTGTGGGGCCGTGCCATCGAGACCGGTTTCCTCGAGGATCCGTGGAACGGTCCGACCAAGGATTGCTACTCGTACACCGACGATCCGGCGTTCCCGCCGGTCGAGGACGAGGTCGTCATCGAATTCAAGCAGGGCGTGCCGGTCAAGATCGACGGCCGCGACGTCACCCCACTGCAGGCGATCGAAGAGATGAACCGTCGTGCGGGTGCCCAGGGCATCGGCCGCATCGACTTGATCGAGGACCGTCTGGTCGGCATCAAGTCCCGTGAGCTGTATGAGGCTCCGGGTGCCGTGGCGCTGATCACCGCCCACCAGGAACTCGAGAACTGCTGCCTCGAGCGCGAGCAGCACCGCATCAAGCGCGACATCGACAAGCGCTGGGCCGAGCTGGTCTACGACGCGCAGTGGTTCTCCCCGGCGACGCAGTCCCTGAACGCCTTCATCGAAGACACCCAGAAGTACGTCTCCGGCGAGGTCCGCATGGTGCTGCACGGTGGACGCGCCGTGGTGACCGGCCGTCGTTCCGACACCTCGCTGTACGACTACAACCTCGCCACCTACGATTCCGGCGACAGCTTCGACCAGAAGTCCTCCAACGGCTTCATCGACATCTACGGTCTGCCGAGCCGCGTGGCCGCTGCCCGCGACATCAAGTTCGGCAAGGGCATCGAGGTCCCGGAAAACAGCGTCGAGTGAGCCGAACGCGTCACCGCGCCGACGAATCGTTCTGACTGATGGGGGAGAGAACGCCGTTAGGACTATCCTGACTGGTATTCTCTCCCTCAGTCATGTTTGCAAGGAGATATGGAAAATGACCGAGAGCACAACCAATGGTGAGCACCTCGCCCTGTGGGGCGGCCGCTTCAAATCCGGACCGTCTCCGGAACTCGCCCGATTGAGCAAATCCACCCAGTTCGACTGGCGTCTGGCGGACGACGACATCGCGGGCTCGCGTGCGCATGCGCGTGCGCTCGGCCGCGCCGGACTGCTGACCGCCGACGAGCTGCAGCGCATGGAGGATTCCCTCGACGAACTGCAGCGCCGCGTCGATTCGGGCGCTTTCGCGCCGATCGAGGATGACGAGGACGAGGCCACCGCCCTCGAACGTGGACTGCTGGACATCGCCGGCGACGAACTCGGCGGCAAATTGCGCGCCGGCCGTTCCCGCAACGACCAGATCGCCGCGCTGATTCGCATGTGGCTGCGCCGCCACAGCCGCGTCATCGCCAAACTGCTGCTCGGCCTCGCCGCCGCGCTGATCGAGCAGGCCGAAAAAGCCGGACGCACCGTCATGCCGGGCCGCACCCACATGCAGCATGCGCAGCCGGTTCTGCTCGCGCACCAGCTCATGGCCCATGTCTGGCCGCTGCTGCGTGACGTGGAACGTCTGTCCGATTGGGACAACCGCATCGACGCCAGCCCGTATGGCTCCGGCGCGCTTGCCGGCAACACGCTCGGCCTCGACCCGGTGGCGGTGGCCCGCGAACTCGGTTTCTCCAAAGTCACCGCCAACTCCATCGACGGTACGGCAAGCCGCGACCTCGTCGCGGAATTCGCGTTCATCGCGGCCATGACCGGCGTGGACATCAGCCGTCTTTCCGAGGAAATCATCATCTGGAACACCCAGGAGTTCGCCTTCGTGCGTCTCGATGACGCGTACTCCACCGGTTCCTCCATCATGCCGCAGAAGAAGAACCCGGACATCGCCGAGCTCGCACGCGGCAAGTCCGGCCGTCTCATCGGCGACCTGACCGGTCTGCTGGCAACGCTCAAGGGCCTGCCGACCGCGTACGCCCGCGACCTGCAGGAAGACAAGGAAGCCGTCTTCGATCAGGTGGACACCCTCGAGGTGCTGCTTCCCGCCTTCACCGGCATGGTCGCTACCATGACCTTCGACAAGGAGCGTCTGGAAGCCGAGGCCCCCACCGGATTCGCGTTGGCGACCGACATTGCCGAATGGCTCGTCAAAAACGGCGTGCCGTTCCGCCACGCGCATGAGCTTTCCGGCGCATGCGTGAAAATCGCCGAAGACCGCGGACAGGAGCTATGGGATCTGACCGACGAGGATTTCATCGGCGTGTTCCAGGGCTTCCTTCCCGCGGACAAGGCTCCTGAAGTGCGCGAGGTGCTGTCCACCGAGGGCTCCGTCTCCGCGCGCAACGGCAAGGGTGGCACTTCGCCGCTCAGGGTGCGCGAACAGATCGCCGCGGCCAAGTCCTCCGTGGAGCAGCTGCGCGTCTTCGCCAACTCCATCAGCGACGGTTCCGCATACAAAAGCCCGGAATCGCTGCTCAAGTAACCGGCAGTCCGCCAATCGGAAACATAATCGAGAAATCAGGCAAAGCGGTGCATCTCACTCGAACGCAGATCCAACGCCTCGTGCAGAAACACGGCGCCGAAATCATCGGGCATCGGCATATGCGAATCGAGAGAAACTGCTACCAGCATGGTGCGGTGACCACATTCGCCCATTCCATCCGTGTGGCATGTCTGGCGGTATGGCTCGCCGACCGGCTGCATCTGTGGCATCGGGTCGACCTGCATTCGCTGGTCCGCGCCGCTTTGCTCCACGATTATTTTCTCTATGACTGGCATGATTGGGACGATGGCGCGCACCGTTTCCATGGATTCACCCACGGGGGAGCGGCCATGCGCAACGCGATGAGGGATTTCAGGCTCAATCGTGTGGAGCGTGACAGCATCGCGCACCATATGTTTCCCCTGACGCCGGTTCCTCCCAGGTATGTCGAAGGATATCTGGTCACCTTGGCCGACAAGATCAGCGCCACCAGGGAAACGTTCTCCATGGAAAGGTTCGACAGGCCGAAAAGGCCGGGCACCTCCGGCATTTCGCGCTGACGACGATTCGAAACGACGAGGATTCGGCATGATTGCCTTGGAATATCTGTTTCTCTGGTTTCTGTTCTATTCATTCATCGGTTGGATCTACGAATCGATCCTCGTTTCGGCGACCGAACGCCGCTGGGTGAACCGTGGTTTCCTCAACGGGCCGTTATGCCCGATCTACGGTTGTGGAGCGGTGCTCGCGGTCGTGCTATTGCGTGACGTGCACGATTCCATGGCGATTTTTCTCGTTTCCTCGCTCGGCGCGAGCGTGCTCGAATACGTCACGTCATGGGGCATGGAGCGGCTGTTCCACGCGCGATGGTGGGATTACAGCAACTACCGGTTCAACATCCACGGCCGCATCTGCCTGCTCGGCGCCGTGGTGTTCGGTTTCGCCGGCGTGCTCATCGTCAACGTCGTGCACCCGGCAGTCGCATACGCCACGAGCGTGATTCCGTTGCCTGCCGTGCATGCGATGTGCGCGGTGTTCGCCGTGGCCGTCATCATCGATACCATCGTCACCGTGCTCGGCATGGCCGATTTGGCCGACAACCTCGCGAAACTCGGCGACATGGTCCAGTCGTACGCCGAAAAGGCCGGCGACTCGTGGCAATGGGGCAGGGACGTGTTCTCGGAGAAGGTGCATGGTCTCTCCGAGTCCTCGCAGGAACTGTTCGCCCATGCGCAGACGGCGGTCGCCTCGGTGCTCAACAGGCAGCAGCGCCGCATGATCGCGGCGTTCCCGCATATGCGTTCCACCGAATCGGCGAAATACAGCAAGATCATCGAAACCGTGCGCGAGATGATCCGCAGAAGGAAATGACGACGACCATAGCGACATGGCTTGGCACGGTCTTCAACATAGGTGCGACTGGTGGAAGGCATGACTGACGGGCGTTTCTGCGCTGGTTGGACGAATCCCGCGTTCCCGTGATCGCGGGCGGAAACGCCAAGTCCCGCTGTCTTCGTCTTCTGCGAGACTGTAGGGTGCGTAAAACGCGGTAACGTCCACAATTCGATAGGGAGAAAACAGCTATGGCTCACGTCATCGATTTCAAGGAGGCCGGTTTCGATTCCGTCCTTGATGAACTGGAATGGCGCGGGTTGATTTCCCAGTCCACTGACAGGGATCGACTCGCCGAAGCGTTGAACGGAGAGCCCATCACCTATTATTGCGGTTTCGACCCGACCGCAGCCTCCCTGCACATCGGTAATCTGGTGCAGCTGATCAACATGCGTCACCTTCAGGCGGCGGGCCACCATCCCATCGCCTTGGTGGGCGGGGCCACCGGACTGATCGGCGATCCACGTCAATCCGGCGAACGCACGCTGAATCCGAAGGATGTCGTGGCCGGCTGGGCCGAGCGTCTGAAGAAGCAGATCGGCGGCATCCTCGAAACCGAAGGCGACAATCCGGTGCGTTTCGTGTCCAACTACGACTGGACCGCGCAGATGAGCGTCATCGACTTCCTGCGTGACGTCGGCAAGAACTTCCGCATGGGCACCATGCTCGCCAAAGACACGGTGGCGCGGCGTCTGAACTCCGAGGAAGGCATCTCCTTCACCGAGTTCAGCTACCAGGTGCTGCAGGGCAACGACTTCCTGCACCTGTTCGACGAATACCATTGCGTGATGGAGATCGGCGGTTCCGACCAGTGGGGCAACCTCACCTCCGGCCTCGACCTGATCCACAAGGTGCGTGGCGTGGACGTGAACGTGTTCACCAGCCCGATCATCACCGACGCCCAGGGCAAGAAGTTCGGCAAGTCCGAAGGCAACGCCGTCTGGCTGGACGGCACCATGCTCAGCCCCTACAAGTTCTACCAGTTCTGGTTCAACCGTCCGGACAGCGAGATGGAGAACCTGCTGAAGGCGTTCACCTTCCTGCCGAAGGCCGAAATCGAACGTCTCGTCGAGGAGAGCAAGACCAATCCGGGCGCGCGCGAGGCACAGCGCACCCTGGCTTGGGAGGTCACCAGTTTCGTGCATGGGGAAGAGGCGACGCGCCAGGCGCTGGACGCGGCCGGCGCGTTGTTCGGCCGTGGCGGAGACCTCGCCGGCATCGAGGAGTCCGTGCTGGAAGCGGCCCTCGAAGGTGTGAAGGTCGATGGCGAATTCGCCAAGGCCTCCGTCGGCGACCGCGTCGCCGAAGCCGGAATGAAGGCCGGACTGTTCAAGTCGATTTCCGAGGCCCGCAAGACCATCAAATCCGGTGGCGTGTACCTCAACAACGCACGCGTCGCGGACCAGGACCAGACCCTCACGGAAGACGACTTCCTGCACGGGCGTTTCGCGCTTATCCGTCGAGGCAAGAAGGCTCTTGGCGCGGTCGAACGCGCATGAGCGCCGAGCCGACGCGATCGGTATAACCGTCAAATCACAATCATCGAGAAAAAATCTAAGGAAAACAAGGAAAAGCATGGCAGAAGAACAGCGCGGATCCCGCGGCAAGTCCTACGGAAACCATAAGTCCTACGGTTCGGGTCGTCCGGGCAACCGCGGCGGCAAGGGATTCAAGCCGCGCGGCAACGGCGGCAAGTCCTACGGACACCGTTCCGGTGGCTTCCACAACGACGACCACAAGGGCGGCTATCGCAAGGGCAACGGCGGTTTCCGCCGCGACCGCGATTTCCATCGTGATGGTGAAGGTGAAGGCCAGGAGCGTCGTTTCCACAACGGTCCGCGCAAGTTCAACCGCGACGGCCAGCGTCATGACGACCATCGCGGATACCGCGGCGGCCGCGGCAATGACAATCCGCGGTACCGTCGTGACGACCGTCGCGATGGCGATCGTCGTAATTTCCGTCGTGAGGATGGCGAGCGCCGCAACGACCGTGGTTTCCGTCGTGATGACGATCGCAGGAACTTCCGCCGTGACGATAACCGCTCCGGTTTCCGCCGTGACGACCGTCGCAACGACCGTCGCAACGACCGTCGCGATGGCGATCGTCGTAATTTCCGTCGTGAGGATGGCGAGCGCCGCAACGACCGTGGTTTCCGTCGTGATGACGATCGCAGGAACTTCCGCCGTGACGACCAGCGCCGCGATTTCCACAAGGATCGTGACGCTCGACATGACGAGGAAAAGCGCGAGTTCACCCGCGAGGAGAAGACCGCCTACCGTGAGCAGAAGCGCGACGAGTACCTTTCCAAGCCGCGCCGCAACTCCGACGGGACGATGAGCTTCCCGTCCCAGAACCCGTACACACATCGCCGTCCGGGCGAGCCGAAGATGCCGAAGGGCATCGAATGGAGCATGCTTTCCTCCGACGATCGCGAACGTCTGCGCGGTCTGTCCAAGGAGCATGCCGAGAACATCGGACTGCACATCCTCGCCGCCTACACGCTTGAGGAGAACAATCCCGAACTGGCCCTCGAACACGCGCAGTGGGTCGCGCACCAGGCCTCGCGCATCGATTTCGCCCGTGAGACCCTCGCCTTCGTGGCATACCGTCAGGGTGACTACAAGCTCGCGCTGCGTGAGTTCCGCACGGCGCACCGTATGAACGGTTTCCTTGACTACCTGCCTTTCATCGCCGACTGCGAGCGTGGACTCGGCCATCCGAAGAAGGCCCTCGAAATCGCCATGGGCGACGACGCCAAGCAATTGCGCGGCGAGGCCAAGGCGGAGATGTTCCTCGTGTACGCGGGCGCTCTGGGAGATCTGAAGATGTGGGACAAGGCCATCGAAGTCGCCCACACCCTCGGTCGCTCCAAGGGACTGGCCGGCGAATACCGCATGCGTGCGGTGCAGGCCGAACAGTACTTCCTCGAAGAGGCGGGACGCACCGACGAGGCCGTCGAACTCGACCAGCTGCTCGACAAGCTCGAGCTGAAGTACGCCGAAGTGGAAGATGACGAGACCTCCGACGATCTGGTCATCGAATACGACATGCAGAACCTGGATGACGAACTCATGGACAAGCTGGGCATCTCCGAGGACGACGCCCAGTACGCTCCGGAAGAGGAGACCGACGAGGACGGCGAATCCGACGCCGATGCCGAAGGTGCTTCCGAAGAGGAATCCACCACCGCGGGCGAATCCGCCGATGAATCCAAGGATGCCGAATCCACCGAAGCCGCAGAGACGACGGATGCCGAGAAGTCCAAGGAGGAATCCACGGAAGAGGCCACGGAATCCGAAGACGTAGCCGAACCGTCCGATGAATCCGGGGACGACGGCGAGGACGCCGGCGAGGCAGCCAACAACGAAGAGTGAGGCGTGACGCATATGCTGAAGTCCACGGAACAGGCGCTCAGCGAGGCCTACGGACTGGCTCTGCTCGATCTTGACGGCGTGGTCTACCGGGGCAAGAACCCGGTGGACCACGCGGCCGAGAACATCCGCAAGGCGGAGCAGCTGGGCATGACGGTGGAATACACCACCAACAATTCCTCCCGTCTGCAGTCGGTCGTCGCCGATCAGCTCAAAGGATTCGGCCTTGATGTGGAGCCATGGCAGGTCATCACTTCATCGGTGGTGGCCGCCCGCATGGTGGCGCGCGCGGTGCCGAAGGGCGCGAAGGTGTTCGTGCTCGGAGCCCGCCATCTTCGTGAAGAGGTGTCCAAGCAGGGGCTGCAGGTCGTGGATTCGGCCGAAGAGCGTCCCGTCGCGGCGATTCAGGGTTGGTATCCCGAGATGTCGTGGAACGAGATGGCGCAGATCGCCTATGCGGTCGAGCATGGCGCGACCTATTTCGTGACGAACCGGGATCTGACCATTCCGCGCGAACTGGGCATCGCCCCCGGCTGCGGATCCATGATCAAAGCGGTCATCAACGCCACCGGCGTGGAACCGGTCTCGTCGGCCGGAAAGCCGGAATCGGCCATGTACGACGAGGCGCGTCTGCTGGCCGCCCACGACGGCGCCGATCCCGTGGCGAAGGAGCGTTGCCTCGCCATCGGCGACCGTCTCGACACGGACATCGAGGCGGGCAACCGCGGCGGATACGATTCGCTTGCGGTGCTCACCGGCGTCACCAACCCACACGAGTTGATGTTCGCGCCGGCGCATCTGCGCCCAGCCTTCATCGCCAAGGATTTGCGCGGCCTCAACGAACCCGCGCCGCGCATCAGCCATGAGGATGGCGCGTGGATTTGCGGCAATGCCCAGGCCCGTATCGATGGCGACCGCCTGTACGTCACCGATACCGCCTCGGTCGATGGCCTGCGCGCGGCCTGCGACGCCATGTGGGATGCCGCCGATCACGGACGTGACGTGCAAAGCGTCGACGTGCCCGAATTCCACCTCGATTGATGCGGAACGTTCCCATGCCCCGCAGCGTCTCCCACAACGCGGTCCGTTTGGACGTCGCCTTGGTCGATCGCGGTCTTGTCGACAGCAGGTCGAAGGCGCAGCGTCTGATCACGGACGGCAAGGTCAGCGTGAATGGCCTCGCCGCGCGCAAGGCGTCGCTGAAGATCACCGCCGATGACGCCGTGGCCGCCGACCTGGGTGAGGACTACGTTTCCCGAGGCGCCTACAAACTGGTAGGCGCCTTCGACGCCTTCGCATCCAAAGGACTGGTCTCCGCACGGAATCTCCGATGCCTCGACATCGGCGCCTCCACCGGAGGATTCTGCGATGTGCTGCTGCGCAGGGGAGCGTCCAAGGTCATCGCCTTGGACGTCGGCCATGGACAGCTTGATCCGCGCATCGCCGATGACGACCGTATCATCGAGATGAGCGGCGTCAATATCCGCGATGTCGAAGCGGAGGACCTTCCATATCGGCCGCAGATGATCGTATCCGATGTATCGTTCATCTCATTGACGTATGTGATTCCCGTCATCGCGCGGATAGCCGCGCCCGGCGCGCAAGTCGTGCTGCTCGTCAAACCTCAGTTCGAGGTCGGCAAGGGCAATCTCGGCAAGAACGGCATCGTGGAAAGCGAACGTTTGCGCAGGCAGGCGCTCGACACCGTCATCGCATGCGCGCGCGGCAATGGACTGGATGTGCGTGGCGCCGGCCCGTCGCCCATCGAAGGCACACACGGCAATATCGAATATCTGCTGTACGCGGTGGCGCCGATGGCGTAATCGCATACGCCGCATCATCGCATATCAAGCAATATCAACGAGTCACGAATGGGCTGGAATCCTATCATGGATTCCAGCCCATTGCCATATCGGTTCGCAGGCCGTCCGCATGCCATCGCCATTCGTACCGGCCGAGGCGTAACGGTGCCCGAAATCGATCAGCCCCTCAGAAAACGGTCGATCTGGTCCTGCTTGCCCATGATGATGAGCTCGTCGTTGCGGTGCATGATCAGTTCCTTCGAGCCGTATTCGAATTCCTTGCCCGGCGATTTGATGCCGACCACGGTGATGCCGAAACGCTCATGCACGCGCGCGTCCTCGATGGTGTAGCCGACGACGTGCGCGGGCGTATGGATCTTCACGACGTTGTACGCGCCCTCCAACTCGATGTAATCGAGATAATTGCCGGAGACCAGATGCCCCACACGCTTGCCGGCGTCGGTCTCCGCGTTGATGATGTGGCGCGCGCCGATGCGCTGCAGGATGCGCGCATGCTCCTTGGAGACGGATTTCGCCCAAATGTCCGAAATGCCGGCGTCGAGCAGATTGCCGGCGGTGATGACGGACGCTTCGACGCTGTCGCCGATCGCCACGACCGCGGTGTCGAAATCGGAGGCGTTGACCTGTTCCAGCGCCATCACGTCGGTCATGTCGGCTTGTACGGTCGGAATCTGCGAGGACCAGCGGTTCACCAGTTCGCCATCCTTGTCGACGGCGAGCACATCCTGGCCCATCATGTCCAACGTCGTGGCCACCGAACTGCCGAAACGGCCCAGTCCGACCACAAGAACGCTTCTGGTGTTGTTCGCCATGATTGTTCGCATACCTTTCGAATTTCTAATCCAACATCCGCTGTTTGCCAGTATATGCTTCCGTCAGCCGACCACGATCTGCTCGGTGGGGTAGCGCACCGCCTCAAGATTGTGCGGGCGCGACACGGCGTAGGCGATGGTGAGCGGCCCCAACCTGCCGATGAACATGGTGGCCGCGAGGATGTACAGCACCAGCGGGCTGTTCTCGTTGGCGACGCCGACGGAATAGCCGCCCAATCCGAACGCCGAGCAGGTGTCGAACAGCGCGTCGGACAGCGAGCATCCGCTGATGACCATAAGCGACAACGACACCACGGTGACCAGCGTCAGACAGGCGGTGCTGACCGCCACCGCGGTCATGACCGCCTGCGTGTGGATGCGGCGGTGGAACGCGTTGATGTCATGGCGCCCCGTGAACGCCGCCCTGCACGTCAGCAGCAGCACCGCGAATGTGGTGACGCGGATGCCGCCGGCGGTGGAGGTGCTGCCGCCGCCAATGAACATGACGATGGACAGGAACACTTTCGTGGCATCGCTGACGCCCGGCATCCAGGAAAGGTCGAAGCCCGAGCTGCGCGGCATGACCGCCGCCACCATGGCGTGCCAGAGCCGTGGCTCGATGTCGTCCCCGGAGAACAGCAGCGAATTGTTCCACTCCATGACGAGGAACCAGGTGAACGAGGCGATCACGATGCAGAACGTGGTCGTCAACGTGAGTTTCGTGTGCAGGCTCCACCGCTTCGCCGGACGGTGCGCGCGCCATGAGCGCATGAGGTTCAGCAGCACCGGGAATCCGAGCGTGCCGCAGAACGCGCTGGCGAGGATCGGCAGTCCCACGGCCCAGTTGTTGACGTGCAGTCCCGCGCCGTCAGGGGTGAAGCCGGCGTTGTTGTATGCCATCACGGCGAAGAACAGCGATTCCCACAGCGTCTGTCGCACGTCGCCATGGTTGACCTTGTACAGACCCGGGAACAACGCGAAGAAGGTGATGCCCTCGATGATGAACGCGGTGGTGATGACCACCGTGAGCACGCCTCTGATTTCCCCGAGCTTCGACGTGCCGAGCTCGTTGGCCGTGAGCATGCGCTGCGTCGCCTTGAGATGGTGGTTCACGGCGAGTGCGATGAGCGAGGCGAAGGTCATGACGCCCAAGCCGCCCATCTGCACGGAGAAGATCAGCACGCCTTGGCCGAAGGTGGTCCAGTGGGTGGTGGAATTGACGATGGAGATGCCGCAGGTGGAGATCGCGGACACTGCGGTGAAGAGCGCGGTGGTGAATGTGGTGGTTTCGCCCTTCGGGGTGGCGATGGGGGTGAGCAGCATGCTGGTGGAAAGCATTGCCAGCAGCATGAAATAGCAGATGGTCAGTCGTCCGGGATGGTTGACCAGACGATGCATGAGGCTTCGTTTGCGCGGTTTGCGGTCTTCCGCCATGGCCTTTTCGAAGGTGTCTCCGGAGAACCACCATGCGTAGCCGTGCGAGGCCTCGCGGTTGGAGGAGGACTCGTCAAAGACGAGATTCGACATGCCGTTCCCCGCTCCTTTTCTATGGTGGTCTTTCCGTCCTTTGCGTTATTGTAAGCGTATGTGTGGCTAAGGACGGGCCGGGAACGGCTGGACGTGGCGTCGGACGCGCGGTGTTCGGCCCGCGGATCTCGGCGTGGATTTCCCGTTTTCGTTCATTTGTTCGATTATGATGGCCGTTGGGACGTCTTCGTGATGTTCCTCGGATGGTCGCCTGTGGAAAGGTTTGCGGATGTTCGGTACACGGCACGCGGTGGTGGTGACGCATACGCGCCTGCGCGAGAGCGGCACGGTGGTCGAGGAGGCCGTCGACCAGCTGACGGGGGCCGGCTTCGAGGTGTCGATCATCGATAACGTCGAGGCTCCGGATTTCGGCAGCCAGCCGCCGGTGGTCGACGACGGCACGGAGATCGTGGTCGTGCTGGGCGGCGACGGCACGATTCTGAGGGCCGCGGAGCTGGTGCACTGCACGCAGGTGCCGATTCTGGGCGTCAATCTGGGGCACGTCGGTTTTCTCGCGGAGTTCGAAAGCTTCCAGATGAGCGAGGCCATCCGGCGTGTGGCCGAACATGATTATTCGATCGACGAGCGCATGATCGCCCATGTCGATGTGTGGCTTCCCGGGGCGCGAAAGCCGATCGAGGATTGGGCGCTGAACGACATCACACTGGAGCGCGCGGTCCGTGGCAAGATGGTCGAGTTGTCGGTGCGCGTCGACGACGTGGAGATGAGCTCGTTCGGCTGCGACGGCGTCATCGTGTCGACGCCGACCGGTTCCACCGCCTACGCGTTCTCCGCTGGCGGCCCGATCATCTGGCCGAACGTGAAGGCGTTGCAATTGGTGCCGTTGGCCGCGCACGCGTTGTTCGCAAGGCCTTTGATCATCGGCGCGGGCTCCACGTTCGCCTTGGACATTCTCGAGGATTCGACTTCCGACGGATGGATCTGCTGTGACGGCCGCCGCCAACGCGCCCTGCCGAAGGGCACGCGCGTCGAGGTGCGCGAGTCGAAGAGCACGTTGCGTCTGGCCCGTCTTTCCGGCGTGCCGTTCACGAATCGTCTGGTCACGAAATTCGATCTTCCCGTCGTCGGCTGGCGCGAGCAGGCGCGGAAGGCGGACGGCACGCACCATGGACAGTCGTTTTCGGACGGCGTCGAGGAAGGCGGGAAGTAACCGGCATGCTTGAGGAGCTTGAAATCCGCAATCTTGGTCCGATTCGTTCCGCGGTGATCGCGCCGGCCGGAGGCATGACGGCGATAACCGGCGAGACCGGCGCAGGCAAATCGATGCTGCTGAGCGCCATCAAACTGATCTCCGGCGGCCCGTCCGATGGCGGACGCGTGTCGGTCGGCGCCGACGAGGCGTGGGCGCAGGGCGTATTCGAGGTGGCGTCGTCGCCGGCCGCCGTCGCGGCCGCGCACGAGGCGGGGTTCGAACCCGAGGATGGCGAACTGTTTCTGTCGCGCAAGGTTCCCGCGTCGGGCAGGTCGCGCAGCATGCTGTCCGGACGCAGCGTGCCGCGCTCGGTGCTGCAATCGGTCGCCGCGGAATTGGTGACGATCCATGGCCAGGCCGACCAACTGCGCATCGCCTCCACGATTCGCCAACGTGAGTTTCTGGACCGGTATGCGGCGGATGAAGTCGCTTTGGCTGCCTATGGCAAGGCATGGCACGCCCTGCACGCCATGGACGAGCGTTTGGAGCGGCTGTCCCGACAGGAATCGTCGATGCGGCAGCAGGCGGATTATCTGCGCGAGTCCATCGAACGGATCAACCGCGTCGACCCGCAGCCGGGCGAGATGGAGGAATTGCGCGCGAGGCGTGACCGCATCGAGAACGCGGCGGAGATCGCGGAGGGCGTGACCCGCGCGTTGGGCGCGCTCGACGCTTCCCAGGTGGCGGATGACGTGGAATCCTCCAGCGCGGCCGATCTGATCGACCGCGCGTCCCAGGCTCTGCGTGGCATCCATGTGGAGGGCGTGTTCTCCGAACTCGCCGACCGTCTCGACTCCATCAGCACGGATTTGTCGGATGTGGTGTTCACGCTGTCCGGCGAAGTGGACAACGACGCGAGCGTGGAGGACTTGGATTCCATCAACGGCCGCATCCACGAACTGGACGAGCTGACCCGCAGATGGGGGCCGACCTTGGCCGATGTGATCGCATGGCGAGACAAGGCGGTGTTCGATCTGGAGGACCTCGACGCTTCCCCGGAAAAGGTCGGGCAATTGCAGGAGGAGCGGGCCAAACTGTTCGAAGCGGCGTTGAAGGCCGCCCGTGCGGTGAGCAGACGCCGCGCCTCGGCCGCGAAGGAACTCGCCTCCAAGGTCACCAAGGAATTGGATTCGTTGGCCATGGGCGGCTCGAAGCTGGAGATTCGTGTTTCGGAACGGGAACAGATGGACGCTTCCGGATTGGACGACATCGATTTCCTGTTCACGCCGTTCCCTGGGTCGCCGCAGATGCCTATGGGCAAAAGCGCTTCCGGCGGCGAATTGAGCCGACTCATGCTCGCCTTGGAACTGGTCGCCGCGGAACGGCATGTGGTCGCCGGCGGCACGGTGCCTCCGATGACATTCATCTTCGACGAGGTCGATGCGGGCGTGGGCGGCAAAACCGCGGTCGAATTGGGCGCTCGTCTGGCGAAACTCGCGCAATCCGCGCAGGTCATCGTCGTCACCCATCTGCCACAGGTCGCCTCATGGGCGGACGAGCAGTATGTGGTGGTCAAAGGCGAGGCCGATGACGGTTCGGTCGTGACCGACATCAAACAGGTGCGGAACGATGAGCGCGTGCATGAGATAGCGCGCATGCTGTCGGGCAGCGAAAGCGAGGCGTCGCTGGAGCACGCCGAGGAGCTGCTCGAATCGTCGGTGCTTGACTGACGCGCCTGCATTACATGTCTTGCATCGATTTGACGGGACATTGATTTGACGGGACGAATCGGCGTTCGTCGCGGTATTGTTGCGGCAATGGGTTTTGCGCCGGCTGCCTTGCGGATGCCGTCGCATACATGGTATGGATATAAGGAGTGAACCATCATGACCGGCAATACGGTGAACAATCACGGCAAGGCGGCCATCTTCGACCTTGACGGCACATTGCTTGACTCCATGGGCGTATGGGACCAGGTCGATGTCGATTTTCTCGCGCGGCGCGGCATCGAGGCGCCTGACGATTACATGACGAAGGTCGCGGCGATGCAATTCCGGCAGATCGCCGAATACACCATCCAGCGTTTCGGATTGTCGGAAACCCCCGAGGCGCTGATGGAGGAATGGGACCGTATGGCACGCGTCATGTATGCCACGGTGGTCGAGGCGAAACCGCATGCGCGGGAATATCTGGAGGCGTTGAAGGAGAGCGGTGCGAAGCTCGCCGTGGCGACGTCGCTGCCGCCGGCTTTGCGCGAGCCGGCGATGCGGCACGTCGGCATCCTTGATTATTTCGATGCGATCGTCAGCGTCGATGATGCGGGCGACGTCGGCAAGGACCGGCCGGACGTGTATCTGTTGGCGGCGTCGCGTCTTGGTATCGAGCCGGGGGAGTGCACCGTGTTCGAGGATCTGTTGGTCGGCATGCGGTCCGCGAAATCCGTTGGCATGACGGTGTGGGCCATGCATGACGATTCGTCCGATGCCGACTGGTCTGAGATTTGCGACGTGGCGGATGGCGTCATGTTCGACTTCCGGGACGCGCCGGATGTGCTGTAGCGCGGATCGCCCTTGTCGTTGTTGATGGGCGGCCGATGGGCGGCTGGGGAATCACCCATCAAATCAAAATAAAAA
>ERZ808242.370-NODE-370-length-33529-cov-13.154568_pt1 | contig 33529 bp, 30 predicted proteins | sample MGYA00521244_ERZ808242 | MGnify/ENA primary metagenome ERZ808242 (study PRJEB31516, sample SAMN03275573) | gut metagenome | biome: mammalia-associated habitat; material: feces | host: Papio cynocephalus | place: Kenya | collected 2012-07-27 ... | reverse complement strand
TGCTTGATGGGCGAAGGGTGAACTTTTGAAGGCGGAAAGAGAGTGGCGAAGGTGCTTGGCGTTTGCCAAAGGTAGGGGTAAAAAGCGCGAAAAACACCCCAACCATTAGCGCGAGGGTGCCGCTGAATGACGGTGATCCATGAAGGTAGGGGTGAAAACAGGCAAAATTGCCCCAACCTTTGGCGAAGAGATGCCACGGAGGGCCGTGCAGGGGCAGTGCCTCCCGTAGGTAGGGGTAAAAACAGGCAAAAACACCCCTACCTTTGGCAGGGGTTTCCGTCCCGTGCAACAAGAAAGGGCGGGGCTGCAAGGCCTCGCCCTTTCGGACAGAATGAATTATTGAGAGTCTTTACTTAAAGGCGGCGAATGTTGACCAGGAATTGTTCGTCTCGGCCGTTGTCTGGAGAGACTCCGGCAGGTTGGTGAAGAAGTCAAATCCTGTCCACTCCTCGATCTGGTCTACGCTGACAGCGAAACCAGCATACTTCTCGCTGCTCTCGTAGTCGCGATGCTCCATCCAGATTCCTACCGTGCTGGCTGAAGTGATCTCTCCGGCGCTGCCCCGCTTTACCTTAAGCACAACCTTGTAGAAGTAGTTCGGCACAGGGCACTGCTTTGTGTCTTTGTTGGGGGTGATCCACTTCACGGTCTCAGACCCGCTTTTCTTCTGAAAGGCAACACCTGTCACTACATAGACAGTGTCGGAAGCCGAAGAAACCAGACCCCGTATGGCATTCTCAAGGTTGGACCAGATCGTGCCGTTGAACTTGTTCTGGCGCTGAGGCACCGAATTGGTCGCGTAGAAAGTCTGCTTCTGCATCTCGCTTATGCCGTTTCGAGAGCCGTTCGGAATCAGATGTCCGCGCGAATAAGTAGTGCCGCCGTCATAGCTCCCGTCCCAGATGTTTATCTGATATTTTTTGTCTATGGACGGGTTCGCCTTCCAATCAGTACTGCGGCCAGACCCAATCGCAGACTGATATACCGGATACGCTGTCCACATGGATGTGTACATGCTCTTGTCGTAGAGGTGCGTGTAGTTGCGGGCACCTGATACCTTGTAGGTGTTGGTGATCAGGTTCTCGCCCGTCGTGGCGGCCGGAAGTTCCAGCTAGCCGTACGCTTTGGTGTTCCCTCCGGCGGAGCCGCCTCCGCTTTCAGAACCGCCACCTCCTTCCGTGGTCCCGCCACCGCCGGAACCGCCGGAGCCACTTCACTCAGCATTTACACCGAATAAAACGAATCTTTTGTCAGAAGTGAATGTGATGGTAGTCGCTGCGGTGATATCAGACAAAACGAGTTCGTAATAGTAGTCGGCGGCATTACCTTGTAGTGTGAAAGTGCCGCTGCCAGACACACCTGCATCAGGAGATAAAGTTAGAGTGCTTGGAGAAGACTTAGCTCCACTTATTGTAACAGTAGGTGTGGTTTTATTCCAACCAACAGCGTGAATATGCAATTTCTTAGTACCAGCAGGGACAAAAACCTCGGCGCTGCCACCCTTTTTGCCTGTCCCCATCTTGAGACCTTGATAAGTCGTGCCTGATATTACAATCTCCGCCTCCGAAGCATTTGTGCCGTTATTTGCGGCTAATGTAACATTGTTGGTGTACGTAGTAGCATACGAAGAGGTTGAGGCTTTCTTGTCGTAAGAGAATCCTATTTTGTGGATGGTTCCAGCTACGAAAGTCTTATCGGCATCAAGCGTCTTAGCCTTTTCATATCCATTGACAACTATCTTAAGTTCAGAACCTTTGACCGCAGTAAACGGCTTAATTGGAACATAGAACGCAGCGCTATTGCCTTTAGCGAGAGTGGTTCCGCCGGAGACTTTCAGCGTAGCGGTTTTGTATACTTTATCAGCAGCCCTTTCCGTATACTTGACAGTCGCCCCGGTAAAATCAATAAAGTATGATCCAACAATATCCTCTCCAGCGGTAAGAGTGACGGTGTTGACCGTAAGAGGTGTCTCATTCGCATTGGTGACGACAATCTTCACCACGGAGGTAAGATGGTGCATATTGACTTTGACGGACTCGTTGGCAGCGACATTCTTAGCGACACCATAAAGAGGGCAGCGATTATCTGAAAGATGCTCAGTGTTGTCGTATCCATTCTGTGTAACGCCCCTGCTGTCGCCTATATAGATATATCCACTCTCTGTAGCCGCAGGTGTTGTAACATAAGAACTATACGGATACAGCGCATACCAGTCATAGCTCTTGCCGTCCTCAAGCGGATTTTTGAGGGTTCCGGAGAAGTTCTCGCCGGAGACGAAAGTAAACTCATCGTTATTACTATAGTTGGCTGTACCGGCTTCGGCGTGAAAGAGATTGAGGGCGTCATTCTCGACCCAAGTGGTCTTGAGGCCGTTATTGGCGGTCTTGGTCTCGGCTGTGGAGGCTACGATCTCGAAAGGCATCCCCTCTGAAGACGGGGTCTGAGGATCGATCTTGCTGCAGTTGGTAAGTGAAAGCGCAGCGGCGCAGGCGATGCCTGCATAGACAAAAAGCTTTTTCATGATCGCTGCGGTTTAGAAGTCAAGGCCAAGGTCATCAGTGTTCCAGTCATCAAGCCCGAAAGTGTCGGCGCCACTACTCTGGCAGATTGCCGTGTCTGTGTCGAGGTTCAGAACCTCGCATTTTGGAGCGGAGTAGACATTTCTACCCCCCCCAGTTTTTCTGAAAGAACAGTTTTAAGCATAATAATGTAATTATTTAATAATGATAAGCATTACTCGTTTTGCAGGGCAAATGTAAGCAAGAATGGCAACCTTTCCAAGTCCGGCTGCAGGAAATTTCGCCCGCGTAACAAAATCTTAACCTTGTTCTAACAAATCCTTATCGGTCAAAAAGTCCAAGAGCCCAACAGTCAACACTCCGAGTTCATCTTCCTTACGATGAATGTCGTCACCGACAATTACCATTTTACGAAAATGGTCGTTGATAGATAACAAAGGGCGGCGCTCTTGTGCTTCTTTTTCTGGTGTTGGCATGTGGAAAGCAGATTGAATGTAAACGCGATATGGTGGACGATTCACTACAAAATCCACTTCCAACTGTCTTCTGATGAACTTTCCATTCTTATCTTTGCCTCCAAGTTCTACCAAACCGACATCAACATTATACCCACGGCTACGAAGTTCGTTGTAGATAATGTTTTCCATGATATGCGTCTCTTCCTGTTGGCGATAGTTGAGTATGGCAGCACGGATACCAATATCTGTAAAATAATACTTAGTTTCAGTACCAATGTACTTTCTGCCTTTTACATCATAACGCAGTGCCTCCTCTATGAGGAAAGAATATTCCAAATAATCAATATACTGCTTTATCGTGTCCCTTTTTATGGCTACTCCTCGTGTTGATTGGAAAGTATTGGCTATTCTGGTTGGGTTGGTGGAAGAACCTATGCCCGAAGCAAGTACACGCACCAATTCTTTCAGTCCTTCGGGGTTGCGTAGATGATTGCGCTCTATCACGTCACGCAAGTAAGTAGTTTCGTACAGCCCACGCAAGTAGTCCGTCTTCTTTTCTTCCGTTTCCAACAGAGCCACTTGTGGCAGTCCTCCGAAGGTGTAGTAATCTTGCCAAGCCTTACGTATATCTCCCCCCCCCTGACCTTCCCTGAGAATGGTTGACACTTTTGAGGTTGTTTAACTGATATACTTTACAGCATACAGCATCTCTGAACAGGTTTACAGCTATCCTGCAGGCATGGCAATTATTTGTATCTTTGCCGGCGAGAGTATCATGACACTAAAACGAATACAATGAAAAGGATTTTAATTGCGCTGACCTCGGTTCTGCTCTGCCTGCCGGTCAGCCTCGATGCGCAGCCGGGCAGAGAAAAATACGGGACATACACCCTTGACCAGCTCCACTGGCGGGACAACTGCGTGCTTGCCGACCCCGTTTCCCGTGAGTATATCATGGTCGGCCCCGCCGGGCGCAGCGTCAAAAGCTACAAGAGCAAGGATCTCATCCATTGGGAAGGTCCGACAATCATCTACACGGCTCCTGACGATGTCTGGGGAGACATCAAGATCAACAGCATCTGGGCCCCGGAACTCCATTATTATAAGGGCAAGTACTACCTCTTCCAGACATTCGACACCAGTGAGAAACTCTCCGAGCAGTGGCGCAACTGGTACCACACGGGCCGTGTCATGCGCGGAAGTCAGGTGCTCGTCTCAGACTCTCCTTATGGGCCGTTCCGCACGTTCGCGCCGCACGCCACCCTGCCGTCCGACATGATGACTATCGACGGGACTCTGTGGGTTGAGGACGGCGTGCCGTATATGGTGTATTGCCATGAATGGGTGCAGGTCACGGACGGAGCTGTGGGCTATGTACGTCTCAAGGACGACCTCTCCGACATGGACGGGGAGCCGAAGAACCTCTTCCGCGCGAGCTATGTCAACCACACCTGGGGCAAGCCGATCCCGCCTGACGGCAGCGGATACGTCACGGACGGGCCTTATCTGTGCAAGGGCAAGACAGGCAAACTCTACATGATCTGGACAACCAACAACAGTTGCGGAATCGCAATCTCCGACTCCGGCAAGATCGCCGGCCCGTGGCGTCAGCAGGACGAGGCCCTTCTGGTCAACGCCGGACACGGGATGATTTTCCGGACTTTCGACGGACGTCTGATGCTTGCCCTGCACGCCCCGTACTGGGGAGAGACCCACCCGAAAATCTACGAACTTGAGGATACGGGCGAGACCTTGCGAATCTTCAAGGAAATAAAGTGACCCGTCCCGGCGCCGTAATTAGCGCCGCGTACAGTTGCCCTGTATCTGCTTGTCAGTTTACCCGGATCTTCTGCCCAGGGCGGATCTTGTCGATGTTCAGTCCCGGGTTGAGCTTCTTGATGGCGGACTGGCTCTTGCCGTATTTGTGGGCTATGCCCGAGATCGTCTCTCCGGAGCGGACGGTGTGCCATTTCTCGGCAGCCTTTTCCGCCGCGATGCGCTTCTCCTCCTCTATGATCTTCTCATCGGTAGAGTATATTTCTTCTTCCTCATCGATGGATTCCGGTACATAGCGGGATGACGGGTCAAGATAGCTGCGGCGCAGCACAAACACGTTCTTGCGCAGTTCACCTTTCTCGAAATCCACTATCCATTGTGGGTCGAAGGCGTAGCCCTTGTACCGTGTCTCGAAATGGAGGTGCGGTCCTGAAGAACGACCGGTGGAGCCGCCCAGTCCTATGATCTCGCCGGCCCTGACCCACTGTCCAGGCTCCGCGAGACGCTTGGAAAGGTGTCCGTAGAAAGTCTCAAGACCGTTCTCGTGCCTGACTATCACGAGATTGCCATAGCCGCGGACATAGCTTGAGTACCGTACCCGTCCGTCGAATGCGACTGCCACGGGAGTTCCTGTTGGCAGCGGGAGATCCACTCCCTGGTGGCGGCGTCTGCGCCTGTAGCCGAACTTGGAATATACCTGGCCTGTCCGGGGGCATACGAAGTTGCTCACCGAGTCCACAAGACAGATGGTGCTGCGGTAGGGGAGATCGGAAAGATTGACACCCATGTACGGGTTGATGGTGTTTTCCGTCCAGGAGTCAAGGAAGATGTCTGACTGGGCTATCTTCTTGTGGTTCTTGACATATCTCCATGTGTAGTCATCGTTGAGAATGATCTGGAGATACCCGTCGCCGATGTCGAGGGTGTCCACCGGGGCGCCGTTTCCTTTCTTGAAAGAACCGGGTTCGGTGATGTAGTCCTCCGGAATCATCGACACGGCCGGCGGTTCTACCTGATGCTTTATTCCCGCTTGCGGGCTTGGAAGTGCTGCCCGCCCGGCAGAGCCTGTCTGCTGGGCATATAGTAAAGAGGGCAGTATGAGGGCGATTAGAGAGAGCTGTATTTTCATTACGACCTTACAGCTCCGAATTCTTTTTCAAGCAGGCTGACCGTCTCATCGATCTTGCTCCGGAGCATTTCTTCCGTACGGGCCTCGCAGATGAAACGCAGGTACGGCTCCGTGTTGGAAGGGCGTATGTTGAACCACCAGTCCGGATATTCGAGGCGGTAGCCGTCGAAATCCATGACCTTGGCAGGTTTCTCTTGAGCGGTGAAGTGCTCGCATACGGCTTTCATGGCTCCGGCCTTGTCTTCGAGTTTGAAGTTGATCTCCCCGGAGTTGAAATACTTGGTCATGGAGTCAATCTGCTCGCTGAGCCTGATGCCTTTCTTTTTGAGGGAGGACACTATGCGCAGGACGATCATCGAAGAGAGCAGGCCGCTGTCGGAGTAGAAGAAATCCTTGAAATAGTAGTGTCCGGCGAGTTCTCCACCCCAGAGGCCATCAATCTCGCGCAGTTTCGGAGCGGCGAATGCGCGTCCCACCTTCCATGTGTGCAGGTCGGCCCCGTACTTCTCCAGAAATTCGCCGACAGCCTTGGAACTGCGTATCTCCTGCAGGACACGCGGATTCTTGAAGCCGCGCTCGTCGCAGAAATACAGGGCCATGAGGGCTATTATCAGGTCCGGGGCCACGAATCTGGCCTTGTCGTCCACGAACATCACCCTGTCAGCGTCTCCGTCGTAGATGATGCCCACATCGGCTCCGCTACGGCGTACAAGCTCCTTGAGCGGCTCCACGTTCTTGGCCACGAGCGGATTCGGCTCGTGGTTCGGGAAGCGGCCGTCTATGGTGTCGAAGATGTATTCCGGGCCGTCGCCATAGATCTCTTTGGCAAAGAGGTTGGCCATCCCGTTGGACAGGTCAAAGGCGAGCTTGAGATTGCTGTAGTCACCCTTGAACTTCTTCATGAAGTTGATATAGTCATCATGGATGTCCATTTCGTGCATGGTGCCGCGCTTTGCCGCCACCGGGGTCGGCCTTGAGGAATCTATCCATTCTTTGATCTGTCCAAGACCGCTGTCAAGGCCCACCGGGAGGGCGTTCTCCCGGCTTACTTTCATTCCGTTATATTCGGCCGGGTTGTGGCTTGCGGTGATCTGGACCGAGGCTTTGAATCCGTAGTTGGCTGTACCGAAATACACCATCGGCGTGCTGCTCAGCCCAATGTCGTACACGTCGGCTCCGGCGTCAAGGATGCCTTCTGTGAGCGCGTCGTGGATCTCGGGGGATGAGACGCGGCAGTCGCGTCCCACCAGCACCTTGTCCGCCTTGAGAAGTTCAGGGAGGAAATAGCCCACCTTGTAGGCTGTCGTGCGGTCGAAGTCCTTGCCGTAGATTCCCCTTATGTCGTATGCGTGAAATGCTCCCATTTTCTTATTTGATTTTTGATTTGTACGATGTGCCCACTTTTCCGCGGGCGATGTTCTGCAGCTTGCGTGATATCATTTTCCTGCGCACAGGTGCCACGAGGTCCGTGAAGAGCACCCCGTCGAGGTGAGAGAACTCGTGTTGGATCATCCTGGCTGCGAACTTGTCGAAGCTCTCGACCTTCTTCTCGAGGTTCTCGTCATAGTATTCTACTTCAATGGTTTCCGGACGGCGTACGTCGGCGTAGATTCCCGGCACGCTCAGACACCCTTCGTTGTATTCGCACGAGGTCTCGCTCTCGGAGAGTATCACCGGATTGATGAATGTGCGTTTAAATCCCTTGAGGTAGGGGTAGACATCCGACATGATGTCCCCGTCCACGACGGCGACTCTCCTGCTGTCCCCGATCTGGGGAGCGGCCAGTCCGCAGCCTTCCGAGGCCGCGAGGGTCTCCCAAAGGTCTGTGACGAGGGTGGAGATGCCTTCTTTGTCGTTGAGGTCTGCGGGGGCGGCCACTTCACGAAGCACCCCGGAACCGTAGAGGTATATTGGCTTTATCATTGTTGATTTTTTTGCTTGTCGAGGTAGCTCTGCAAAATTATTGCCGCGCTGATCTTGTCCACCGAGCTCTTGTCCCTCCTGTCGCTTTTCTTCATGCCCCCGTCGATCATCGCCCTGTGGGCGAGCACCGAGGTGAACCTCTCGTCCTCCAGGGCTATCGGGATGTCCGGAAATGCTTTCTGGAGCTGAGACAGGAACTTGTCCACATCCGGGGCGCACTGCGCGGGGGCACCGTTGAGGTTGAGCGGATATCCTACCACGAAGACTCCGATGCTCTCGGATCGGGAGTAATTTTGGAGATATTCTATTATCTTTGCAGAAGGAACGGTCTCAGAAGGAGATGCGAAGATTCCGAGCGGATCGCTGACAGCGACTCCCACTCTGGCTTTGCCGTAGTCTATCCCGATTGACCTTTTCATCACCGCGAAATTAGTTAAAAAGTATGGGACGACAAAATCCGGACGGCAGACATAAGATCTACAGGCTTCAGCTTGTGGATAATGACACTCATAGGAGCATACGCACCGTGCTGTTTACCAAGCTGCGCTTCGTGTATTTTGCAGTGACTGCGATTGTGGTGATTATATTGCTGATATACTGCATTATAGCCTTTACTCCGCTCAGGCTGACCATCCCTGGATATCCTGACGCCAACTTCAAGCGCACGGCTCTTGCCAACGCCATCAAAATAGACTCTCTCCAGAGTGCGGTGACGCGCTGGCATCTGTATTCGGAGAACCTCTCCCGCGTGCTGTCCGGCGAGAGTACGCTCAGCCTCGACAGCCTTCTCGGCGGAAATTCCTTGAGGTATCTCTCCGACAAGTCCGCGGAGGAACTTGCAAAGAGGGATTCCGTGCTGAGGGAGACTGTCCAGAAGGAGGAGAAGTTCGGGGTCAGTGCAGGCGGGCCGTCCGCCAAGAGCTTGCCTGTAGAGGGATTGCATTTCTTCACGCCGGTTAAAGGCGTCGTCTCCGAGGGATTTGACAGCGTGACCCATCCCGGGGTGGATATTGTCACCCCTCCAGGGACGATTGTCGGAGCCGTGCTTGACGGGGTAGTGATATACAGCGGGTGGAACGATGAACTTGGGTATGTCGTGATGGTGCAGCACAAAGACAATCTCATCAGCATGTACGGCAGTAATCTCAAGGCTCTCCGCCGTCCCGGGGATGATGTGAAGTCAGGTACCCCTATCGCCCTTTCCGGCGGGGAGGATGCCGGCACAGGCAAGGGACACCTGCATTTCGAGTTGTGGCACAACGGCCACCCTCTCAATCCGACACAATTCATAAGTTTCTAAAAGACATTGTTTTGAAAAGAAAGATAGCGATTCTCGGCTCTACCGGTTCCATCGGCACCCAGACACTTGATGTCATAAGGCAGCATCCAGACCTTTTCGAGGTGGAGCTCATATCGGCCCGGCGCAGTACAGGCCTGCTTATCAGCCAGGCTCTTGAGTTCAACGCCGCGAATGTCGTGATCTGTGATGATTCAAGGTATCGCGAGGTCGCGGATGCCTTGCAGCCCAAGGATATAAAGGTCTGGTCGGGGATTGACAGCCTGTGCGATCTCGTGCGCATGCCCTCCGTTGACATCGTCGTCGGGGCCATGGTCGGATTCAGTGGGCTGAGGCCGACTCTGGCGGCGCTTGAGGCCGGGAAGATCGTGGCTCTGGCCAACAAGGAGACGCTTGTGGCCGCAGGGGAACTGGTTACAGCCACGATGCGCCGGCATGGCGGAGTGATCCTGCCGGTGGATTCAGAGCATTCGGCTATATTCCAGTGCCTGCTTGCCGCACAGGGCAATGAGGTCGAGAAGATACACCTGACCGCTTCAGGTGGGCCGTTCCGCACTTGGGAAAGGGCAAGGATAGCTTCGGCTACGGCTGCGGATGCCCTCAAGCATCCCAACTGGAACATGGGCTCCAAGGTGACGATTGATTCCGCCACGATGATGAACAAGGGCTTCGAGGTGATCGAGGCCAAGTGGCTGTTCGATGTTTCTCCGGAACGCATCAATGTCGTGGTTCATCCGGAATCGGTCGTGCACTCAATGGTGGAGTTTGTGGACGGGGCTGTGATAGCCCAGCTCGGATGTCCCGACATGCGTGAGCCTATAGGCTTCGCGCTCGGCTTCCCGTTGAGGTTGACTGTGGGCAACCGTAAACTTGATTTTGCCTCTCTAGGCAGTCTGACATTCGAGTCTCCGGACATCAAGAGGTTTCCGTGTCTGGGACTTGCTTACGAGGCTATACGCCGTGGGGGCAATGCGCCATGCGCCCTCAATGCCGCCAACGAGGTCGCGGTGGCGGCCTATCTCAAGGGGATGATCGGGTTCTACGACATAGCCAAAATCAATGAGCGCTGTCTGGCTGGCCTGAATTTTGTCCAAAGTCCGGCGCTTGATGATATTTTTCAGACAAACAAGGAGATAGCATCCATAGCTGATGGTTATATTAATTAAAACGCTTCAGGTCATACTGGCCCTGTCCCTGCTCATACTCATCCATGAACTGGGGCATTTCACGTGGGCGAAGCTGTTCGGTATCAGGGTTGAGAAGTTCTACCTATTCTTTGATGTCGGAGGCAAGGCCATTGCCCGTTGGAAATGGGGGGACACGGAGTTCGGGATAGGCTGGCTGCCGTTCGGGGGATATTGCAAGATTTCAGGGATGGTTGACGAGTCGATGGATCTGGAACAGATGCGCGGGGAACCGCAACCTTGGGAGTTCCGTACCCATCCGGCTTGGCAGAGGCTTCTTGTGATGGCCGGGGGAGTGCTCAACAATTTCATATTCGCCGTCCTGGCCTACATTTTCATAATGGCGGCGTGGGGGCAGTCGTATGTGTCCAACAGCGACAGCCGCATCTATGTGAATGACTTGGCATACGAGATGGGCTTCCGTACCGGGGACCGGATCCTGAGATACGATGACTACACTCCGGAGAATTTCGCCATGCTGCAGGCTGACTTGGTTCGCCGTGATGTAGGCAAGGTGACTGTCCTGCGGGGAACTGATACCCTTGATATATATATGGACCAGTCCAAGACGGGGCAGGTCCTCAATTCTCCGATGATGTTTGATCTGGCCGTGCCGTTTGTGGTGGATTCTGTGGCCGCTGGGCCGAACAAGGCTTCGGGGCTCAGGCATGGTGACAGGGTCATAGCTTTCGGCGGCACGCCTGTCGAGTACTTGCAGGATTCCCGTCCGGTGCTCGCCTCGATGAGGGACAGTCTCATATCTGCCACCGTTGTCAGGGGAGGGGATACGCTCTCGCTGCCGGTGCGAGTGGATACTTCGGGGCGCATCGGTGTATATATGGAGATGCCTTCGGTGAAGGTGAAACACTACAGCCTGCTGAGTGCGATACCGGCCGGCATCAAATTGACCGGCAGCACGATCGGAGGCTACGTGAAGGATCTCGGACTGCTTGTGCGTCCTTCGACAGGGGCCTACAAGTCCGTCGGGAGTTTCATCGCGATAGGGCAGGTTTTCCCGTCGAGCTGGGACTGGTATCAATTTATTAATATCCTTGCCTTGCTGTCCATCATGCTTGCGGTGATGAACCTCATCCCGATTCCGGCCCTTGACGGCGGGCACATGCTCTTCACTTTATATGAGATGATCACAGGCCGGAAGCCGGGAGAGAAATTCCTCGTGGTTGCGCAGCTGGTGGGGATGGTCCTGCTCTTTGCGCTTATGTTCCTTGCATTCGGAAATGATTTGGCTAGAATACTTTAACTCGATGATACTATGAGACGATTTTTGAACTTTTTTCTTCTTTCTGTGCTTCTGGTCACTTGTCTGAGCGGCTGCAAGGGTGGATCAAAGGCTCTGCTTCCGAGCGTCAGCGGCAAGGCCGGGGAAGTGCTTGTCGTGATTGACAGGGCGGACTGGGAAGGGGCCGTCGGCAACGCCGCGCGTGAACTCCTTGCTGATGAGTGTCCGTATCTGGCTCAGCGTGAGCCGCTTTATACTCTTGTCAATGTGACTCCAGCCGGGTTTGACTCCGACATGTTCAAGATTCACCGCAATGTGCTCCTGTTCAAGATAGACCCTCAGATAGATTCAGCGGGGGTGTTCTTCCGCAAGGATGTCTGGTCGCAGCCGCAGTGCGTGATACAGGTTGCGGCTTATGATGCTGACGGGGCCGTAGAGCTTCTCCAGAAGAAAGGTAGCCTGATCGTGCGTTCTATAGAGCAGGCGGAGCGTGACAGGGTGATCCGCAACACCATGCTTTATGAGGAGAAGAGCATATATGAGAGCGTCGCGTCCGAGTTCGGCGGTTCTCCTCATTTCCCGATGGGCTACAAGATCAAGAAGGCGAGTCCGGACTTCTATTGGATAGCTGACGACAAGCAGTATGTGTATCAGGATGTTTTCGTGTATCGCTATCCTGCCGAGAAAGACCATCCTTTCTCCTCTGCGAATATTATCCGGCACCGCAACGAGATCCTTAAGGAGAATGTCCCGGGGATGTTTGACAATACCTACATGACTACGAGCGTTTTCTTCACGCCGATGATCGAGTATCTTAAATTCCGCGGTCGCGATATCGTGCAGACCCGCGGAATGTGGGAAGTGGAGGGCGACTATATGGGTGGCCCGTTCGTTTCGCATTCATTCTACAGCCCGGACGGCAAAGACATCATAGTTGCCGAGGCCTTCGTCTATGCTCCGCGCTACGACAAGAGACAGTATCTGCGGCAGGTGGAATCGTTGCTCTATTCTTGGGAATGGAGCCAAAAGGATCAAAAGGAAGAAAAATAGTTTGTCAAGTCTAAAATAATTTCTATATTTGCACTCCCTATCCGGGTTTTGCCGGATGGGAGCCGGATGGTGGGTTCGTATAACGGCTAGTACTCAAGATTTTCATTCTTGCAATAGGAGTTCGATTCTCCTACCCACTACAAAATATTAAAAAATAAAATAATGGCAAACACAGCTTCAGCAAAGAAGGCCGATCGTCAGAACGAGAGGCACAGAATGCACAACAGGTATTATGCAAGGACCACGAGGAACGCAATCCGTGACATCCGCAACACCACGGACAAGGCTACAGCTGAGAAGAACGCTCCGAAGGTCTATTCTATGATTGACAAGCTCGCCAAGATCGGACTTATCCACAAGAACAAGGCTTCCAATCTCAAGAGCGGTATCGCTGTCTATATCAACAAGCTTGCATAAGTGGTTTCCCGAAATCTGTCTTGGGCCGGTCTGGCGGACTACCGCCGGTCGATTCTCCGAGGCGGTTTCTTTTTAGTAAGCGGCGAAAAGTAAGTTGCCGCAGATTTGGCAACTTATTTTTTAGCGGTTACTTATTGCGGGATGTAGCGCAGTTGGCTAGCGCACCACGTTCGGGACGTGGGGGTCGTCCGTTCGAGTCGGATCATCCCGACAAGGAGTCAGGTCTTCGGGCCCGACTCCTTTTTTGTGTGGCATATCTTTCTATTACGGGGCATATCCCCGAACCCCTGCGCTTGCTGCTCAAGCGCGGCTTTCCGACTTTGCAGGCGCAAAGTCCCGCGACCGCGCCGGTGTGTTAGGCGCAGTTTGTCCGGAGAAACGCCCTTTGGCCGGACAAAAGGCCGATTCTTCCGACACGCTCATCTGAACTTTTCGAGCGGTGGCGGATAAGTGCCTGATACTGAGGCGTAAAGCGATATGGCCTATGCCCATATTTGTGGGGGCTAAACGTTTAAAGTGCTGATTGATAATGATTTGTCCGCCATCGCTTCATCTGTCGCAGGTTCCGCATCTCTCTCTGATGCATTTACCTGAAGGACATTGCTCTGCGCTCATCCCATAACACCTGCCCGGCTGTCTTCGCCCCGGCTGCCTTCGCCCCGTGCGCACGAAGTCGATTCCGTGCGTGAAAAGCCGTCTGGTGCGCACGGGACAAAGTTTTGCGAGACCGCGTGCGCACGAGAGGCCCTGGTGCGCACCGAACTGCCCCCGTGCGCACGGGGATGATTCGCGTTACGGGGCGCGGGTAGCTGGAGTGAGGGGATGTCAGCTTTTGCGGTATTCCGACGGAGTCATCCCCGTCTGGGCCTTGAAGAAGCGGTAGAAGGTTGTCTGGTTCGGGAAGTTGAGTTCCCAGACTATCGATTTGATGCTCATCCCGGAGTACTTCAGCATATTCTTGGCTTCGAGGATCACGAAGGAGTCAATCCACTCGTGTGCAGATTTGCCGCTCGTGGATTTCACAAGTTTGGAAAGATATTTCGGGGTGAGGTACAGCTTGTCGGCGTAGAAGGAGAGACTTCTCTCGCGGTTGTGGTTGTCTCGGACGAGTGTGAGAAAGTCTTCCAGTATCGCCTTTGATCTGACGGAGCGGTTTTCTTCCGATTTCTGTTTCGCCTCTGACAGTTTGTCAGCCCAAAGCGCCCCCATGAGGTAAAAGATTGATGAAATCAGCGAGGAGACGGCATCCCTCTTGTTTGGGAGGTTCATGGCGCAGATTTCCATTATCAGGTCAAGGTACTTCTTGCAGATGCTTCGGGCTTCGTCACCGATGACGACGCACGGGTTCTCCAGAAGCCTCAGGCTTTCGTCATACAGTTTGTTGAAGTCGAAGTGCGTCATCCTCATGAGCCCGTTGGAGACAGCTATGATGAGAAATTTCACGTTTTTTTTCTCCTTGGGTGAAATGTCGGACACGCGCACGATGTTGCCCGGAGTATAGAGGAAAAGCGAACCCTCCCGGACCTGGAATGTTCTCAGGTTGACCTCTATGTCGAAGTGCCCTTCGTAACAGAAAAAGGCGAGATAGCCATCAAAGCGGCAGGGATGCTTTATGATTTCCATTTCGGACGCATAGCGGAGTTCGGCTATGAAGATGTCGTCTGACAATTCGTCAGTGACTGGGGTCACGGGGAACTTGTGTCTCAGTTCCCGGAGTGTGAGTTCGCGATATTTCTGCATGTCCTGTTTTTTACAAAAGTACGCAAAAATTATTAAAAAGTCGCTTATTTAGACTTTTTGTATAATTACACACCCGTTTTGTTATTCAATTTTACTCACAAACGGTAAACAATTTGAATCTTGTCCTTGCGTCCCGCTTGCGGACGGCAGCCTGTGGAAGGTGATGCCGGAGGAAAACGGAGCGGATGGATGGAGAGGTTCCGGAAGCCGCCGACGGAAACGGAAGGCGAGAAGAGAGAAATGAATCTCGGTGGCCGGGAGGGGGGACGCAAAACGCAAAACGCAAAACGCAAAACGCAAAACGAAAACAGATAAAACAAAACGATAAAATGAAACGAATCATCATCATTCTTGCAGGCACGCTTGCGGTGCTTCCTTTGAGCGGACAGGCGCAGCAGCCTCAGCCGGCACAGCAGTTCCAGTCAGCTCAACCGGTGCAGCAGGAAAAACCGGCACCGCAGGTGCTGACACTTGACGACTGCAGGCAGATGGCGTTGGCCAGCAGCAACGCCCTCAAGACCGCGCAGCAGAAAGTAGAGATCGCAGGTTATGACCGCAAGATCGCTGCGGCCAACTATTTCCCTAAGATCACAGCGTCCGGTACTTATATGTATGCGAATAAGGACCTCCAGCTGATCAGTGACGAGGCCACAAACGAACTCACCAACGCCGGCACCATCCTCCAGAAGGATCTCTCCGACAAACTCAGCGCGATCCTTTCCGATCCGGTCATTTTGCAGAAAGTGATGACCGACCCGGCCCTGCAGAAGTTGCTCGGCTACGTCAAGAGCGCCGACATCGCCACTCCGATCAACGCCATCGGCGGACAGATCAGCCAGGCCCTCACCCTTGACACCCGCAACACCACGGCTGCCGTGATTTCCCTCCAGCAGCCTGTATATATGGGCGGCAAGATTGCAGCGGCCAACAAGATGGCCGGTTACGCCGAGCAGCTCGCCAAAGAGCAGTACAGTCAGGAACATGCACAAGTCCTCGTGGACATCGAGCAGGCCTACTGGCAGATAGTCTCCATAGCCGGCAAGAAGCGTCTGGCTGAGGGCTACGCAAGCCTTCTTCATCAGATGGAAAAAGATACCGATGCCCTCATCGCTGAAGGCTTTGCGACGCCATCCGATGCTTTGACTATCAAGGTAAAAGCCAACGAGGCGGACATGATGCTCACCAAGGCCAACAACGGTCTGGCACTAGCCAAGATGCTTCTCTGCAAGGAGTGCGGCCTGCCTCTGAACAGCGAGATAACCCTTGCGGACGAGTCTCTGGACATGATTCCGCAGCCGCAGATGACCGAAGAACTCTCAGATGAGCAGATCTACGAGGCACGTCCCGAGATCCGCAGCCTTGAGCTGGCCCAGGGCATCTACAAGAGCAAGGTTGACATCGCCCGCTCCGATATGCTTCCTACAGTCGCCGTGACAGCCAATTATATAGTCACCAACCCTAACCTCTTCAACGGTTTCCAGAAGAAATACGGTGACTTCCTGACAGCCGGGGTAGTGGTCTCAATCCCTATTTTCCACGGAGGCGAGGCCCTCAACAAGACCCGCAAGGCCAAGGCCGAGGCTGCCATGACGGCCCTCAAACTTGACGACGCCAAGCAGATGATCTCCTTGCAGGTCGCCCAGCTCCGCCAGCAGGAGGAGGAGGCCCTTGAGAAACTCACCACAGCCGAGAGCAACCTTGCCAACGCCGAAGAGAACCTCCGCGTGGCCACGGCAGGCTGGAACGAGGGCATGATAGCATCCAACGTGGTGCTCCAGGCGCAGACCGCCTGGCTTCAGGCCCATTCCGAAGTCATCGAGTCCGGTGTGGAACTCCAGATGTGCAGCGTCAACCTCGCAAAAGCTGAAGGCAGACTATGACCGGCAAGCTATAACCGGCAGACAATCAACAGATAATCAAAAAAACACAATACAATGGAAAAGACTCAGAAAAAAGGCAACCTCCTTTTGGGGATAATAGTTCTGGTTGCTCTCATCGCAGCAGTCGCTGTACTTGGAATCATCTTCTCTCAGCCGAAGCCGGCCCTCATCCAGGGCGAAGCCGAAGCCACGGAGTACCGCGTGTCAGGCAAGGTGCCGGGACGCATCGAGGCCTTCTATGCCAAGGAAGGCGACATGGTCAGGAAGGGCGACACCCTCGTGGACATAGACTCCCCTGAAGTCAGGGCAAAGCTCGCCCAGGCCCAGGCCGTCTACGCAGCCGCTTCAGCCCAGCGCAACAAAGCCAACAAGGGAGCACGTCAGGAGGAGATAGCCGGTGCTTATGAAATCTGGCAGAAAGCCCTCGTGGGCGAGGACATCGCACGCAAGACTCTGGACCGCGCCACACGTCTGCACGAGCAGAAGGTCATCAGTGACCAGAAGTTTGACGAGGCCACAGCCCAGTACAACGCCGCACAGGCCACAGCCCAGGCGGCCAAATCCCAGTACGACATGGCCGTGAAAGGTGCCCGCGAGGAAGACAAGGCCGCAGCCATAGCCCTTGTCAACCAGGCCAACGGAGCCGTGATGGAGGTCGAGTCATACCTCTCCGAACTCAAGCTCACTTCCCCTGTGGACGGTATCATCAGCGCGCGCTACCCTCATGTCGGGGAACTCGTGGGCACCGGTTCACCTATCATGACAGTGACCGACTTGAGCGACATGTGGTTCACGTTCAACATCCGCGAGGACAAACTCAACAGCATCAAGAACGGGACGGTGCTTACACTCAAGATCCCGGCTCTGAACGATGCCACCGTGCAGGCCACCGTCAACTACATCGCCGCACGCGAGTCCTACGCCACCTGGAGGGCAACCAACGAGACAGGACAGTACGATGCCAAGACATTCGAGGTGAGGGCAGTGCCTTCAACAGCAGTGGACGGACTCCGTCCTGGAATGACAGCCATTGTCGTAAACAAGTAAACGATGAACAGCATCTTGAAAGTAATGCGGCGGGAGTTCGGGATAATACGCCGCAAACCAGTCTTCCTTCTTGGATCAGTCGGGATGATGGCAGTTTGCTGCCTGTTCTACCTGACATTCTTCAAGGCGGGACTTCCGGAGAACCTCCCTATCGGGGTGCTGGATCTGGACAACTCCTCTCTATCCCGTAACTTCTGCCGTCAGCTTGACGCCACCCAGCTGGGCAAGGTCATCAAGTACGAAGACTTCACCACCGCGAGGGACGCGATGCAGACAGGTGAGATCACCTCGCTGTGCGTGATCCCCCAGGGGATGAACGAAGATGTCAACGCCAACCGCAGGCCGGTGTTCACCTACTACGTCAACTCCCTCTACCTCATCGGCGGTGCGCTGAGCTACAAGGACATACTTACCATGGTCACCCTCACCGGCGGTGCCGTGCAGCGCGAGGTGCTGAGGGCCAAGGGATATTCCGAGGGCGCGATAATGGGCTTGATCCAGCCTATAGTGGTCGATGAGCACAAGATAGGCAACGCCACCACCAACTACGGTGTCTACCTCAACAACATCATCCTTCCGGGGCTTCTGGCGATGAGCATCATCTTTGTGCTTATCTACGCCCTCGGTTCGGAGTTGCGCTACGGTACTTCCAAGGAACTGATGGACACCGCCGGCGGTTCGTTCACCGCCGCGCTGGTCGGGAAACTGTTGCCCTACACGCTTATCTACCTGTTTCTCGGGCTGGGACTGGACCTGCTTCTCTTCGGGGTCTGCGGGTATCCGCTCAACGGTAACGTTCTCAACATGATGCTCTGCATGGTGGTGTTCATCCTCGCCAACGAGGCTGTGGCCGTGACACTTGTGGGCCTGCTTCCTACTCTGCGCTATGCGCTCAGCATCGCGGCCCTGTTCACGATACTCGCGTTCTCGTTCTCCGGATTCACATTCCCGGTCGAGGCCATGCCGGTGGCGCTGCAGGGTGTGTCCGTGCTCTTCCCGCTCAGGTTCTACTATCTTTTTTATGTGCAGGAGGCCATTTTCGGGACTGGGTTTGCCGGATGGTGGCTGTACATGGTATGCATGCTTCTCTTCCTCGTCGGCCCGCTCTGCGTGAGCGGCAGGCTCAAGAGGGCTTGGCTTAATCAGAATTACGCGATATGATCAAGGAACTCAAAAGAATATTCGCCGACTCCTATGTGGCGATCATCTTCCTGCTCGGCGGACTGATATACCCTCTGGTGTACGGGTTCGTCTACAGCAAGGGCACGGTGGATGACATGCCGGTGGCCGTGGTTGATCTCAGCCGGAGTCAGGACAGCAGGCGTTTCATCCGCAAGATGGATGCGACACGCGAAGTGGAAGTCGCATACCGATGTGCCACGATGCAGGAAGCCGAGCAGCTGATGCAGGAGCGGAAGGTGCACGGGGTGGTCCTCTTCCCGGAGGATTACGGCGACCGTCTGGCTGGCATGGAACAGGCCACAGTCTCTACCTACGCCGACATGTCCAGCTTCCTCTACTACAAGGACTTGACCATGGCTGTGAACCATGTCATGATCGATGAGATGGGGCAGATCGAGGCTTCCAGATATGCTGCGACCGGGATGACCGACGAGAGCATCAGGCAGATGATCAACGCCATCCCTGTCGAGGAGGAGATACCGTTCAACACCAACATGTCATTCCTGATATTCTTCCTCTCGGCGGCTCTCATCCTCGTCGTGCAGCAGACCATGTTCTACGGCGTCAGCGTGATGAACGGCTCCATGAGGGAAGGCGGTGCCACGCATGACGGTTCGCTTATCGGAAGGGCAAGTGCTTATGCCTTGATATATATAGGGATAGCCGTATATGGACTCATGCTGGTGCCGATGATGTTCGGGATGCCGCAGCGGGGTATGCTCGTGGATCTGCTTGTGCTGATATTGCTTTTCGTCATCACCTGTGTATCTTTCAGCTTCACTTTCAGCCGCTTCATTCATCACAGGGAGACTGTGTTCGTGGTGCTGCTGTTCATGTCTTCGCTCTGCCTGTTCCTCAGCGGATGCTCATGGCCTGTAAGCTCTTTCCCTCCGTTCTGGAAGGCGGTGTCTTACATATTCCCGTCCACCTTCATGATCCAGGGTTTCAACAACATCAACAACGCCGCATGTACATTGGACATGATACGCCCGCAGATCATCGGGCTCGTCGCCCAGTTCGCATTCTACAGCGTGACTGCGTTCATCATGGATATCAGCGAGCGCAACCACTACAGGCTCCTTATCGACAAGATAGAATCAAGAATAGAATCAAAACTCGAATCAATTTAATTTACACACAATCAATTATGAAAAAGACAATCATTACTCTCGCTGCTATTGCAGCAATGACATTCACCGCTAATGCCCAGATTTTCGTGGGAGGCAGCGCCGGACTCAACTTCAACGGCGGCAACACCACTACCAACGGAACCAAGACTGACAAAGAGTCCAAAGTCGGATTCACCGTCGCTCCTAATGTCGGCTGGTACTTCGCCGACAACTTCCTTGCGGGTGCAAGGCTCGGGCTCGGTTACGACAAGGACACGACTCCTGGGGCTCTCGCCGACACCAAGAAGTCAAGCTTTACATGGGCTCTCCAGCCTTATGCCCGCTACCGCTTCGCCGAGTGGAACAGTTTCGGCCTCTGGAGCGAGGTCAATCTCGGGCTCGGACGCACCACCGGCAAGACTGAAGTCGGCAACATCTCCACTGACAACAATCCTGTGCTTGCATGGGGTCTGCATGTGCTGCCTGTGCTGACATATTCTGTCAACGAGCACCTCAGCCTTGAGACTTCGCTGAACTTCCTGACCCTCGGCTATGAGGGCTCATACACTAAAAACGACGACAAGACCTACGAGGAGAACGCCTCTTCATTTACCTTCGGTGCCAGCGCCAACGATGTCATCGGTGCCATCGGACAGGTGAAGGTAGGGTTTACCTACAGGTTCTAAGCGAGCTTCTGACTATGAATTGCTTGAGGCCGTCCCTTCGGGGGCGGCTTTTTGCGTGCCGCGTTGTCGCTCGTTTCGTTGTTCGTTTCGTCGCTCGTTTTGTCTCCAGTACAGATCCGCTCCACTACGCTGCCGTACAGAAAGAGGGGTGTTTTCTGTACCGCGGGGGTCTTTGGGGGCATTTCGTACAGAAAAGGGGGTGTTTTCTGTACGGGACGGCTTCGTGGGGGGCTCCCGTACAGCAGAAGGCTGTTTTTTGTACGGAATGTGGCAGTTGAGGTGATTCGCGTCATGGCGGTCATGCGGTCAATGGGAAAAGTGAATCGATTTCGTATTGGCTGAGGGCCAGGATCCTGCGGATCTGCGCGTTGGAGGAACGGAAGTCGCGCCGTAGTCTGATGGCAAGATCAAACTTCTGTTGTCGGCTGAGGTCTTTGAGGGGAGCTGCCCCGTATTCTTTTTTGAGGATCGCTGCCAGTTGATTGTAAAGCTCGGGATCAGTGAGGAACTCTCCGTCACCGAGCTCGGCTGCGATCTCGGTGTATGCCTCCACATTTTTACTGACCAGAGAGAAGTAGTGGTGCGCGTCTCGGAACAACGCCATACCTGTTTTTATTGAGCAGAATGATGATGGGCAGATGTGGCCGTCTATGATTTCCCAATTTCCAGGAAGCTCCGGCTCTCGTCCGCGGAACATGAGTCTGCGCTGGCCTGAATGGATTTCAGCATAACGATGGTTTGTCGGGAAATCCTGAAAATAGTAGCGCCCTGTGCCCCAAGGGTAGCTGAATGGTGTGTGCAAAGGGTCGGCAACGTAGCCGTTGCGGTTGGTGTAGACGATGTTGTTTCTCAGAGATTGCAAGTTATCGATGGGCTTCAGTGACGGGGTTACGTTTTTTATCAAGGGAAACGGTTTTATCATCCTCTTGCGTATGAGATTCCAGAAGTTGAGGATTTGTTCTTTGTCTGCCGAAATTACGAAATGGAAGTGGTTACCCATGATTTCAAATGCGAGTAACGTGACACTGGTGTTGGCCTGGGCTTGCGCCACCATATTCATGGCAAGGGTAAATTCTTCTCTGGTGCTGAAAATCAGCGGTGTTTCTTTGCCGGAAGTGTAGACGTGCCAATACGGTCCGCCGGAGAGAAAAGTCGCGTTGCAGAACCTTTCTCGTTCTTTGAAGTTTTTCATCATTTTCTGAAAGTTTTAATGGTGCAGCCTGCTCCGCTGAGGCTGCTCAGCGGTACAAATATGGGACAGAAGAATCAGATTTGCAAATCTTGGCCTCGCGGTTCGCGGTTGCCGTACAGCAGAGGGCCGTTTTCTGTACGGCGTGCCCATGGAGGTCGGGGCGGCCTCTGCCGGAAGTAGCAGGAGTCAGGGATAATTCGTATCTTTCAAAAAATCAGTTAGTATGAGGGTAACAATTGTCTTTTTGATTTGCCTGATGGTGGCATCAGGCCTCAAGGCCCAGGAAATGGAGGGAGTTTGGGTGCAGGTCGATTCTGCTTCCGAGAAAGGAACTGAGATGACTGTATCGGACACGCTTAAACTCTCAGAGGATGGTGCTTTCCGCAATGCGACTGTAATGGAAATGTCGATGGATGACGGCAGCGGGCAGAAGTTCACAGTCAAAATGCTGGTCTCATGCAGCGGAAAATGGTCTTGCGAAGGCGGTGTGCTGACACAGACTTACGATGCGAAATCCATTCGCTCTGAAGTTCTGGAACAGCCGAAGGGCTTTCCGAAGATGTTCGGGAATATGCTGACCAAAAAGACAGTCTCCGAATTTAAAAAGCATGCGAAGAAACCACAGCGATCGGAAGTGCTCACATTGACATCCGACAAGCTCACACTCCGGGACATTGGGGTAAAAGACCCTAAGACCGACACTTATATGCGCGTGGAGTAGCGGAAAAATTGGCTCGCCTTCACTTGTTGTGAGGGCATAAAGACATTGATATTCCGCAACAGCATGGCAGTCATACACGACAGGACATTTTCCGGATGCAAGAACCTCGAAAGGATAGAGTTTCCAGATGGTCTGGAGGAGATTGGTGACTTCGCGTTCGCGCGCTGCACAAAGCTCACCGAACTTCATCTTCCAGCCTCAGTGGAAAAGATTGGCTACCGGTCGTTTGCTAACTGCTTCTCTTTGGAGAAGGTGGACTTGCTGTCCTTTCCGGCAATTGATGACACGGCTTTTGAAAATTGCGACAAACTTCATTAACTTTCGCGGCGTTTCTGCGACTTACAGATGAAACGGTTTTTACTGGAACATGACAGAACAGGAGTTCGGACATATCGCACAGGACTGCAGCGGCAGGCTCAAGGTGCTGGCAAGGCGTTTTTGCCGGGCTGCTGATCTGGCCATCGATGAGGATGATGTGGTTCAGGAGGCGCTGCTCGCTTTCTGGAACCTCTCCGAAAAAGGCTACCCGGTGCGCAATGCCGAGGCTCTGCTTGTCAAGATTACTAAGAACATCTGCATCTCGCATTACCGCAGACGGCACATTGTGACCGAGCCGATTGCCGGAGATGTCCTCCCTGGCGGTTTGTCTGCGACGGAAAGTGTCGATGCCCGGGATGCCGCAGCGCTCCGGAAAGAGATGTACGGGAGCCTGACCCCCTCGGAACTTGAATATACGCAGCTGCGCGAGGAGACCGGCTGGTCGCTGGATGAAATGTCGGCAAATACCGGCAAGGACAAGTCCGTGATAAAGTCTCTGCTCTCAAAGGCAAGGCGCAAGATGAAAGAGATTTTAAAGGAACAATGATATGATACAGGATAACAGGACATTGCCAGAACTCGAGAAGGCTTATCTTTCCGATGCGGCCGCAGATGAGTTTGACAGGCTCGTGCAAGGGGCGGAATCACGCAGGCGCAGACCCGTAGTCTGGGGGCTGATGCTCGCCGCGGCGGCTTCGCTGGCGCTGATCGTGACACTCAGGCCCCGTCAATGTGATTTCAACGGGCTTGAAATCGCCGAGGGAATCCAGCAGATCATGAGCCTTGACACTGACAACGTGAAGTCCGTCACGGCGACTCCTGACGGAGAGCGCATCATCCTCACAGCCGAGATGAATGACGGGAGCCGGTGCTCCTATGTGATGAACCGGGAGGGTGGAGCTGTGTCGATAACTGCGATGAAATAGGAAGGCCTGCCCGGAGGCATTGTCAGTAGCGCGCATGAACAGATGTCTGGGTGGGAACAACTTAAAAATCAAACGAATATGCTAACAATGTTTTTGAGCGCGGTATGCGCATTGGGCCTAAATGCCGCAATGGTGGCGGCACCGGCCGATACAATTGACAGATACATCATCAACGGACAGCTGATAGAGAAGTTCGACGGCAGTCAGCTGGTCGGCAAGACGGTAAGCGACTACAAGATCACTCTCGCCAAGGGAAATTCCGGTGAAGCAGTCGTGCGGATGCATGTTATCGGGACTGACGGAAAGAAGGTGAAGGAAATCAAATCCGCCACCGTGGTTGAGGGAGTGCATCCTGAAGATATTGAGGTCAATGTCAACGGCAAAACGTACAACAGCTCCAATTCCACGGTGCTACTCACATCAGCGGTCTACATCATCGACGGGAAGAAGTGTGACAAGGATGCTTTGACGAAGATCAAGCCTGAATCAATCGCTTCCATGACAGTCTACAAACCAGGCTCCAAGGAGGCTGTCAAACTCTCCGGAAAGAGCGACGTCACCGTCATCGAGGTAGTCACCAAATAGTTTTGTTCGGCACCCGCTTCTTCTGCCTGAGGCCCCGCGGCTTCAGGCAGTTTTTCGTCTCGGGCGAGACAGTTATTTTTGACATTTGCCAAGATCCGGCAGCCACAGGGCAATGATGCCGATGAGGGGGAGCAGGCTGCTGATGCGGAAGATGAACTCGATGCTGGTACGGTCCGCGAGCCAGCCGAAAAACGCCGAGCCGAGCCCGCCGATGCCGAACATCAGCCCGAAGAACACCCCGGAGATCATACCGACCCTGTCCGGCAGGAGTTCAGTGGCGTAGACGATTATTGACGGGAATGCCGAGGCGATGATGAATCCCGTTATGGCCGCCATGATGATGGTCCATCCGAGGCTGAGATGCGGCATCGCCAAGGCGAACGGAGCGGCCCCGAGTATGGAGATGAGTATGATGCGCTTGCGCCCGAACCTGTCGCCGAGCGCCCCGCCTATTACTGTCCCTGCGGCGAAGGCGGCCAGATATGCGAAGAGGCAGAGCTGCGATGACTTGACATCCAGGGCGAATTTGTCCATAAGGAAAAATGTGAAGTAACTGGTCATCGAAGCTGTGAAGAAGTACTTGGAGAACAGCAGGATGACAAGTATCACAAGGGCTCTTCGGACTAGCCGGGCGGAGAGCGGGCGTCCCGGGCTGGCGTTCTTTTCTGAACTGCGCGTGGCGGTGAGGCTGCGGCTGTACCATTTCCCGACCACAAGAAGCAAGAGGGCTGCGGCAATTGCAGCCAGGGCGAACCAGCTGATCGCACCTTGCCCGTGCGGGAGCACTATCGCTGCGGCCAGGAGCGGGCCTATGGCATTGCCGCCGTTGCCCCCGACCTGAAATATGGACTGGGCCAGGCTCTTGCGCCCGCCGGATGCCAGCTGGGCCGCGCGCGAGGCTTCCGGATGAAACACCGATGAACCGAGTCCTACAAGGCCCACCGACAGGAGGATCAGCGCAAGGGTGTTGCTTGTGGAGAGCAGCAGAAGGCCGCATAGGGTGAAGCACATCCCTATCGAGAGGGAGTAGGGCTTCGGGTTGCGGTCGGCATACAGACCCGTGAAAGGCTGCAGGATGGAGGATGTCATCTGGAAGACCAGGGTTATCAGACCTATCTGCGTGAAAGTGAATCCGAACTTCTCCTTGAGTATCGGATAGACAGCCGGGATGACCGACTGGATCATGTCGTTGAGCAGATGTGATACGCTGATTATCAGCAGGATCCCGAAAGCAGTGCGGCTGGCGCTGTCTGGGGTGGCTGCGCTGGTGGTGGCGGTGTGGCTGTCTGTTTTGCTTGCGGCGGTAGCTGCTTTGTTGTCTGTCTTCATCTTTGTGTGCTCCTGCCTTAAGAAATATCTGCCCCGGTGTTACTTTCTGGGACGAGACCCCTGGCCGGCGCGCAAAGATACACCTTTCCTGTCGGATTGCAATGCGGCCGCTGTTCGTTCCTATCCCTGCCCCTGATTTCCTTTGTCCTTGCCCCGACTGCCTATGCCTCTGCCCAAAGTGCCCTTCGGGCCAGATCTTCAAAAGGTTGGGGTAAAAATCGAGAAAAATACCCCAACCTTCAGAACAGGTATGGTTTAGAGGCACGTCGGGGCGAGGTGGAGTTCAAAGGTTGGGGATAAAATCACAAAAAACACCCCTACCTTTGCCGCAAGGTAGCCTTGGAGTGCCGTGCATGGAGGGTGCCGTGTAAAAGGTAGGGGAAGAAAACGCCGAAAATACCCCAACCTTCGGCTGGCACCTTTGCTTCCGCCCGTTCCTTGTCCCCGTTCCTTGCCATCGTTTCTGCCCCGTTCATGCCACCGCCCCGAGCTCAGTGCCCGTCGCCCCGAGCTCAGTTCTCAGTGCCCTGCCGCCCCGTGCGCACGAGACCGATCCCGTGCGTGAAAAGCCGTCTGGTGCGCACGAGGACGTTGGAAAATCTTCGCCGTGCGCACAAGGCCGTCTGGTGCGCACAGAATCGACTTCGTGCGCACGAGAATGGGGAACATGTGGCGGGTTGCGGCTAAAAAAAGAGCGAATCATGCGATCCGCTCTAAATGTTTGCACAACGGAATAATCCTTATTGTGAATTGCTTCTTTTGTTCCGCAAAAATAGTAATATCAAATGGAAATACAATAAAAATTGTTAGTTTTGTGGAAACTACAACCAATTTCAGATGAAAAAAGTATTGGGACTTGACCTTGGGACGACCAGTATCGGTTGGGCATTGGTCAATCAGGCAGAATCAAGCGGTGAGCATTCTTCAATAATCGCAACAGGTGTCAGGGTCAACCCCTTGACAACTGACGAGAAAGACAGCTTTGAGAAAGGTAAAGCAATAACAACCAATGCCGACCGCCGTCAAAAGCGCGGCATGCGGAGAAACCTGCAGCGTTACAAGCTCCGCCGGGAACACCTGTTGTCTGTTCTCAGGCGTGAAGGATGGATAAGTGAGGATACTGTGCTGTCCGAGCAGGGAGCGCGTTCGACTTATCAGACCTTCAGACTTAGGGCAGCTGCTCCTGCAGAGGAAATCTCCCTTGAAGATTTGTCACGTGTCCTGCTGATGATCAACCGCAAACGCGGATATAAGAGCAACCGTAAAACTGACAAGGGAGAGGAGGGGCATCTGATTGACGGGATGGAAGTTGCCCGTACACTTTATGATGAAGGACTTACTCCTGGAGAGTATTCTCTGCGTCTTGTAAATGAAGGAAAGCGTGTACTGCCTGACTATTATCGCTCGGATTTGGTGGCGGAACTGGAGAAAATCTGGTCATCCCAGAAAGTCTGGTATCCGGATATCCTTACGGATGAGTTCAAAAACAGCATCGAGAATGACGGACGCAACGGGGTCATCAAGAAATTCCTTAGCCGATACTCTATTTATACTGCTGACAATAAGGGTAAAGACAAGAAAAAGACTGCACTCGAATGGAGGGTTAAAGCCCTCGCGGATCAGCTTGATAAAGAGACTCTTGCCTATGTAATAGCAGACTTGAAAGGTGCTATACAGGGTTCAAGCGGATATTTGGGTGCAATCAGTGATCGTAGCAAGGAACTTGTTTTTGACAATCTTACAGTCGGCCAGTATCTCTGGCGGCAAATTGAACAGGATCCCAATTATAGCACGCGAAACAAAGTCTTTTACCGGCAGGACTATATGGATGAATTCGAGCGTATCTGGGTATGCCAAAAACGTTTTCATCCGGAACTGAACGATGAACTGAAGTCGGAAATCCGCGATGTTGTGATCTTTTATCAGCGGCGGCTCAAATCCCAGAAAAACCTTATAAGTTTCTGCGAATTTGAAACTCGTGACATCACCGTGGAGGAGGCCGGTGTGCAAAAAGTCAAGAAATGCGGATGCCGTGTGGCCCCACGCTCATCGTTGATTTTCCAGGAATTCAAGATATGGTCAGTCCTCAACAATATCTCCGTCAAGAGCAAGACGGATGGCAGTACCGTTGAGGTCACTGATGAGATGAAGAGGCGACTTTTTGATTATCTTTCTGTAAATGACAAGATTACAGTGTCCGACATGCTGCGCCTCTTTGAACTCAAGCCGAAAGGGTATGATGTCAATTATAAGGAGATTCAGGGAAATTTGACTTTGGCTGAATTGTACCGTAAGTTTTTTGAGGTCGTTTCAGCCAGCGGGAACGGTGAACACGATCTTGCGAAGCTGTCGTATTCCGGGGCGTATAAGATTCTGTTTGAGGTGTATAGTGCGTTGGGGTTCAGTACTGAAATCCTTACGTTTGACGCTTCCTTGCCAAAGAAAGAGTATGAATGTCAGCCTCTTTTCAAACTCTGGCATCTTCTCTATTCTTATGAGGGGGATAACTCCAAGACCGGGGACGCGAGCCTTATTCGCAGAGTGGCGGAAATCTGCCGGATGCCGGAGGAATATGCCCGGATTATAGCATCTGTAAAGTTACTTGATGACTATGCTTCACTCAGCCACAAGGCCATGAAGAAGATCCTGCCGCACCTGAAGGATGGCTGTGCTTATGACGAGGCATGTGCTCGGGCCGGGTACAACCATTCTTCTTCCATGACAAAAGAAGAGAATGAGGCTCGGGTTCTTAAAGACAGGCTTGAGGTGCTTCCGAAAGGAGCGTTGCGCAACCCGGTGGTGGAGAAAATCCTCAACCAGATGGTCAATGTCGTAAACACCTTGGCGGATGAATACGGGAAGCCGGATGAGATCCATATTGAGATGGCCCGTGAACTTAAGCAGAATGCAAAGCAGAGGGAGAAGGCAACTAAAGATATTGCTGACAATACGAAGCGTGACGAGGAGATAGTGAAAAAACTTCAGGAGGAGTTTGGACTTAAGTATGTCAGCAAAAAGGATATCCTGCGGTACAGGCTCTATGAGGAGCTTAAGTCGCTCGGATATAAGACGCTGTATTCGGGCCAGTATATTCCTAAAGATCGTCTTTTCTCCAACAGCATTGACATCGAACACATCATCCCGCAGGCCCTGATGTTTGACGATTCCTATTCCAACAAGACTCTCGAATTCAGCGATGTCAACCGTGACAAGGGGAAGGAGACGGCTTTCGATTATGTGTCAAGGAAATACGGCCCAGCAGAGTTGGACGCATATAAGCTTCGTGTCCATGAGCTTTATTCTCATGAGGTGATTTCGGCCCGCAAACGTGACCGTCTGCTTATGAGGCAGAGTGATATTCCATCGGACTTCGTCAATCGCGATCTGACTAATTCACAGTACATAGCACGTAAATCCACGGAAATGCTTGGCGAGTTTGTCCGTGATGTGATGCCGACTACAGGTAGTATCACAGCACTTCTCAGGGAGCAGTGGCAGCTTGTGGATGTGATGAAAGAGCTAAATCTTCCAAAATACCGTCAGGCCGGCAAAACTTTCACAGTCACCAAGTCTGACGGGCAAAGTCTTGAGAAGATCAGTGATGACTGGACGAAGAGGAATGACCATCGTCATCATGCGATGGATGCTTTGACAATCGCTTTCACAAGGCGTTCTCATATCAAGGTCCTGAATACGCTTAACGCGCTTCCGGGTTCCGAAGATTACAGCCTGAAGGAGATGGTTACGACCGTGTTGCCTAATCGTAAGCGTATATTCACACCTCCTATGCCGCTCGGGGAACTCCGTTCCGCGTTCAAGTCGGCACTTGAGTCAACACTCGTTTCCATCAAGGCTAAAAACAAAGTCGCGACCAGGAATGTCAACAAATCAAAGGTCAAGAACGGAACAATCGCTGTTGAGACATTGACCCCTCGTGGACAGCTGCATAAAGAGCAGGTATACGGCCGCCGAAAAGTATATGAGCCATTCGAGGTGACGGTCGGAGGCAAGATGGATGCTGCCATGATTGCTTCTGTGGCTTCAAGGGCCGAACGTGAGGCCTTGAAGCGGCGGCTTGAGGCGTTTGGGGGTGACCCCAAGAAAGCCTTCACCGGCAAGAACTCTCTGGAGAAGAATCCTCTGTATGTGGACGAACTCCAGTCAGTTGCTGTTCCGGCCAAAGTGAAGTGCGTGAGAATGAAGGAGGTATATAGCATCAGGAAGGAGATCGGGCCGGATATCAGTGTGGATAAGGTCGTTGACGGGCGCGTCCGTGCTCTTCTCAAAGCCAGGCTTGACGAGTATGGTGGAGATCCGAAGAAGGCCTTTGTTAATCTTGAGGAGAAACCGATATGGATGGATGAGTCCAAGGGGATCAAAATGAAGAAAGTGACCATAGCCGAGAACTTTGACCTTTGCGCTATCCGGGACAAGAGGGACAAGGATGGAAAACTGATTTTGGATTCTGCCGGCAACACGATTCCGTCGGATTATGTCAATCCTCGAAATAACCATCACATTGCAATCTATGAAGATGCGGATGGCAATTATCAGGAGCTGGTCGTGACTCTTCTTGAGGCACTTCAACGCAAGACTGCCGGGCTGCCTGTTATTGATAAGACGTACCATGAGGATCTCGGCTGGAAGTTTGTTTTCAGCATGAAACTCAACGAGATGTTTGTCTTCCCGAATCCGGCAACCGGCTTCGACCCTTCAGAGATGGATCTGATGGATCCGGCAAATTATGCGGCGATAAGTCCTAATCTATTCAGGGTGCAGACATTGAGTAGTGGTGATTATCGTTTCAGGCATCATCTGGAGACATCTATAGAGAGTGATAAAGAACTTAAGGATGTGACTTGGAAAAGATTAAAAAGTCTGTCCTCACTAAAAGGTATCGTCAAAGTCCGCATCAACCACATAGGGCAGATAGTCGCAGTGGGGGAGTATTGATATGATAAAGAGAACCCTTTATTTCGGCAACCCTGCCTACCTGTCATTGAGCAACAGGCAGCTCGTGGTGGAGAAGCCTTCGGACGGAGACCTGCCGTTCGGGGACGGGCCGCCGCGCAGGACCATCCCGGTAGAAGATATCGGGGTGATAGTCATAGATAACCGTCAGGTCACGATTACTTCGGCCCTGATGGCTGCGCTCTTGGACAACAATGCGGCTGTCATCAACTGTGACGAGAAATCCATGCCGGCAGGGCTGCTCTTGCCGCTTGAAGCCAACACGGTGCAGAGTGAGCGTTTCCGCAGTCAGATTGATGCATCCCTTCCTCTCAAAAAGCAGTTGTGGCAGCAGACGGTGCAGTGCAAAATTGCCAATCAGGCGGCGGTGCTCAAATATGTTTCAGGGGAAGATGCTCGCAATATGATTATCTGGTCCGGTCAGGTGCGGAGCGGGGACAGTGAAAATATGGAAGGGCGGGCAGCGGCGTTTTATTGGAAGAACATTTTTCCGGAATTGCCGTTTTTCGTGCGTGGCCGTTATGACGGTGCCCCGAACAACCTGCTCAATTACGGCTATGCTGTTCTCCGTGCAGTGATTGCCCGTGCTCTGGTATCCAGCGGGCTTTTGCCTACATTGGGGATCCACCATTGCAACCGCTACAATGCCTTTTGCCTTGCGGATGATGTCATGGAACCGTACCGTCCTTATGTTGACCGGCTTGTGGTTGATATTATGTCCGACGACAATCTGTGCCCGCAGTTGACTCGTGAGATCAAGGCAAGGCTTCTTGGAATTCCGGTGCTGGATGTAGTGATTGACGGTCGGAGGAGTCCGCTCATGCTGGCAGCCAGCCAGACCACGGCCTCGCTGGCGAAGTGTTTTGGGGGAGAGTTGAGGAAGATCGTTTATCCTGAGATGTAGGCTGTGTCCAGGCTTAGCGAATATCGCGTCATGTGGGTGCTTGTATTCTTTGATCTTCCGACTGAGACCAAGAAAGAACGCAAAGCGGCTGCCAGTTTCCGTAAAGAGTTGATAGGGAATGGTTTCTCGATGTTCCAATTCTCGATTTATATCCGCCAATGTCCGTCTGTGGAAAATGCCGGGGTGCACATCCGCAGGGTCAAGGGCCTGCTTCCGGAGTATGGGAAGGTCGGTGTGATGTGCATCACGGACAAGCAGTTCTCCACTATGGAGCTTTTTATCGGGCGGAAGAACGCAGAACTTCCGTCGGTTGAGCAGCAACTGGAGCTTTTCTGATGAGGATGTCGTAGGCTCGCGCGAGGTCGGTTCTCATTGCTGCGGTGTTCGTAAGATGCCCCCAGTATTCATTGGTCATTTATGCAGGTAGGAGCGTATTTGCCCAGATTCGCTCCTACCTGAAAAGGAAGGGTGCCACAGAACGCCGTGTGGGGCAGGTGGGGTGTCTAGGTGTGAGCGGAAAGCCCGGAATCGGCTCACACCTGGCGCGTGTGTCTGGTACGGGCGGCCCGCCGTCCGTTCTTTGTTCCCGACGAAACCATGCCAAAACAAAGGAAACCCGACACATCATGCCGAGTTTCCTTAATCCTATTGTTATAGGTAATTCTTTGTTTTATAGGTCTTTGTGCAGATTGTACTGTTGTGACCTATGACAAAGATACAAAAAGAAAGCAATTCACAACGGTGCGCTGCTGCTGACGTTCACGGGACGCACTGTTGTGACCTATGACAAAGATACAAAAAGAAAGCAATTCACAACGCGAAAAATTTAGTCGCTGCGTGTAGAAATACTGTTGTGACCTATGACAAAGATACAAAAAGAAAGCAATTCACAACACGAACGTCTCAAAGCGGTCAATTTCTTTTACTGTTGTGACCTATGACAAAGATACAAAAAGAAAGCAATTCACAACTATGCCGCCCTCGTATTCCGCCGGATAATACTGTTGTGACCTATGACAAAGATACAAAAAGAAAGCAATTCACAACTATCTTGGTTCCCGCGAGGTCGAAATAATACTGTTGTGACCTATGACAAAGATACAAAAAGAAAGCAATTCACAACTGGAGAAGATTTCTGAAGCATTGGCACGGGACTGTTGTGACCTATGACAAAGATACAAAAAGAAAGCAATTCACAACCACGGATAGAAGAAATCGTCTGCGACACGCACTGTTGTGACCTATGACAAAGATACAAAAAGAAAGCAATTCACAACCGGAGACTGATAGAACAAGGAGAAACAAGGACTGTTGTGACCTATGACAAAGATACAAAAAGAAAGCAATTCACAACGAATACATAGCTAATAGCCGGAGAGGGAAACTGTTGTGACCTATGACAAAGATACAAAAAGAAAGCAATTCACAACCCAAACCGCCCAAAAGCGACAAAATGTAAGACTGTTGTGACCTATGACAAAGATACAAAAAGAAAGCAATTCACAACAAGTATGAGTACGAGGAAGTGCTCGTGCCGACTGTTGTGACCTATGACAAAGATACAAAAAGAAAGCAATTCACAACGCAGCAGAGAATAGGAAAGCAGCATACCGCACTGTTGTGACCTATGACAAAGATACAAAAAGAAAGCAATTCACAACAGACCGTCCAGACGCGCAAGCGCTCCCTCTACTGTTGTGACCTATGACAAAGATACAAAAAGAAAGCAATTCACAACTATGCGTCGTGTTGGCGTTTCCGAGTATGGACTGTTGTGACCTATGACAAAGATACAAAAAGAAAGCAATTCACAACCTCCCCAATCACCAGGAGTCCGGTTCGGAAGTTTGACACCTGATTTTCCCGATATTTTCACTGGAGAGGCCTGAGACCTCTTTTTTTTGTCAAATAAATTCCTTATCTTTGTAGCTATCTTTAGCTATTTT
>ERZ808242.369-NODE-369-length-33550-cov-4.668458_pt1 | contig 33550 bp, 45 predicted proteins | sample MGYA00521244_ERZ808242 | MGnify/ENA primary metagenome ERZ808242 (study PRJEB31516, sample SAMN03275573) | gut metagenome | biome: mammalia-associated habitat; material: feces | host: Papio cynocephalus | place: Kenya | collected 2012-07-27 ... | reverse complement strand
ATTCGGATGCCAAAAGCAATATTGGAAAATACTAATGCAATAAAAGGTAAAACGATATTTGATGTTTTTTATGACGCTGAAGAAGATGCAATAGTGCTAAAAAAGAAAATAGGAAAAGAGGAAGATAAATGAGTGGATATTCTACAAATCTAGGCCAATGCATATGTGGAGATTCTCTGGAGGAATTGACCAAACTAGATGACGCAAGTATAAATCTGGTCGTAACAAGTCCACCATTCGCACTTCAAAGAAAGAAAGCGTATGGTAATGAAGAACAAGAAAACTATGTCGATTGGTTATGTCAGTTTGCAAGATTGGTGTATCAGAAATTACGTGATGACGGAAGTTTTGTAATTGATATAGGTGGTGCTTATGAAAAAGGAGAACCATCATATAGTTTGTATCAGTTTCGAGCGTTAATAAAAATGGTTGATGAAATAGGCTTTAAGTTAGCACAGCCATTTTATTGGCATAATCCGTCGGCTCTGCCTGCACCTATTGAGTGGGTTAATAAAAGAAAATTAAGAGCAAAAACTTCAGTAAATACAGTATGGTGGTTATGCAAAAATCCGAAAGAGTGTAAAGCTGATGTAAGAAACGTACTTACTCCATATTCAAGCAAAATGAAAAACTTAATTAATCACCCGGAGCAATATATTAAAGGTGACAGTGTTGAACGGCCTTCTGGTCATGTTTTAACAATTTCATCATGGGCAAAAGATAATGGAGGTGCAATTCCACCTAATATGCTTCAATTCCCCAATAGTGAAAGTAATAGTCAATATTTAAGATATTGTAAGAAATGTGGTGTGAAGGGACATCCTGCGAGATTTCCGATGGCGTTACCAGAGTTTTTTATTAAATTTCTAACTTCTGAGGGAGATCTTGTAGTCGATATATTTGGAGGAAGCAATACAACGGGGATGACTGCTGAAGGACTTAATCGTAGGTGGAAAACATTTGAAATTTCACAAGAATATGTAGCGGCCTCAGCATTTAGATTCGCGAAAGATGATGTAGATGCACAAACTATATACGACGGTATTATGGCAGGAAATGACATTGAAATCTAAGATAGATTTTCCCGTCAGGAACCAGTCCTGGCGGGATTTCCTAGTTAATTGAATCTGGATCAATTGGATTGTTCGGATTTATGGGGTATACTTTAATGCCATGTTCTCTAACATATTTTACGGGTATTTTGGGATTATTTAGATGTGCCATGGTTTGAAGCTTTTCTTCCCAGTGTTGGTATAGTGGTTCCAGCATATCTGGAGTCATAACATACATTTCAGCAAGATTTATTCCATAATAAATGGCGAATGTCCAAGGAACTTGTCGATATTTTGCAATTATGTCATGAGTAGTGTGATGATTAGTACTGAAACCTGAAGCTGATGTTTCAAGATTTATGGATTTCATTTCCCATTCTGTTCCGCTTGCTGAAATACAATCATTACCTTCTCTACCTGGAAGAATTGACATGTTAAGATAAATTAGCTGTTGCAATACTTTTGCTCCATTATCTTGAAATATGTCAGGGATTCCGTATGCTTGAGCCATTTGGTTTAACTCGTTAAGATTACCCCATAGCTGTTCAATTCGAGCAATTTCAGCGCGATGTCTTTTATCATAAAAGCCCATTTCTGCACCTCCTTTAACAATGATATAAAGTAATTATATCATTAATTATGTATATACACCAGAGATTTGTTGATGAAAGGAAAAATATGTCGAATTGGGTAAAAGGAATATATAAAAAGGAATTGCCTAATAGATTCAGGTGTGAAGTGGATGTAGGAGGCAAGACATATATGTGTTATCAACCATTATCTTTTAAGTTAAATAAGATAATGGATCCGGAAGAAAAAGAAGTTCTACTAACAAAGATAAACAAAGAAGATTCTGATTTAGCTTATATTGTGTATGCGATCGGCATAGATAAAAAGAATTATGCTCTACTTAATTTACAATTGGTAAATCAAATCTTTAGAGATAACATTGATTCTAGAAAATTTTTGTTTTTGGGAAAGCGAAGTAATGTTATTTGTGAGAAGAAAATAGAACGGTTAAAAACGGATTTGTATGTGCAAGATACAAACACAGTTATTGAGGTTAAAACAATTTTTTCGTTTGAAAAGGAAGTTTTGTTTCCGAACATAAAATCATACAGAATTCAAAGACAAATTGAAGAATTGACATATTTATTAGAGGGCGGTTATAAGGCAGTTTTAATCTTTGCAGTGTTAACTCCATGTCCAGAGAAAATAATAATTAACAGAAAGAATTCAGTATTCTTTGAAGCTGTGAGGTTAGCAAATAGAAATGGATTAATAATAAAAGCTTATAGAATAGAAAATGTAAATATAAAACCAAAAGTAGGAAAAGAAATACAAGTGGTATGGGAGTGAGAAATGGATAGAAAACAACAAATTGAGTTGACAAATATGTGCTTGATATATGACGAAAATAGAATTCTTGTGGAAGAAAAAAGGGAAACAAAGTATGTAGGAGGATTAGTTTTTCCAGGTGGTCATATTGAACCAGGAGAAAGTCTATTACAATCGGTTATAAGAGAAATGAAAGAAGAAACCGGATTAGATATTTATGAGCCACAGCCATGTGGATTCAAAGATTGGATACAAGATGATGGAACAAGATACATTGTTCTGTTATATAAAACAAATAAGTTTTCAGGAACACTTAAATCTTCAGAGGAAGGAAAAGTATTCTGGCTTGATAGAAAAGATATTGATGGTGCAAATTTAATTTGGAATATGCGAGAATTATTGGAAATATTTGAAACAGATCAATATTCTGAATTCTTTTTCGAATATAAGAATGGTAAACATGAACCTGGAAAGTTATTAGGATAGGAGGTTGTTTGATTGAAACAAAAGATGCTGCGTACATATGAATTAGCATACTCGTATCTTGTCAATATGCTTCCTGATGGATTATCAGAGGTGGATTTACAAAAATACTTTGTAGGAGACAGAAGAAATTTTGTTTCAGTGAATGATATATATGAGCAGCTTATTTATTCTGCACAAAATTATCAGGGTATGCCGAATGTGATTAAGTATGATCAGCGTCGGGAACAAATAAAGAGAATTCTAAAAAATTTTGACCTTAATCAGATAAGAAAACTAGATATAGAAGAGTTATATTACAAATTTAGGAAAGCTTTTAATGTTACGAGTAGAGATACAAAACAAAATAGTTGGCGAAAATGGAGTAAATCCTGCATAGAATCAGCAGATTTTATGAGTGTTTTCAATGATTCTGATGATTTCAGAAATTTTGTAAAACAGTTTAATTATAACAAATTAACTATGATGGCACTGCCACTGTTGATTTCAACTAAGATATCAGGAATAGGTTTTTCACTTGCGTGTGATTTCTTAAAAGAACTGGGTTTTTTGGATTATCCTAAACCAGATGTACATTTAATAGAAGTATATAGCCAGCTTGGATTATCAGAAAAGGATCCGATTTCGGTGTTTGAAGCAATTGTTGATATGGCAGAATTCTGTAAAGAAATAGATCCTGATGTTACACCATATAAGATTGATAAAATTATGTGGCTTATTTGTTCGGGGAAATTTTATTTAGATGGAATATCGATTGGGAAACATAAAGAAGACTTTATTAATGTGATGAGAGGTGATTTATTTGGAAAATAAAAATTGGATATTCTCGGATGAGTACAAGAAGATGATTGAGAATATGAATCAAATCAAAAAGAATTTATCACCTGTATTTGATACATTGTGTCGGAATAATTTACAGTTAAATTCCATATTAAAAACAAGTATTAATCCAGAAAAGTTAAGCATTATTACGGGATTTAAGAACCAGATGGTAGATTTTACCAGGTTTTCAAAACAACTTTCGGGGGTGTTTCCATCTTTTCAACTATCTGAAGAAGCGAAAGAATTTATACGGGAAGTAAAAGAAAGTGAGAGCTTATCGGAAGAAGAGTTTGAAAAAAAGTATGGTAGCGAATTCGAAGCATGTAAGACTTTAGGAGAACATGGATGGGTTGTTTCTGGACATAGCAATCCAAGATATATAAAGAATTGGTATAAAGCACTTATTGAAAGTGAACCGGATAAAATTGTATGTTTTTTTGAAGAAGATGATGATCGTGTTATAAAAAATATTATGGACACTTTGGAAAGCAAATATAATGATCCGGTAAACAGAAATTATTATTCTCGAGGAATTAAAGCTTTTCAAGATGACGACTATATGACATGTGCGATGTATTTGGTTGGCTTGTTAGAAGCAAGAGTAAACGCATTGGTTCAATTCCCGCTAAAAACAAAATATAGAGAAAAATTTTCTGATAAGGGCTTTGCTGATGTAAAACAAGAGCAATTTGCAGAAAGTAGTTCTTTTTTTACGAAAAGATATTATTTTTTGGATGTATACCCTTCATTAATAGCTTTTTTGAATCGTTTATTTGTAGATGGAGAATATATATTTGAAAAGGGTATCGAACCCCCATATATAAACAGAAATTGGTTATTGCATGGAAAATGCTGTAGAGAGATAGAACGTTTTGAATGCATACAATTATTAAATGCGCTTGAAACGATAGAAAATGTTTTAGGAAATAAAAAAGAAATAGAGGACCAGTAATAGAAAGTTGAGGTGGTCTTAATGACAAATAATATGGAGAGAATGAAGTTTGAGGTTGCTAGGGCCATTGTAACATGCTTTCCTAAAGATTACATAGAAATGGCTTTTGTCGGAGGCGTGTCGGAGAAAGAATTTGTTGATGAAATTATAGTGGAGTTCATAAAATATGCGTTTGATAATTCTCAGGAAAAGCATCCATTAAGGTATTATGTTCCATATGGTGTAGATGAGAATAATGATGGGAGAATGCTTTATACTAGATTGCTTAAGTATTGCCAAAAGTATCGGGATCAGGAATATGAAGAATTCAAACGGAAAGGTACGGATATTGAGGAGCTTAAAGCTAAAAGTATGCAAACGATGGATGAAAAAAGGGAAGGCTATTCGATTACTCCAATGCAATATTTTGAGATGGTGAATATTCATGATATTGCAGCACTAAAGGCTTTTGTTGAAAATCGACTTTCTGATGTCAAAAAAGTTTCTAATACATCTTTTGAAGAGATGATGAAAGAATACGATAAAAATGTAGATGAATGGGAAAAAAAGAGCAACGAGAATGATTACAACAAGGTATTTTATTCATTGGCATTTTTTACTATAGATTGGAAGTACGGATTTGAATTTGCATATTTACTGGCTAGGAAAATGGAACAATTAGGAGTAAAAGAAGTAGATAAAAATTTCTTTTCGATTTTGTGTGCAAGAATGACAATACAATCTTTTTTAGGCTGTGAGGTGGGGATTGATAGCAGAATGATTAAGCCAAGGCAAAATATGATTGATATTCTTGTGCCAGCCGATCTAAAATGGTCAGATGAAATCGAGTTTGATCAGAGGTGTTACGCAGAACTGCTTGTAATAATGGCGCAGCTCAATAATGGTATAAAATTAGCAAATGGTAATACTTTGCGTGAACAATTCGCAAAAGAAACAACAATGGAGGATTGGGCTTCCTTTTTTAAAGAATATGATATATTTGCAGCTTGGAATAAGAAAGAATTATCGAGCATTCGAATTAGAAATATGAGAAAAATTCTTGGTCAGATACATAAGTAGAAAAATTCCGGATTTTCGTTCCTAGGAAATTTAAACCATAATATGATAACCTATAATCACAGCAGGGCCCACTGAAAAAGAAAGGATCAGGTGATTATATGGAAGAAAATATAATGGTAAAAGAGAAAATGCCTGTGCAGGCATCAGGTTTTATTGAACAAGCAGCGCGAGATATTTATGCACAGTATCCACATGAAGTAAAGGCAATACTTTTTGGAGCCGCCTCATTGATTTTAGGATTTGGAGCATATAAAGAATATGGATTAATTCCTAAGGTAGTTATCAGAGAGGAGGTTTAGCATGAGAACTAAGAAAATATACTCAAATCAAGAAAATCATCCAGGATATGGGGCTGGAGAGGGAGATACGGAGAGATACGAGTATCTATGTCCTTGTGGAAAGGGAAGAGTCATAGAGGAACATGATAATATTCCAGGCTTTAGGGATCATGATGTGTGGTTACAGTGTCCGGAATGCTCAAAAAAATATAGACTTGATACATCGGGAGGAGTACGAGGCTGGGAACTAATCGAGCTTGAAAAGGAATAAAATCAAATTGACAGCAGAACAAATGTTCGATATAATAACTCTAGGTTCGCTACCCGGAGTTATTTTATTTTGTTAAACAGGCCAATCGATATTTATCCCGGTATTGGAGGTGTGAATGACAATGGAACTTGAAGAATGTATCAAGGATGGATTTGATGATTCCTTAAGAGAGTATATCCAATCAGAAGAATATGTCTCTGCAAAGCAGCAGGAGAGAAGATGTCTGGCTTATTTAGAAAGTTTACTTAATGAGAGCCAGAAAAAGGCACTTTATTCATTCTTGGATGAAACAACTAATACAAGTAGCAGACTTTTATCCGAAGCATATATGCATGGAGTTGTTGAGGGTATAGCCCTCAGAAAAAAAGTAATATCAGAATAATGTGTAGAAGAGGCCAGCTTTGATTCCCTTTTGAGCTGGTATTCTTTATGGAGTTGGAGGCGTTTATGGCAGCATTTAAAGCAGGCGATAAAGCCTATATTATATTGTAGAAAGTAACAGAATAGTACGGGAGTGCATAGTAAAACGTGTGACCGGAAAATTGATTATTGTTAGATTTGAAGATGGTGGTGGAATACAGATCAGCGAAAATCGTTTATTTGATACTCAAAAAGCAGCGGCTGCAAGTATCAAAAGCGAGAAAACGATATCACAAGAAATTAAGAGGAATGGATTTCATTCACCCTATGATTATTGGCATTAACAAAAGGGCCCGACTGGTAATTGCTTACTAGCCGGGTTCTTGTATTGGTGATAAGTAATAGCCTATCTTTCATAGGACTCTGATTTGCCATATGTGAAGCCCTTTTTGAAAGCCTCTATAGCAAAGTCATCATCGATGGCTTGCATTTTGGCAAAGAGCTGATCAAAAATTGGCTGTTTAGCTGGGAGAAGAGTGTCTCGAAAGTCATAATACATTTTATTAACTTCCTGAATTCGTTTATTGTATTCTGGGGATTCAACATAGTCTCCCATAATATCTTCTATGGAATCCTGCAGATGATTTACGTCGATATCTTTCACGATAACCTCCTAACATGATGCAAAGTTGACATTGTTGATTAAAGACAAAGAATAGTTTGCATCATCTGAAGATCCTCGTTCACGAGAAAGTCGCAGATATGTTTTTCTGATCTTATAAGAATAAGTACAGAATTTTGATATTTTACCTGGCGGTCCAGTGCAGCTTATTGAGCATACTGGATCATAGGTGATTGCAGCAGGTAGAATTTTTGTCTCAGTAAAGTAGGAAACAAAATTTTCAATAAACTGCTTAAAACGTTCTGCTACAGCACGAATAAATTCACGCATGTTTTCATATAATTCTTGCATACGAGATGCGATAGAATCATTGATAACCTGTACTAACCCGCCAACTCCAGCAAATAATTCAACTATACTATTTGCTACATGAGTGATTGGAGAAACATTACTTTCAATGACTGCATTACTCACTTCTAAGGATTCCTCCAGGAATTTTGAAGGAAGGCTGTCAGAGACAATCTCTGTAATCTCAGAGGCAGCTTGCAATGCGGGAGAATCATAAATAGTAGTACATGCTTCGACAGCGGAAGTTGTAGGTTCAACAATTGAATTATCCAGCATGGAAGATGCCATATTGCAGACTGTCATTGCACCTTCTAAGGCTCCGGTAGGAATAGAAGCAGCAACTGAACTAACAGTAGCGAGTGCGGCTGACATTCCGGCAACATTTACAGACTGGCTAATTCTATTGCTGACAGCTAAAGTTTCTTCCAAGCCATCTATATGAGGAATAGTAATATTCGGAATATTCATATCGTACATATCCTGGCTCAAAATTTCACCACCTTTCTCAAATGTATTTTTCTATAATAGTATTATACACTACTATATATAGCGTTTCAAACACAATAAAATATTGATATACACAATATATAGTATAGTAAGAGACGAACTATTCAAAGCATATAAGGTGAGGAAAAGGACACAGTGCAAACTTATGTAGAAAAAGTAAGGCACCGGCCCTTTTAGTTTATGCTGCTTGGAACAATTCAATCATTTGTAGTTCGAATGGTTCGTATTCGATTGGACCATATTGCATCCATTTTTGATAGTATGAGTAGAGGTGCATTGAAGCCTGTCCGGATACATCAAAAATAACTTCAATATCTAAAGGACATTCACATTTTGCAATATTGACAAGTGGTGGAGGAGCAATACTATATTTTGCAAAAAAATTAGCTTCAGCTTCCTTCTCTTCATCGGAAAGCTCATCATTCTCAAAATGTCCGAGATATATGTGACCTATCTCATGAAAAATCGTCCATCGTTGTCTTTGATTGCTGTTAAAGTCATTATAGAAGATGAACCAGCGATACATTCCAGTATCAGGCATCTTTCTTAATACAGAAAAGCCATCGGAGCTATATTCCATAGCAAGTCTGAGCTGATGATCTGTTAGAGAAGAATACGGAACAAGTGTGTAAAATAATTTCCGGGCAATCTCATAACAGTCAATTGGATAAGACACAACCTCACATTCTTCATACATGAAAAGAACTTCATGCTTTATCTGGTCGTATCTATTGGAGGGTAAAAACAAACATAATCATCCTTCCTGGTCATCTGACTCAAAAAGTGCATTTACCAACTCAGTTTTCTGTTTTCTTGTCATATACTGCGCGTTACGAGCGATTAGTCTATGGATCTGGTAGTATTCGCTATCGAAATCACTTTTTTCTTCTGTTCCTAATAAGTAATCAGAAGTGGTGTGTAGCGCGTTTGCGATATTTGCAATGACCGGTCCTTTAGGGGTTCGGTCTCCGCTGATATATCGTGACATGGAAACTTCAGTGACACCAACTTTGTCAGCAAGCTCTCTCTGTGTCAGTCCGCTTTTTTTCAATAAATCAGCAATCCTACCTCCTAAGTTATTTTCGTTCATTGTATTTACCTCTTTCTAAATATGGATTTGCATATGCTTTGCATGGCTCTTTCAGCTCTGCGTCTTTTGCATTTTGCAGTGTATGGCTTACTTTCTTTTTTATGGGGATTTCTGCTTGCTTAATATCACATATGGTGTGGCCATCATACCAAGCGATCTTTTCTATTATATACAGCCCCGATGATCTTAATTCAGCACCAACTGGTTGTTGCATTAATGACTGGCTCTATCTAGTCCTGCACTACAGCAATCACGCAAATACTCTTGCATTCTCTTTTGTAGTTTTATCATTGATATCTTCATTTGTTAATGAGGATTGCTTCTTCATTTACCGAAAGTATAACAGAACTTACCAAATGTGTCAATAGAAAAAATAATTGGAAAGTATAAAAACGCCTGAAAAACCCATAAATAAAGGGGATAGAAGAATGAAAGTAAAAACAAATGGTAAATCCAGTGTTGACAACTTACCGTTTGTTTAATATAATCTGTGTAAACTTACCAAAAGGAGGAAGCAAGATGAATGTTCGGATGCTTAAAGCAAAACGTGTTGAGCGCAATCTTCGTCAGAAGGATCTGGCAAATGCTCTTGGAATCACAGAGAAAGCAATGTGCCACAAAGAATGCAGCGAAGAGAACAAGTTCAAAGCGGCAGAGATGTTAACTCTGGTTGATGAGCTAAACTTATCGTTCTCGGAGTTCGATGCCATTTTTTTAATCATGAACTTACCAAACGTTTAAGAAGAACAACCCAAAAACAAACAACTGGAAAGCAACAATGAAAGAAAAAGGAATGGAATCAACCGCCTGCCCTGGAAAGCTAACGGAAGATACACATTCCAAAATCAACTAAGAACAGTATAGCATAGCTGTTCTGGAAAGGAAAGAAAATTTTTATGGATAAGATTTTTATTTGTTCTCCGTATAGAGGAGACGTCAAAAAGAATATTGAAAATGCGAAACGCTATTGCAGCTATTTCTCTTATGAAGGAATTCCAATTGCACCGCATTTATATTTCACTCAGTTTCTGGATGAAAGATATGACAGATATAAAAGTATGCGTTGGGGTGAAGCACTTTTGGCAGAGTGTAAAGGGATGTACGTCTTTGCTGATGAAGTAACAGAAGGCATGATCGAGGAAATTCAGGAAGCTCGTAAATTGCATATTCCAATTAAGTTTTATAACGCTGATATGGAAGAAATCAACTACGATGCACTGATCATTAACGATCGTATTGGCGTGGGATATAAACAGATTATTGAAGAGACCATAAATCTGGGTGGAGGAAAACATATCTGCCCATACGCAGGAACGTGTAACAAGAGCTGTGTGAAGGAGCCAAAGAAAAAGGAACCAGACAAACCTGTAGTAGCTGAGAATGATGGAAATGATTGGAAAGATAGACTCTTAGCTCATTTCAACAGAGGACATTAATGGAGGTAGCGGAATATGACACCGATTGAAGCAATTAATAATGTAGCAAAAGCATACCAGGACTTAGCGGTTGTGCTTCTTGCAGTAGCAGATAAGACAGTAGGAGTTCCAGCAGGACAGGCTATGAAGGTAGATTCTGAAGAAATTCTTGGAGATAAGGAAAGTAATACAGCGGAAAAGCCGGTTGCAATGGCTGCTAAGTCAGTAGAAAAAAGTATCACGATTGAGCAGGTACGTGCAGTCATGGCGGAAAAGAGCCAGGCCGGACTTACTTCTAAAGTAAAAGAGTTGTTGGAGAAGTATGGAGCGAACAAGCTCTCTGCAGTTAACCCTGATGATTACGCAGCTTTGATGGAAGAAGCTGCACAGCTTAAATAGGAGGTATTGATATGTGTGATTTTAGTAGAGGTGACATTGTATTTGTTGAGAATCCAATGCAGACACCGCATGGACATGTAGTGGCAGGTAACCATCCGGCAGTAGTGATTCAGAATGATGCTGGAAATGAACATTCCAATAACCTGATCATTGCATATATCACATCTCAGCTTAAAAGACTGGAGCTTCCGACACATGTGGTTCTTCAGTGGTATAGCGGACTTAAGAAAGTGTCTGTAGTACAGACTGAGCAGCTTGCCACCATTGATAAAGGTGATGTGATTTCCGTTATTGATCATCTTACGGATGCAGATATGGCAAGAGTGGATAGAGCTATTATTGCATCACTTGGACTGGAGGTGAGCGCTTAATGCCACCAGAGGTACATTCGGTCCTCGGTGCATCGGCTGCGGACAGATGGATGAATTGTACGCCATCTGCCCAGCTTACAGCCGGTATGGAGGATGAGACAACAACCTTTGCTGCAGAGGGTACAGCAGCACACGCCTTATGCGAATGGAAAGTTCGTAAGGCATTAAAAATGAGAGCAGGTCGAAGACCTACCAGTGATTACTGGACAGATGAGATGGAAGAGTTTACAGATGATTATCGTGATTTCATTATGGACCTTGTTGGTCAGGCTAAGCAGCACTGCAAGGATCCAGTGACACTGATTGAGCAGCACTTGGATTTTTCTTGTTATGTTCCACATGGCTTTGGTACCGGAGATTTTCTTTTGGTAGCTGACAAAGAATTAAATGTTGTGGATTTCAAGTATGGAAGGGGCGTGGCTGTGTATGCAGATCATAACCCACAAATGATGCTTTATGCGCTGGGAGCGTTAAATCTGTTTGATTGTCTGTATGATATCGAGCAGGTAACAATGACGATTTTCCAACCAAGATTATCAAGTATCAGCACTTGGACGATTACTGCAGCAGAGCTTTATCAGTGGGCCGAGGACGTTCTTAAGCCGAAGGCAGAACTTGCGGCAAAGGGAGAAGGAGAGTTTGTGTCCGGATCCTGGTGTAGATTCTGTAAGGCGAGAAACACGTGTCGAGCCAGAGCTGAGAGCTTTTTACAACTTGCCAGAATGGAGTTCCAGCCGCCAGCACTTTTATCGGATGAGGAAGTTGCTGAGGTAATGGAGAAGGCGGACGAGCTTTCCAAGTGGGCCAGTGATGTTATGGCATATGCACAGGCAGAAGCTATCGAGAATGGTAAGCATTGGGATGGTTATAAGTTGGTAGAGGGCAGGTCAGTGAGAAAATTCTCAGACGAAGCCAAGGTAGAAGCAGCAGCAAAAGAGGCCGGATATACAGACATTTATAACAGGTCTCTGATTACGCTTACTGCATTTGAAAAACTTATGGGTAAGAAAACCTTTGCTGATGTTTTGGGACAGTATGTTACAAAGCCAGCAGGAAAATTAACGCTCGTTCCGGTGAGCGATAAAAGACCGGAAGTAACAGTTAACACAGTAAATGATGAATTTCAGGAGGATTAGAATTATGGCTAAGATTATGAACGGTAACAGAGTAGTAACAAACGAGGTAAGACTTTCTTATGCAAATGTGTGGAAGCCAAAGAGCATCAACGGATCTGATGAGAAGTATAGTGTTTCCCTTATTATTCCAAAGAGTGACGCTGAAACCATTTCTCTTATTAACAAGGCAATTGACCAGGCGATCACAGATGGAATTTCAAAGTTTGGTGGTAAGAAGCCTAACAAGGGAGCGCTTAAGCTGCCTTTAAGAGATGGTGACGTTGAGAAAGACGATGAGGCCTATGCGGATTCCTACTTTATTAACTGCAATTCAAAAACATCACCACAGATTGTTGGCCTTGATAGAATGCCTATCACAGATGAGACAGAAGTTTACAGCGGCTGCTATGCAAAGGTATCTGTGAATTTCTATGCGTTTAACACAAATGGAAATAAGGGTATTGCGTGTGGACTTGGTAACATCCAGAAGGTCAGAGATGGTGAGAGCTTAGGTGGCGGAAGAGTGACTGCAGCAGATGACTTTGGCGCCGCTGACGATGATGAGTTTTTAAATTAGTATCAGCTTCTAATTGATAGAAGCAAAGGAAGCCTGGAAGGTGATAAGCCTTCCGGGTATTTCCGATCAACCACTTACGAACTAAGAAAGGTGATAGAAAAATGAAGAGATTAAATATTGATATTGAAACCTATAGTGAAGCAGATCTTATGAAGTCGGGAGTCTATAAATACGTAGACAAGTCATCCGGCTTTGAAGTTCTGCTTTTTGGTTATGCAGTAGACGGTGGAAAAGTAAAGGTAATTGATCTTGCAAACGGGGAGAAGCTGCCGGAGGAAATTATAGAAGCACTTAAAAGTCCGGAGGTTTTGAAGTATGCATTTAATGCACAGTTTGAGAGAGTGTGTCTTGGGGCATATCTTGGAGAATATCTGAATCCGGAGAGCTGGCGGTGTACGATGGTAGCTTCTTTATATTTAGGGTTACCGGGTTCTTTAGCTCAGGTAGGTGCAGTTCTTGGAGTGGAAAAGCAGAAGCTGGAAACAGGAAAGGATCTAATCAAATACTTTTCAGTTCCATGTAAAGCAACCAAGACAAACGGAGGAAGAACCAGGAATCTTCCGAAGCATGATCCGGATAAGTGGCAGCAGTTTATTACCTATAACGCAAGAGACGTAGAAACAGAAATGGAGATATTCGATAGAGTGAACATGTTTCCGGTACCTGACTTTTTATGGAAGCAGTATGCAGAAGATCAGCGTATTAACGATTTAGGAATTGAGCTTGATATGGATCTAGTTACACAGGCGATTCAGTGTGACGAAGAATCCCGAAACAGATATCTAAAGAGAGCACAGCAGCTTACTGGACTTGAAAATCCCAATTCTCCTATTCAGCTCAAAGAATGGATTAACTCAAAAGGTGTTCCTATGGACAGTCTTGCCAAAGCAGAGGTAGCAGCAGTTATGGATACCGTTTCTGGTGAGGTAAAAGAAGTATTGGAACTTCGACAGCTTTTATCGAAGTCGTCCGTTAAGAAGTATGTTGCTATGCAGACGTGTCGGTGCAGTGATGGAAGGGCACATGGATTATTGCAATTTTATGGCGCGAACAGAACTGGCCGCTGGGCAGGCAGGCTAATTCAGGTGCAGAATCTTCCACAAAATCGCATTGCAGATTTGAAGATTGCAAGAAATCTTGTAAAGGCAGGCTGCTTTGAAGCGGTGGAACTTTTGTATGATTCCATCCCGGATACTTTGTCTCAGCTTATTCGTACAGCCTTCGTACCAAGAAGTGGTTGCAAATTCATGGTCGCGGATTTTAGTGCGATTGAGGCCAGGGTGATTGCTTGGCTTGCTGGTGAGAGTTGGAGACAGGAAGTCTTTAAAAATAATGGTGATATTTATTGTGCATCAGCATCGCAGATGTTTGGAGTTCCAGTTGAAAAGCATGGTGTGAATTCTGAACTCAGACAGAAGGGTAAGATTGCAGAGCTTGCTCTTGGTTATGGCGGTGGTGAAGGTGCTATGAAATCAATGGGTGCTCTCGATATGGGACTCACAGAAGATGAATTAAAACCAATCGTAGATTCCTGGCGCCAGTCCAATCCAAATATTGTAAAGCTCTGGTGGGATGTTCATAAATGTGTCATTAAGGCTGTAAGGGATAAACAGCCGCAGGAATATAAGTGTTTGCGATTTACTTATGAGAAGGGACTTTTATTTATCCACTTGCCAAGTGGTAGACGACTTGCTTACGTAAAGCCAAAGATTTATCGCAATGAATATGACAGAGATGAGATTTCCTACATGGGTGTAGATGCTTCAAAGAAGTGGGGAGATATCAGTTCGTATGGTCCGAAGTTTGTGGAAAATATTATCCAGGCCATGAGTAGGGATATTTTGGCTGAAGCTATGAGTCGCCTGCTTGCGGCCGGATACAAGATTGTCATGCATGTACATGATGAAGCAGTCATTGAAGCTCCGATGGATGATTCATTGGAAGATGCGTGTCAGATAATGTCGAAAGCTCCAGATTGGACGCCGGGACTAATCTTAAATGCAGCAGGTTATGAGTGTGAATTTTATCAGAAGGATTAGGAGGATTTTATATATGAATGAGGCAATTAGAGAGTTAAATGCAATGAAAGCAAGGATTCCACAACAGACGTATCGCACGATCATTGGTCAGATGAGAGCAGGTGATCTTGGCGGGGCGACGGTAGGAATCAATCGATTAAAGAAAAAACTTGCAAAGGAGGATGCAGCAAATGAGAATTGCAGTCGGAAATAGTCGAATGGACAAAAAGTGGAAGAATAAGGACATGAGCTGGGATGACTTTAAGCAGAAGTGTTCCCAGACAATTCGCACCACTGAGACAGTTGCAGAGTACAGAAAAATGAGCAAGCCGGCACAAGATAATGCGAAAGATGTTGGTGGATTTGTTGGAGGAGCCTTAAAACAGGGAAAGCGTAAAAATGGATTTGTAGATGGACGTTCTATGTTGACGCTGGACTTGGATCATGCAGTTCCAGAAGTATGGGATGCGGTGACTATGCTGTTTGATTTTAAGTGTTTGATGTATTCCACACATAAGTATACACCAGAGGCTCCAAGGGTGAGACTGATTATTCCTCTTTCCAGAGAAGTATCTGCAGAGGAGTATGCTCCGGTATCCAGAATGGTTGCAAAGGATATCGGAATGGAAATGGTAGATGATACCTGCCATGAGGCTGCCAGACTTATGTATTGGCCATCGACTTCATCGGATGGAGTCTTTTTGTTTGAATCCCAGGATGGCCCGATGTTAAATCCGGATGATATCTTGGCTCGTTATAAGGATTGGCATGATACCAGTGAATGGCCGATGAGCTCACGTCAGTCTGAGATTGTAAAGCGTACCATTGCAAAGCAGGCAGATCCTTTGGAGAAAGAAGGAATGGTGGGAGCTTTTTGTAGAGCCTATTCTATGCAGGAAGCAATCGATACTTTCATTCCGAATATTTATAAGCCATCAGCTATGGCAGGTAGATATGATTATATTCCTGCTGATAGCAGTGCGGGTGTGGTTATTTACGATGACAAGTTTGCCTATAGCCACCATGCAACAGATCCGGCATGTGGGCAGCTTATGAATGCATTTGATGTGGTTCGTATCCATAAGTACGGAGCACTGGATGACAAAGCAAAACCGGATACAGCGCCATCCAAGATGCCATCTTTTAAAGCGATGGTTGATTTTGCAATTAAGGATGAGAAGGTAAAGCTGCAGCTTGCAAAGGAGAGAGAACTGCAGGCAGCAGATGATTTTGATGATGGTAACGATGTAAATTGGCAGACAAAGTTGGAGCTTGATAAGAATGGCGGTATCAGTGAATCGCTGACAAACTTTGTGACGATTTTAAGATACGATCAGCGTCTGCATGAGATTGCTTACAATGAACATTCTTGCGGAATTTCTATTCGTGATGCAGAGCTGTTACCTTGGGAGCAGTTAAAGCCAGGATGGTCAGATGCTGATCTTGCATCGCTTACTGCATATTTGGATTGTGTATATCACATCTTTAGTCCTTCTAAATTGAAGAACGCATTGCTTACGATTACAGCAGAGAGAGCCTTCCATCCGATTAAAGAATATCTGGAAGGATTACCGGCGTGGGATGGCAATAAGCGTCTGGAGACACTGCTTATCGATTACTTAGGTGCAGAGGATAGTTCTTACGTGCGTGCGGTTACAAGAAAGACATTAGTAGCAGCGGTAGCACGTGTATATGAACCGGGAATAAAGTTTGATACTGTCTTGGTGCTTTCTGGACCGCAGGGAATTGGAAAGAGTATGTTCTTTGCAAAGCTGGGTGGTATTTGGTTTTCGGATTCCCTTACCATTTCGGATATGAGAGATAAAACAGGAGCAGAAAAGCTGCAGGGCTTTTGGATTATGGAAATTGGCGAAATGAATGGTATCAAAAAGGTAGAAGTGGAGACTGTTAAGAGCTTTGCTTCCCGCCAGGATGATAAGTTTCGTGTGGCCTATGGCACTGTGGTAGAAAGCCATCCACGCCAGTGCGTGATTTGTGGAACGTCAAATAGTCAGCATTTCCTTCGTGATGTTACTGGTAACAGGCGTTTCTGGCCAGTACAGGTGACTGGTGAGTGTGCGTTGCATCCTTGGAATATGGACAAGCCACTCCTGGAACAAATCTGGGCAGAAGCCTTGACCTTATACAATGCCGGCGAAGAACTGATTCTTAAAGGAAATGATGCAGAGATGGCTGCAGAAAAACAGCAGGAAGCGCTCGAAAATGATGACCGAGAAGGTCTTGTGCGAGAGTATTTAGATAAGCTCCTACCAGAAGACTGGTCAAAATTATCCTTATCGGAAAAGCGCATGTACTTATCTGGCGATGAGTTTACTACGCAAAATAGAGCTGGTGTTGTGCAAAGGCAGAAGGTCTGCAATCTGGAAATATGGGCCGAGTGCTTTGGCAGAGAGCCGGCGAATATCAGAAAGCAGGATAGCTATGAAATTAATGCTATTATGGCAAAGCTCGAAGGCTGGAAGCGCTATGACGGAAATAAATCGGGCAAATTGTCGTTTAAGGACTATGGCTCACAGGTTGCTTATGTGAGATTGGAAATAATAAATGACGACGAGGCGCTTCCGTTCTGCTAAAAAAGTTGGTATTGCCGATAGGCATTTTCGTTGCCAAGAAATGAGCAATAGAAATAGCAATAGCAATAATGAAAGTTCAGTATTTACAAGGTTTACAGATATACTATTGCTTATATTGCTTATTACTTTATTAAATGAAAATGAGTAAATAGGGGGATACGCAATAGTACGTGTATATACCCTATATAGCACATAAAGAGTTTTGAACTCATTGGAAATAGACATGAGTAATGGAGGTTTTATGAGAGAAAAAGAAGTAGAGGCAGCTTTAGTTAAGGCTGCAAAGAAAAGGAATGGTCTGGCATTAAAGTTTGTAAGTCCGGGCATGAGTGGAGTACCAGATAGATTGGTGCTGCTTCCAGATGGAAAGCTCGGATTTGTTGAGTTGAAGGCGCCAGGCAAGAAAATGAGATTACTGCAGGAAAAGAGAAAAAGACAATTAGAAGCATTAGGCTTTTTAGTTTTCTGCTTGGATAGCAAAGAAGAAATAGAGGTGATGTTAGATGCAATCGTACAAGCCGCATGATTATCAGGAATATGCAACGAACTTTATTTTGTCGCATCCGGCGTGTGGGTTACTTTTAGATATGGGACTTGGCAAAACAGTGATTACACTGACAGCGCTGTGGGCACTTCTACTTGATTATTTTGAAATTGGCAGGGTGTTAATTATTGCACCGCTTCGAGTAGCCAGAGATACCTGGCCAAAGGAGATAGCAAAGTGGGAGCACTTGAAGGGACTGACTTACTCAGTAGTGGTTGGTTCTGAAAAAGAACGAAGGGAAGCCTTAGCAAAGCCGGCATTCATTTATATCGTGAATCGAGAAAATGTCACCTGGCTTGTGGATAATGGATACTTCAGGTTTGACTGCGTGGTGATTGATGAGCTAAGTAGTTTTAAGAGTCATCAAAGTAAGCGCTTCAAGTCACTAAGGAAAGTAAGACCAATTGTAAAGAGAGTGATCGGTCTTACGGGAAGTCCTACACCAAATGGACTGATTGATTTGTGGGCCCAGATAAACCTACTGGATATGGGTGAGCGTTTTGGAAGATTTATTGGGGGATTTCGTGATAGATATTTCACGCCGGATAAAAGAAATCATGATGTGATATTTTCCTACAAACCAAGAGAAGGTGCCGAGGAAGCAATCTATGAAAAGATTTCTGATATCTGTGTAAGCATGAAGGCAGCAGACCATTTGAATATGCCAGAGCTTATCTTTTCAAATGTCGAGGTGGAGATGAATGAAAAAGAGCAGCAAATGTATGATGGTCTGAAGGCTGATTTGATATTACCACTTGAGGGTGGAGATATTGATGCGCAATCGGCAGTCGGACTTAGTAATAAATTACATCAAATGGCAAATGGTGCTGTTTATGATGAGAATGGAAAAGTTCGTAGGATCCATGACAGAAAGCTCGATGCAGTAGAGGACTTAATCGAAGCTGCAAATGGAAAGCCAGTAATGATTGCGTACTGGTTTAAGCATGACAGAGAAAGACTTATTGAAAGATTCGGTGCAGTTCCAATTGATAAGTCAGAGGATATCACCAAGTGGAATAAAGGGGAGATTCCAGTAGCAATCATTCATCCTGCAAGTGCCGGTCATGGACTGAATCTTCAGGAAGGCGGCTGCCATCTCATATGGTTTGGCCTTACTTGGAGTCTTGAACTTTACCAGCAGTGTAACGCAAGACTGTGGCGCCAGGGCCAGAAGAATACAGTGACTATGCAGCATATTGTCACCAAAGGAACGATTGATGAAGATGTTTTACTTGTTTTGGAAAACAAAGATGTAACGCAGGAAGCATTGCTTCGTGCAGTAAAAGCAAGAATCTCACGAAAGGAGTAAAGGATTCATGAAAGGATACGTGGAAAAAGTAATAAGCGATTATCCCCAGATGGTGAGAGAACGAGAGCACTTAAAGAAACAAATTGAGAATTTTGAGTTCCTTTCAGCAGATGAACTTATCAGTGCTATGAGTTTCTCTCATCCAGATGGGGAACGAGTGCAAAGTAGTGATCTGTCTGATAAAACAGCTCGTATTGCTCTTGGGTACCGAGATAAGTTGGATCGAATCAATGAGGAATTGATCGTGCCCATGCAGAAAAGATATTATGCCTTAGATACGGAGATAGCATTCCTGGAATCAGCAATCAGCCATCTTCCAGACGATTTGCTTCACATCATGCAGGGGTTGGTGATTGAAGGGCGCACCTGGGATGAGGTTTCAGAAGAAATGTTTATAAGCATTACAAAACTTCAAAAACTGAGAAAAGCTGCAATCGATCATCTTACAAGAACATATCAGAGAAGAGAATCAGAACAAGTCAGAATATTATTAAGCTAACTTTCGACCTGCTGCAATCGAAGGATAGGATTAGGTATTGCCGATATTGCTATTGCCGAAGGCAACTCTTGTGAAATGCTTTTCTAAAAAACGGTAATGTTTTTCAAAAATTGGTGTGATATTATTAAACTGCAAAGAATTGTAGAAGGCCTACTGGAGATTGTTCCAGCGGGCTTTTTTCTTTGTTTCTTTGGTGCGGGTGCGGGCTTTATCATTTCACCGCACCTCCCTTTAGGAAGGAGTGATGGTATGCCATACAGACCAAGCGTACCTTGCAAGCATTCTGGATGCCCAGCGCTGGTACCTTATGGTAGCGGCCCTTATTGTGATAAGCACAAGGTCCTACACCAAGGCGACAGGGACAGCGCTAGTAAGCGTGGATACAACAGTCGTTGGCAGAAGGCTCGTGTTAGGTACCTGCACAGCCACCCACTGTGTGTGGAGTGTAAGAAGGAAGGCGAGTTAACACAGGCCACCGTTGTTGACCATATTGTTCCGCATCGTGGTGACCAGAAGCTGTTCTGGGATGAGAGCAACTGGCAGCCGCTTTGTAAACATTGTCATGATAAGAAGACCTGGAATGAAGATAACAATCCAACTTATAAATTTTAATGGTTGAGATTGTATGACTTCTGCAAGGGTGCAAGAGTGACCGGGGAGGGGAGGTCTTAATCTCTACAGGGCAAAAGACTGAAGACCGATGCCCCCTCAAACGCGCATTTTCGCGAAATTGAAAAGGGGCAAGTGTAGGTGTACGCGAATGATAACGGGTAAGACCGCAGTAAATTGAAGGAATAGTAAGAAATCAGGGTGAGAACTGTGCGTTGGGATTGTTTATTCCAGCGCTATTTTATTGCCCGGAAAGGAGTGCTCATGTTAACAGACGAACAGAAGAAACGAATCACAGAAATGCGACTTGAAGGTATGGGGTATCAGGCCATAGCAAATGCCTTAGGTGATGGAGTGGGAAAAGGAAATGTCAGATATTTTTGTAAGACCAGAGGTCTGGTGGGTACTCCAGATTTGATTGCTCTTAATTATGATACTCACAGAGAAAATCCTAAATTTTGTAAGCAGTGTGGTGCCAGACTGATTCGAAATAAGCATTCAGGGGTGAAGCTCTTTTGTAATGATAAGTGCAGACGCGAATGGTGGAAGGCTAATCCCAATGACAATGAAGCAACCAGGAAGACTCCGATAGAGCTTACCTGTGAGTACTGTCATGAGAAGTTCATCTCGTATGGGAACCCGAATCGTAAATACTGCAGCCATGATTGCTATATTAAGCATCGCTTCTGGACTGATAAAGACGCAAAGGTCACTGCTTTTGAGATAAAAAAGAGACAAGCTGCAAAGGGGAAAACCAATGAAGCAAAAGAAATTGTCTTAAAAAGAATATCGTAGGAGGCGGGAATGCAGATAGCAATTATTGATGCGGACCTGATAGGAAGGGGACGACATAGATTTCCGAATCTGGTTTGTATGAAGCTATCAGGTTTCTATAAAGAGCAGGGAGCTCTGGTACTCTTGAAGTTAGACTATGAAGCCTTGCAGGAATACGACAAAGTTTATATATCGAAGGTGTTTACGGATACGCCGGTGCCAAGTGAAGTGCTCGAACAACCAAATGTAACTTATGGTGGTACGGGCTTTTTTTATGACAAGGCACCAAGGCTTCCGGAGGAAATAGAACATCACATGCCAGATTATCATTTGTATGATAATTGGGTAGCAAAGCAGCTAGCAGCAGGTGGCAAGAAATGTGAATACACATATTACACAGATTATTCCATTGGCTTTTTGACAAGAGGCTGCTTTCGCAAATGTTCTTTTTGTGTGAATCAAAATTATGGCAGGGTACATGTACATTCTGCGCTATCAGAATTTCTTGATGTAAGTCGCAAAAAGATATGTATGCTGGATGATAACTTTTTAGGATGTCCTTCCTGGAAAGAAATGCTTGTTGAGCTTAAGGCAACTGGTAAGCCATTTCAATTTAAGCAGGACCTTGATGAGAGGTTGCTTACGGATGAGAAATGTGAAGCGTTGTTTTCAGGAAAGTATGATGGTGATTTCATTTTTGCATTTGATAATGTTGCGGATGTCGAGCTCATTGAAAAGAAGATGGTGCTGGCAAGAAAGTATACAGACCGAGTGCTTAAGTTTTATTGCTTCACCGGATTTGATAGAGCTAATAAATGGGATGATAATTTCTGGAAACAGGACATATTTGATTTGTTTACCAGAATTGAAATTCTAATGAAGCATAAATGCCTGCCATATGTGATGCGCTTTAACCGTTATGAGGAGAGCCCATACCGAGGTGTTTATATTAGTATTGCAAGGTGGTGTAATCAGCCATCGTTTTTTAAGAAAAAGAGCCTTCGTGAATTTGCAGACTTAAATGGTGAGTCGAGTGCTTGCTATAAATATTTAAGCGATTTCGAGGAGAAGTTCCCTGAAGTCGCTTATTTTTATAATTTGAAATTTGAAAGGAGTAGCAAAGATGGAGTTCAAGAAACTAAAGATTGCTGATCTGGTGCCAGCTTCCTACAATCCAAGGAAGGCACTAAAGCCTGGTGATGCTGAATATGAAAAAATCAAAAATAGTATTACTGAGTTTGGTTACGTGGATCCGGTAATTGTAAATGATGATATGACAGTTATTGGCGGTCACCAGAGATTAACGGTTCTTAAAGACCTGGGATTTGAGGAGATTGATTGTGTTGTAATCTCAATTGACAAGACAAAGGAAAAGGCACTGAATATTGCACTTAACAAAATTACTGGTGAGTGGAATAAAGAACTTTTGGCAGATTTGATTAAGGACCTGCAGGAAGCGGACTTTGATGTAGATTTCACTGGTTTTGATCCACCGGAGGTTGAGCAGCTTTTCAATAGCGTACATGATAAGAAAATTACAGAGGATGATTTCGATGTTGATGAGGAACTAAACAGTCCAGCATTTTCAAAGGCAGGTGATGTGTGGCTTCTTGGTAGACACAGAATTTGTTGCGGGGATAGCACACTGCCGGAAACCTATGACACTTTGATGGATGGGGCTAAGGCAAATATGGTTTTAACAGATCCGCCTTACAATGTAAATGTTGAGGAGACTGCCGGAAAGATTAAAAACGATAACATGGCTGACGAGGACTTTTATAATTTCCTTTTTGCTGCTTTCGTTAATATGGAGCATGCTATGGAACAGGATGCTTCGATTTATGTTTTCCATGCGGATACGGAAGGTCTCAATTTCAGAAACGCATTCAAAGCAGCAGGTTTTTATTTATCAGGCTGTTGTATCTGGAAAAAGAACGCATTGGTTCTTGGAAGAAGTCCATATCAGTGGCAGCACGAGCCTTGCCTCTATGGATGGAAAAAGGGTGGGAAGCATAATTGGTATTCGGATAGAAAACAGACTACCATTTGGGAGTATGATCGCCCGAAGGCAAGTAAGGACCATCCTACCATGAAGCCGGTAGCTTTGATGGCTTATCCAATCCAGAATTCTTGTATGAGAAACTGCATTGTTCTTGATCCATTCCTCGGTTCCGGTTCGACCTTAATTGCCTGTGAGCAGACTGGCCGAATTTGTTATGGAATTGAACTTGATGAAAAGTTCATGGATGTAATCGTTAAGCGCTACATTGAACAGACGGGTGCCGAAGCAGATGTTTTTGTAATTCGAGATGGTATGAAAATACCATATTCTGAGGTGAAGCCTGCTGAGGAAAATATATTAGAAAATACACAGAATTAACTTGCTATTTCTGCCGGGTAGAGTGATATATGTACTACCAAAAGAAAAGGAGGAACATAGCATGGAAATTATGTGTTTAGTAGCAGACAGAAAAGAATTAGTAGCCGCAATTGAAAACTTAAGCGGCAAGATGAAGTACCAGGGACCACCTACATTTGCATACAAGAATGAGGTGGCAACGGTGCTCAGAGACGGAACTTTGGTGATTGAAGACTTGGAAGCAAACAAGGAGATGCTACTTGAGCTCGCAGGGCAGAAGTTGATTGATGATTCTTGGAATGAGGATAGAGAGGTGCTTTGCATTTCACTTCCTTTGGAGAAGCATACAGCCCAGAGCCTTATCAACCTTGTATCCATTTTCTACACTAAGGGAGAAATCATCAACAAAGCAATCGGCGCACCCAGAGCCTTTGAAATAAATGAGCGATTCATCGAAGCCATTATGGAGGAACCACCAACAGACGTTAGTGAGTTCCTTTCTTTATGGGAAGAATGTGGAAGCGACAACATGACAAAGGGCATTGATTTTGAGGAGGACAAGATAAACTTCATAGGCTTCCCGGTTACTGAAAACAGTGACTGGATAAAAGCCTTCATAGAACTTGCTGCAGCAATCAATAAGCTGGCCCTGGAATCGAAGTATATCAAAATCAACCCGGAGCCAATTGAGAATGAGAAGTATTCCTTCAGGGTTTTGCTGGTACGCATTGGCTTTGGTGGAACCGAGCATAAGACTTCCAGAAAGCTCTTACTTTCGAACCTGAGCGGTCACACAGCCTTCAGAACGGAAGAACAAAAGGAACTGCACAAGCAGAAGTACCTGGCAAAGAAAGCGGAAGCTGCAAATGAAGAATCTTAAGTATGGCGTTGAGATAGAGTTCCTGGGTATTACCAGAGAAGCTGCTGCAGAGATTGTGGCAGACTTCTTTGGTACAGGTTATTTCTATGAAGGCGGCGAGCTTAGGGAACGAGATATTGCAGATAGTAACCAGCGACTTTGGAGAGTGGTACGAGATGCCAGTATTGAAGCCTACTCGGATAAAGAACAATGTGAGTTGGTTACACCGATTCTTACGTATTCCGATTTGGAGATTTTGCAGCAGCTAGTTGCAAGATTAAAGGAAGCAGGCGCCAGCGTGAATAGAAGTTGTGGTTTGCATATTCATGTTGATGCAAAGGGCTTCACTCCACAGGCGATTGTGAATTTGGTTACCTTGGTGGGAAGTAAAGAGCAACTTTTGTATCGGGCACTTGGAATACCGAAGGACCGAATGCGATATTGCAAGCGAATCAATGATGAACTGGTGGAGAGTATTCTTAAGAAGAAACCAGAAAGCCTGGAGGAGCTTAGGAAAACCTGGTATTTGGAATCGCCATATGAAACGGTAGCAGGAAAATACCACAGCACCAGATATCATGGCTTAAATTTGCATGCCATGTTCACCAAGGGAACGATAGAGTTTCGATTGTTCAATTCGACGCTTGAGGAGAAGGAAGTAAAAGCCTATATCCAATTTGCATTAGCTCTTTGCAAGCAGGCGCAGGTTCATAAAAAGGCAGTTATGAAGAAAAACAACAGTTACAATGATAAGTATGTATTCCGGTGCTTTTTACTAAGACTTGGACTAAGTGGTGATGAGTTTAAAGATTGCCGACAGGTCCTTCTTAGCAGGCTCACTGGGGATAGCGCATGGAAAGGATGAGATTATGTTTGGAGCACCAAAGCATGTAGTTGATAGATTAAAAGCAGAGTATCCTGCAGGTACCAGAGTAGAGCTTATTCGTATGGAGGATGAGTATAGCAGATTAAAGCCGGATGACAAGGGAACGGTTACTGGAGTGGATGATATTGGAACAATTCATGTTTCGTGGGATTGTGGTTCTTCACTTGGAATCGCTTATGGCGAGGATTCGTGTAGGAAGATTTCAGAATAAACTACACAAAATCAGGTACATATATTTGTTTAATATATGCTCAGAATTAACTGGATATATATGTACTTTAGAGCGAATATGTACCTACCAAAAGAAAAGGAGGCACAAAGCCATGATGAAGAAAATTGAAATTTTAGAGGAAGCTGCAACAAAGGGAACCAAGTATTCGGAGATTGATGTTAATCCAACCTTCGGAGCAGCATATTTTTATAGCCAGGATGCAGGAAATGACCTTATTAATTTTAGTGAGGTCATTTGGGATTACGACATTGATGAGATTTTAGAAAATTGCAGAAGATTTGGAATTGAGAGCTTTACCATTTCGAGCACTTTTTCAAGCCTGATTATTACAATTGCAGAGTTTGAAAAGAGGGGATGCAAGCTAGAAGGCTTGGTTGAAATCAACAGCCGATTCGATGATTGGAAGTCTTGCTTTGAAGGGGAAACAAAAAAAGAAAGAATTCCAGCCTTTAAGATTAGCCTTTAATTTTTAAAGCCAGAGGGCCCGGAAGGGCTTTTTGGTCGTAGTATTATACACAATTTTCTATGCACATATTTGTCGCTAATATGGTGCAGGTATGAGTTGATAATAGTGTCTTTTAGAGCGAATATGTACCTACCGAAAGGGAAAACAAAGAAAACGGAGGACACAAAAATAAGTAGATTATGGCACGAAGGAACAATTGGAATTCCACAAAAGGATGGCAGCAGTAAGATAGCACATTATTGGGTTAAGGCCTACGATGAAGGAAGCGCCTACGGAATCAACGAAGGTAAGATTTCAAAGCTGCAAATCACAATCGACGGAGAGACAGTTGCAAGCTACGACAGAGGCTGGGATATTGAGCCAGCAGAAGATGACGAGGCAACGCAAATTGCCTACTGCATTTTATTAAACGAATACAACTAACTTGGAAAAAGAAAATTCCAGGGAGGCGGGCCACAAGGCCTGTTTCTCGTTACAGATACATAAGGACCGAGAGGTTCTTTTTTTAATGCGTTGAAGGGAGAGATTGATATGGCTACAAGAGGAAGAAAACCGAAACCAACTGCGGTGAAAGTTTTGGAGGGTAATCCAGGAAAGAGACCGCTTAATATGCTTGAGCCTACGCCGGAGAAAATCGCACCAGAGTGTCCGAGCTGGCTAAATGATGAAGCGAAAGCAGAGTGGGATAGATTAGTAGATAAGATGGTAGAGCTTGGTACTTTAACTGAGATGGATATGGCGGCTTTCGCTGGCTATTGTCAGTCGTATGCAAGATGGAAGGAAGCTGAAGAATTCATCGAGAAGCATGGCACCATCGTGAAAACTCCGAGTGGATATTGGCAGCAGGTTCCACAGGTATCGATTGCACAGACAAATCTTAAGGTTATGCTTAAGTTTTGTAGTGAGTTTGGTCTGACGCCATCATCACGAAGCAGAATGATTGCTGGAAACATTAGTCAGGATGCAGCAGTAGATGAGATGGAGTTTTTGCTTTTAGAGGGTAACGGTTAATGGCTGAAACCAGGCCAAAGAATTATCCGAAGCTAAAGAACTATCAGCCGACAAGATTTATGCTGCCGACATTTCATTATGATGAGAAGAAGGCTGATAGGGCTGTTAAGTTTATAGAAAATCTGAAACACACAAAAGGTAAATGGGCAGGAAAACGCTTCTGGTTATTACCCTGGCAGGAACAGATTATACGTGATGTTTTTGGTATCGTGGATGATAACGGCAACAGACAGTTTTGTACAGCCTTTGTTGAAATTGGTAAGAAGAATGGTAAGTCAGAGCTTGCAGCGGCAGTTGCCTTGTATCTTTTATATGCAGACAACGAGCCTAGTGCAGAAGTTTATGGCGCTGCAGCCGACAGAGGCCAGGCCAGCATTGTTTTTGATGTTGCAAATCAAATGGTGCAAATGACACCAGCACTTATGAAGCGTAGTAAAATCATGGGTGCTACAAAGCGTATCGTTAATTATGATAATGCGGGTTTTTATCAGGTGTTATCTGCGGAAGTAGGAACCAAGCATGGTCTTAATGTATCGGGCCTTGTGCTTGATGAAGTGCATGCCCAGCCTAATAGACGTTTATATGATGTTCTTACCAAAGGTTCTGGTGATGCCAGAGAACAGCCATTGTTCTTCCTTATAACCACAGCGGGAACCGAGAAGGAAAGTATCTGCTACGAGCTTCACATGAAGGCCACAGATATTCTTGCAGGAAGAAAAGTGGATCCTACTTTTTATCCAGTGGTGTTTGGACTTACTGATGAAGATGACTGGCATGATGAGGCAAATTGGTATAAAGCAAATCCTTCCCTGGGCCAGACAATCCAGATTGAAAGAGTACGAGCTGCTTATAAAGAGGCACTTCAAAATCCAGCAGAGGAGAATGTGTTCAAGCAGCTACGACTTAATATGTGGGTTTCAAGTTTGACCAGATTTATTCCTGAGCAGATATATGACCTTGGAAATGAACCGATTGATATGGACTCTCTGCTTGGCAGGGATTGTTACGGAGGATTGGACCTTTCAAGTACTGGTGATATTACAGCACTGGTTTTAGTATTCCCGCCAAGAAATGAGAATGAGAAATATATCTTAGTTCCATACTTCTGGATCCCGGAGGATACGATTCCCATTCGTGTAAGAAGGGCCAGCGTTCCATATGATGTTTGGCATCAGCAAGGGTATCTACTTGCGACAGAAGGAAATGTTGTGAATTATGACTTTATTGAGAAGTTCATAGAGGACCTTGGAACCAAGTATCACATATTGGAAATTGCAGTGGATAGATGGAATGCGACGATGCTTACTCAGCACCTTATGGATGATGGATTTACAATGGTTCCTTTTGGTCAAGGTTACAAAGATATGTCGCCGGCCACGAAGGAGTTCAGTAAGCTAATCTACGAAGGAAAGATTGTTCATGGTGGCAATCCAGTCCTTCGTTGGATGGCAGGAAATGTTGTAGTCGAAACAGATGCAGCAGAAAACATCAAAGTAACGAAGGCAAAGTCGCCAGAGAAAATTGATGGTATTGTTGCAGCTATTATGGCTTTAGATAGAGCTGTTAGAAACCAAGGCGACCATGGAAGCGTTTATGATGAACGCGGAATTTTAGTATTTTAATGGAGGTGTAACATGGGAATAAAGAGTTTGTTTGGATTTGGCCAGGCAAGAGATAAGCCTACAAATAAAGCGGCAGATGCAGGATATTCATTCTTATTTGGACGAACAACTAGCGGAAAGCCGGTAAATGAAACCACAGCAATGCAAACCACTGCAGTATATGCTTGTGTTCGTATTTTATCTGAGGCGATTGCTTCATTGCCAGTCCATGTTTATCAATATAAAGATGGTGGTGGAAAAGAGATGGTAATTGACCATCCGTTATATCAGGTGCTCCATGATGAGCCAAATCCGGAGATGACTTCATTTGTGTTTCGAGAGACGCTGATGAGTCATCTTTTAATTTGGGGAAATGCCTATGCACAGATCATTCGTGATGGCGCTGGCAGAGTGCTTGGTTTGTATCCGCTTCTTCCGAATAAGATGGATGTGCAGCGCGATGATAAGGGTGAGATCTATTATGTGTATTCCAGAAGTAGTGATGAGAATCCAAATTTCAAAGAATATGGTGATATCAAGCTCAAGAAGGAAGATGTGCTTCATATTCCAGGCCTTGGCTTTGATGGACTTATTGGTTACTCGCCTATAGCAATGGCAAAGAATGCTGTGGGAATGACGCTTGCTTGTGAGGAATATGGTGCCAGTTTCTTTGCAAATGGTGCTAATCCTGGCGGCGTGTTGGAACATCCTGGAGTACTTAAGGATCCAAGTAAGGTCAGAGATTCCTGGAATGCTGTGTATCGTGGAACCAGTAATGCCCATAAGATTGCTGTGTTAGAGGAAGGAATGAAATACCAGCAGGTTGGTATTCCTCCGGAAGAAGCACAGTTTCTTGAAACGAGGAAGTTTCAGATCAATGAAATTGCCAGATTATACCGCATTCCACCACATATGGTTGGTGATTTGGAAAAATCGAGCTTTTCAAACATTGAGCAGCAGTCACTGGAATTTGTGAAATACACCCTGGATCCCTGGGTTATCCGTTGGGAACAGAGCCTCCAGAAAGCACTCTTGCTTCCAGGAGAAAAGGGAAAGTATTTCATTAAGTTAAATGTGGATGGCCTGATGCGAGGCGATTATCAATCCCGTATGAATGGGTACAGTATAGGCCGGCAGAATGGTTGGCTTTCTGCAAACGATATCCGGGAAATGGAAGATATGAATCCACTGTCTGATGAAGAAGGTGGAAATTTGTATCTGATCAATGGCAACATGTGCAAACTTGCGGATGCAGGTATTTTTGCAGGAGAGCAAAAGCAACCGGAGGAGAACGCAAAGCAGGAAGATCTGCCACCACAAGAAAATAGAAAGAGAGGTAAGCAATGAAACGTAAGTTTTGGAACTGGGTAAAGAATGAGGGCGAACTCGAAGCAACGAGGACGCTCTTTTTAAATGGAGAAATTTCAGATGAGACCTGGTATGGCGATGAAGTGACTCCACAGCTTTTTAAGGATGAGCTGAATGCGGACAGCGGTGATATTACTGTTTGGATTAACTCTCCAGGAGGAGATGTATTTGCAGCAGCTCAGATTTACAACATGCTTCGTGATTATAAGGGGCATGTCACAGTTAAGATTGACGGTCTGGCAGCATCAGCCGCATCTGTTATTGCGGTAGCCGGAGATACCGTACTTGTCAGTCCTGTAGCAATGATGATGATTCATAACCCGGCGACACTTGCAATGGGAAATACCAAAGATATGGAAGCTGCCATTGCAATGTTAAATGAGGTGAAGGAATCCATCTTAAATGCCTATGTGGATAAGACCGGTCTTTCCAGAAACAAGCTGTCAAAGATGATGGATGATGAGACTTGGTTTAATGCCAAGAAAGCAGTAGAGCTTGGATTTGCTGACAAAGTATTATTTGCCGCAGAAGAAAAGCCTAAGAAAAAGCCGGAAGAAGATGAGGATCCGGATGAGAAAGAAGGAAAAGAACCAGAGGAAGATGGTGAAGGTGATGAAGATGAGAAAAAGAAGAAGTTCCCATTCCAGAATGCATATGCCTATTCCAGAAAATCGGTTGCAGATTCCTTTTTGAATAAGGTGACAGATAAGGCACCGGCAACAGTACCTGTAGATCAGTTAAGAAAGAGACTTGATCTCTTAAAACGATAGGAGGATTTCACAATGAGTAAAGTATTAGAATTAAAGGAAAAGAGAGCAAAAGCATGGGAGGCAGCAAAGGCATTTTTAGATTCCAAGCAGGGATCCAATGGACTGATGTCTGCAGAGGATGCAGCAACTTATGACAAGATGGAAGCAGAGGTTGTTGATCTTGGAAAAGAGATTGACCGACTTGAGCGTCAGGCTGTGATTGATGCAGAGCTTGCCAAAGCAACAAGTACACCAATTACAAATAAGCCAAACACCCAGCCGGGAGGTGAAACAAAGACCGGTAGAGCTACAGATGAGTATAAGAGAGCGTTTTGGAATAGCATGAGGAACAAGAATTCTTATGAAATCCAGAACGCTCTTTCTATTGGTACAGATTCCGAGGGCGGATATCTGGTTCCGGATGAGTATGAAAGGAAGTTAGTGGAAGCCCTGGAGGATGAAGTGTTCTTCAGAAGCCTTGCAACTGTCATCAAAACATCATCTGGAGATCGTAAGATTCCGATTGTTACTTCCAAGGGAGAAGCAGCATGGATTGATGAAGGCGGGCAGTTCCCAGAAAGCGATGATAGCTTCGGACAGACTTCTATCGGAGCGTACAAGCTCGCTACCATGATCAAGGTATCAGATGAGCTTCTTAATGATTCTGTTTTCAATATTGAGCAGTACATTTCTAAGGAGTTTGGACGTCGTATTGGAACAAAGGAGGAGGAAGCCTTCTTCATTGGTGATGGTACCGGAAAGCCGATTGGTATTTTCAATAAGACCAGTGGTGCGGACATTGGTGTGACAACAGCGACCACAAGTATTACCTTCGATGATGTGATGGATCTTTATTACAGTCTTCGCGTACCGTATCGTAATAAGGCAACCTGGCTTCTGAATGATTCCACGGTAAAGGCAATTCGTAAGCTCAAGGATGGCAATGGAAATTATATCTGGCAGCCTTCTGTAAGAGAGGGAGAGCCGGACAGAATTTTGAATCGTCCTTATCGGACATCCATTTATGTTCCAGAACTTGCTGCCGGAAATAGAGTTATGGCCTTTGGTGATTACTCTTATTACTGGATTGCAGATCGCCAGGGACGTAGCTTTAAGAGATTAAATGAGCTCTTTGCAACAACCGGTCAGGTGGGATTTTTAGCATCTGAGAGAGTCGATGGTAAGTTGATTCTTTCTGAGGCAGTAAAGACACTTGATGTAAAGGCGTCTGGAAAATAAGACCAGGAGGTGGGATAAATGCAGGTTACGTTAGAAGCAGCAAAAAGTTATCTGAGAGTAGATTCCTCAGAAGATGATGCACTGATTAGCGGTCTCATCATTTCGGCAGAAACCTTGGTAAGAGAGGTGACTCGCTTAAATGATGAGGAATTGCTCCCATATAAGGAGATTGTGGAAATTGCAGAGCTCTTTACGATTGCGTACCTGTATGAACACAGGGAAGAAGCAGATCACAAGAATCTGACTGAAACGGTGAAGTATCTACTTTTTCCAATCCGTAAGGAGGTCTTTTGATGATTGAGACAATGAGGGAGCGTATCACAATTCAAAAAAGTAAAGCTGTAACAGATAAGGATGGAAATCATGTTCTTGTTTGGGAGGATTATTATTCTTGTGCTGCATACGCAAATAATCTTTCTGGAAAAGAATACTGGGCGGCGGCACAGGTAAATGCGCAGACAGATTTGTATTTTGTAATCCGTTACTGTAGCGAAGCGGCTGCGATTGATAGTGAACACTTCCGCATTGTATTTCATGGACAGCTTTATAATATTTCATTTGTTGATAACGTGCAGTACAAAAATAAGACATTGAAGCTCCGCGCGAGCCTAGTAAAGAGGTGATGGTATGGCAAATACAGTAAGTGTTGATCAGCTCGCAAATGTTATTATGCAGGGCCTTACGGAATATGCCGATGCACAGAGCGATATGGTAAAGCAAAGTGTGAAGGATGTTAGTAAGGAAGTCAAAAAAGAAATATCTGCAAATGCTCCAAAGAGGACCGGGGCTTATAAAAAGAGTTGGGCTACCAAGAAAACGAAGGAGACCAGTAATTCTCTTACAATGACAGTTCATTCCAAGAACCGGTATCAGATCGCGCATCTTTTGGAACATGGCCATGCGAAGCGTGGAGGAGGTAGAGTTGCCGGAATCCCACATATAGCACCGGCAGAAGAACATGGAGCGACAATGTTACAGCAGAAAATTGAAAGGGGATTACGGGAATGACACATCAGGAAGTAATGACAATGCTTGCGGAGATGAATCTTCCGTATGCATATGATCATTTCGTAGAGGGAGAGTCACCGGATCCTCCTTTTTTAGTGTTCTTATATCCGGGAAGTAATCACTTTGCAGCAGATGGAAAAGTGTATTTTAAAGTGAATCGATTAAATATTGAGCTCTATACAGATAAGAAAGATGTGGAGCTTGAAGAAACTGTAGAAGCTGTGCTGGATAGGCATGGTATTTTTTATGGCAAAAGCGAAGTATGGATTGAATCGGAAAATCTGTATGAGGTGCTTTATCAGATGGAGGTATAGAAATGGCTAATAAAAAGAATAAAGTCAAATTTAATATCTGCAACGTGCACTA